>Ga0222672_1000695_pt1 | contig 11915 bp, 4 predicted proteins | sample AntAcemetagen799_FD_179810 | JGI IMG/M metagenome (GOLD analysis project Ga0222672, IMG submission 179810) | Saline water microbial communities from Ace Lake, Antarctica - #799 | ecosystem: Environmental > Aquatic > Non-marine Saline and Alkaline > Saline | place: Antarctica: Ace Lake | collected...
ATGAGCAGCCAATAGTTTTTGGGCAGCAGAATTTGGAAGGTGTTTATCGGGTGGAGGCCTTTTCGCAACAATATTTGTGTAGAAGCATGATGCCTGGAAATGTTGAAGTAAACCCACTAGATGTTCCAGAAATTTTTGCTGGATATGACCGCACTATTCAAAGTGGAACAGTTACCAATTTGAACGCGCAAGCCACTGGGGGTTCTGGAAATTACAGCTTTAGCTGGTCGCCGGCAGCGCAAGTTACAAATCCGCAGGCGCAGCAAACTTTAACAGCACCTTTACTGCAAAATACTGTTTTTACCCTAGAGGTGGTCGATAGCCAAACAAACTGCCAAGGCCAGGCCGATCAAGTACAGGTGTTTGTGCAGGGCGGCGATTTAATAGTTGATGCTTCAGCAAATTCCACCGAAATATGTGCCGGTGAATCAGTCAGCTTGAATGCTAATGTTACGGGTGGAACAGCCAGCTATTATTACAGCTGGACATCCTCTCCGGCAGGCTTTTATGCCAGCGAGATGCAGCCGATTGCCACACCAACGGTTTCAACTTGGTATTATTTAACGGTTTATGATGGTCAGGAAACTGCAATAGATAGTGTATTTGTGCAAGTTGCTGAAGCTCCATTAACTTTTTTTGTGAGCGGTGGAGGCGTTGTTTGCGGCGCGGGACAGCTGAAACCATTGAATCTGAGCGGAAGTCAGTCAGGGATAAAATATCAGTTGTTTCATGACAATAACTTGTTAGTAGAAATTTTTGGAAACGGTCAGACTTTGCAGTTTGGGAATTTTAACCAGCCAGGAATTTACACTGTAATGGCTATTTCTGCAAATGATATTTGTGTCAGCGCCATGTCGGGCGAGGCCATTATCCAACAAGGAATTGTTCCGCTGGCAAATGCCGGACCTGATAAATGGATTGAGTTGAGTGGACAAGTTACTTTAGAAGGAAGTATATCGGGCAATGAAAATGCGCAGTTTAACTGGAACCCGGCTGCGAAATTACTCAATCCCGAAGTCCTTCAGCCTACTACAATTGTTTTGGATAAAACAACTTTATACAAGCTAGAAGCTAACATTCCCGGATGCGGTAGCTCGCAGGATTATGCCACCGTTTTTGTCACAGGCGGCGAACTTAGCCTGGATATTTTTGCTTCACCAGCAACCTGCCCGGGAAGCGAGCTTAGCCTATTTGCTTTGCCAAGTGGAGGTACAGGAAACTATAGTTACCAATGGACGTCTTATCCAGCTGGTTTTGAGTCCAATCTTATAAATCCGTTAATTTATCCTCAGCAGCCAAGCTGGTATATTTTGGAACTGACAGATGGCCTACAAAGCATTCGTGATTCTGTATTGATTGAACCTTTGCCCCAGCCTATAGCTTTTGAAGTTTCTGGTGGCGGCAGCTTTTGTGTTGATGAAGAAAATCCGGAACTTGTGCTCTCTGGTTCTGAATCAGAAGCTGTATATACTTTGTATTATAACGGTTTACAAACTGATGTAAACCAAATTGGCTCAGGTTTTGAATTGAACTTTGAAATGAATCTTGGTGCAGGGAATTATCAGGTTTTTGCTGAGATTCCTGGTTCATCGTGTAGCCGACAAATGAACGGAACAGCCAGCATTTTTTGGAATGCTATACCAGAAGTATTTGCAGGTTTTGACCAGGAAGTAGTTGTTGGCGAAACAGCCTCACTTTCTGGAGTAGCTATCGGTGGTAGTGGAAATTATGCCTATTCTTGGTTTCCAGATTGGCAGTTGGAATCGCCGAATCAGGCTGCTACCCAAACCACAGCACTCGATCAAACTACGGTCTTTTATTTCTCAGCAACTGACACCGAAAGTCTATGCGTTTCTCAGCAAGACACCACTGTTGTTTTCGTTTCGGGCGGTCCCCTTACAGTTAGAGTTGTAAGTGATCAAAATAATTTATGCGCCGGACAGCTATTTACCGCTTTGGCTTTGCCCAGTGGCGGAACAGGCAATTATACCTATTTATGGACAAATGAAGCTGGTGCACTGCCAGGTGAGGCCGAAAAACTTAGCGTTTTAGTTTTTGAGAGTAGCTGGATATATCTTGAAGTGACAGATGGTGAGGATATTGCACTTAATTCAACTTATGTTACCGTAGCTGATGAGCTCCAGCAGTTTTCCATTACTGGTGGCGGAAGTTATTGCCCTGGAAATGAACCACCTTCCATCGGTTTGTCTGGTTCTGAAAAAGGTATTCATTACAGTTTATTGAGGAATTCTCAAATAGTGCTAACCCATGTAGGACAGGGCGATGCGATTAGTTTTGGGCAATTTGGAACTTCAGGGACTTATACTGTTGAAGCTTTTCGTCCCGGTTTTGCTTGCAAAAAAATGATGACAGCTTCAGCAGTTGTTGTGGCGCACAGCTCGCCTGAAATTTCTGCTGGTAAAGACCAGTATATACTCCAAGGCACATCAACTACAGTGCAGGCTTCGGTCAGTGGGGGATCAGGAAATTATAGCTATCAATGGCAACCTGATATCTTATTAAATACGCCAGAAATGCCGGTGAGCAATACGATTGTCTTGCAGCAAAGCGCTGTTTTTGAAGTAGAACTTACTGATAACGAAACCTTTTGCACTGCATCTGATGTTGTGAATGTTTTTGTAACCGGCGGTCTGCTTACTGCCCAAGTGCTTGCTGATAATGCTTTTGTTTGCCCAGGCCAGCCTGTTATTATAAGTGCTTTGCCATCAGGTGGAACTGGTGAGTACACTTGGAGCTGGACTGCCAATGGCCAGCCTGTTGGCAATGGCTTGATGAGTTTTACAGCATATCCCGTTGTTGATACATGGTTTGTAGCCATAATTTTTTCTGATGAACAAATGCTAAAAGATTCCGTCCTTGTTAGGATACATAGCTTGCCAACTATTTATGCGTTAGATGGCGGAGGCGCATATTGTGAAAATCAAGCTCCGCCGGAAGTGTTTTTAAATGATAGCGATCCTGGAACAACCTATAAACTGCTTGTAAATGGATTATATACTGGTTTATCCAAAGCGGGAACAGGAAGCGCTGTGAGTTTTGGGTTGCAATATGCCCAAGGAAATTATCATTCCTTTGCTGTTAATGAGCAGCAATGTAAACAGTTGATGAATGGCTTGGCAGAAGTGAAACAAGTAAATCAACCACGCATATTTCAGCTGTTTGGGGGCGGCCGCTGGTGCGATAATGAACAAGGAAACGGCTTGTATCTATCAGGTTCACAGCCTGACGTGAATTATTCACTGCTGCTAAACGGAGAGCTTGCACTCGAAACAATTTCTGGAACTGGTCAAGCGATTGCTTTTGAAGCTGCTGTGCAAACAGGCGTTTATAGTGTGGAGGCTAAACTTACCATTGCTAACTGCAGCCAGCAAATGCGGGGCTTCGTCAGCACGTTCATAGATCCATCTCCTCAATTAATGCTTTCTGGTAATCAAACTGCTTGTGCAAATGATTTCTTCAATCTTTCTGCCTCTGGAGCTGCTCAATATCAGTGGATGATTGATCCCGTAGCTACAAGTCCTGATATTGAAATTCAAGCTGATGAAAACCTCAGTTTTTTATTGATTGGCAGCAATAGCTTAGGATGCAGCGATAGTTTGCAAATTAATTTGGCAGTAAATCCCAGGCCAGAAATTGAATTGATTGTTGATGCTGATCTCAAATTGGTTCGTATTGAACCCAACGAATTTCAACAATATGAGTTTTGGTCTGGCAATGAGGTTTTGCAGTCGGGAAGTTCTAATCAATTGAACTTTGAAGGCTTAACTTTGGTAAACGACAGTATTTCTGCCACGGCAACAACCAGCGAAAACTGTGTTTCACAAGCAGCAATCTATATTGAACCCATAAATGAATACAACGCCTTTTCGCCCAATGGTGATGGCATCAATGACATCTTCCGAGAAGGCGATTTTATTCGTGTTTTTAGTCGTTGGGGTGTTGAAATATTTAGTGGTGATCAGGGCTGGGACGGGCGCTACAATGGAACAATGGTGGCTCCCGGAACTTACTATTATATTCATGAAATCAAGAATTCAGTCGGCGAACTTCTCAGAACAGAAAAAGGCGCAGTAACACTGGTAATAATATGAGAAAAGTACGCTACATATTATTTAGTCTGCTGATTTTTGTAGCTTTTACGCCGCTTTATAGCCAGTCATCGAAGCTGTTAAAGCAAGCTGAAAAGCGCTACAATTCAAATAATTTCGCTGGTGCTATCGAAAGCTGGAAAAAGGCCTTTGATCAAAGTTCAGAAAACGGATCACGGCAGCAGTTGTCCTATAATATTGGAGAAGCTTACGTGCAAATGAATCAGCTTACTGAGGCGATTTCCTGGCTCAGCGATGCCAGTAGTAGCAGTGATGCGCCCGTTGACTGGCTAATCATGAAAGCTGCAGTTCATCTGCGATTAAATCAAACTAAGCTGGCAGAAAAAACTGTCAATCAGGCACTGGTCAAACAGCCATTTTCGCGACAGCTAAAGGATATGTTGCTGATGATTCAGCGCTGGAATAAACAGCAAATCCAGCCCGATTTTCCCTTTAGAACGCTCGATGCCGTTAATTCTTCCTGGAGCGACTATGCTGCAATTTGGGACGAAAACCGACTGCTGGTTTCAAGTAGTCGACCAGCAGATTCGCACGATAGGTTTGATGGAAGAACTTCAGAGTATTTCTCATCCATTTTTGATAGCCGGATGAACAGCTTTGGCGATTTTGAAGCACTGAAACCTATTGGTATTGGAAGCAATTTTAATGTTGGAACCATTACTTTTGATCTTGAACATAAGCGGGTGTTTTTTACAAAATGTAAAAATAACATCCGTCGCTGTGCATTGATGGTAGCTGATTATGAAGCCTCAAGTAATAAAATAGGTAGAGCCAAACGGGTAAGTTTTTCTGCCAAAAACGTTCATTATGGACATCCTTTTGTCCGTGAAGACGGCAAATTCCTCTATTTTGTTTCAAATATGGAAGGCGGTTATGGTGGCAAAGATATTTATCGCATAAGCCTCCGCGATGATGGTGGTTTTGGGCTTGCGATCAATATGGGACCTCAAGTAAATTCTACTGACGATGAGCTTTTCCCAACGGCAATAGGTGATAGTCTTTTGCTGTTTTCTGTGGATAGATATATCGGTTTTGGCGGGCTTGATATTTATGCTAGCAGACTATTTGATGAAAATGCTTTGCGGCCAGTGCTTTTAAGCTATCCTTTTAACAGTCAAGCCGATGACTTCTATCTGAATCTCAAAAAAAATACAATTGAAGGGCTTTTAAGCTCCAACAGGGCAGGCGAAAATAATGACGAAATCTACTATTTTGAGGCTTTCCCACTAAGGATTTTATTGGAAGGAGAGGTGCGCGATGAGTCCTCAAATAAACTGCTGGCAGGCACAGAAATTACTGTTATCGCTGGTGATTATGAAAAGGTAAATTTACATACAGACTCATTGGCGTTTTACCAGTTAACGGTTCCGCTTGGCAACAAAATTACAGTTACTGCTGAAAAAACGGGTTATTTTCCGGAGCGGAGAGTGCTTGTAATTGCTGATACAACACAACTAATCAGACAGGATTTTAGCCTGGCTTTATTGACTTTTCCTGCAGCTATAAGTGGTATAGTGCGCGATCGGGAAAGCCAGCTTCCAATGCCAAAAGAGAGAGTAACGATTAATGGTCCTGGAGGTTTTGCGCTGGAAACTTATACGGATATGCTTGGCGAATACCGCTTCGATTCACTGAAACCTAATAATATTTATACGGTAAGGGTATCAAAGGCCGGTTATTTTAATGAATCGCGTGTGTGCAGGATTCCTGAGACACGTAAACCTATGCTGCTCAACAAGCAAAACGGTGTTGACATGGATTTTGAGCTCACGGCTATACAGGAGAAAAAGGAAGTTGTGATCAATAATATTTATTACGATTTCGATAAAGCCAGTCTGCGCGAAAGCTCTAAGCTTGAACTCAATAAGTTAGTGGCTATGTTGCGCGAAACGCCTCAGGTTGTTGTACAAATTAATGCCCACACCGACACGCGAGGAAGTCATGCCTACAATGACAAGCTGTCGAATGAACGCGCCGCTTCAGTTGTGAATTATTTGGTGTTTCAGGGAATCAATCCTGCACGGCTGGTTTCGCGTGGCTTTGGGAAAACAAATCCGGTAATTCCTAATGCTAAGACAGAAAATGAACATCAAACCAACCGGAGAACAACATTTACGGTAACCGGAACTAATTTTCAGCCTATCATTTCGGAAACTCCTGTGGTCTTAAAAACAGATAAACTGGTATACCGGGTTCAGTTAATGGCTTCTTCAGCTTATTATCCACCCGAAAACTATTTCTCGGTATTGAAAGCCGTAATTCCAGGCATACGTTTTTCCGTGAATCAATCTGGTAGTCTATACCGCTATGAAGCTGGCGACACTTATCGACTGACAGATGCCGAATCATTGAAAAGTCAGATTGTAGCAGCAGGATTTTCGGATTGTTTTATTGTGCCCTATTACGAAGGTGAACGCATCAGCATGGAACAGGCTAAAAACTGGGAACGATGAAAAAAAACTTCCAAAATATTATTTTGTCGTTGTTATTGCTCTTGTTTTCGATGCCAGTAATGAGCCAAACCGATTTAATATTCAGCCAGCATGGCATGAGCCAAAAACTATTTAATCCGGCCGCTATCAGCGACAATGGCATGTTAAATCTTGATTTGATGGCTCGTCAGCAGTGGATCGGTTTCCCGGATGCACCTTCTGTACAATTTGTAGGAGCGGAATTGTTTATGGATGAACAGCCGATGGGCCTAAAGTTTGGTTTTATAAATCAAACCGCTGGCAAAGAAATTACGCGACAATTGGCGCTTTCGTATGCTTATCAAGTACGGTTTACGCAAGATTTGTTCGCGCAATTTGGCTTGAGTGCTGGTTTTTATCAGCGTAGGATGTTTTTCTCGCAATTAACTTTTGAGCAAGGTAATGAACCAGTAATTAAGCCTGATGAATCGGTTCTAAAACCTGATTTTTCCTTTGGTTTTGAAGTTTTCTGGAAAAGCTTTACCCTTGGAATGGCTGCCAATCATCTTACCACACCAAACCGAAAAGCTACCATTTTTAAAATCCCGTTGCACAACCATTTTTATCTGACTTATCGCTATCAACTTGATCAGGATATTAGCTTGGTTTCCGGTGTTTTTTGGCACCAACAAGGCAGCTTGAGTAGGCTTCAACTCGATATGCAGTTCGATTTTGGAAGCTGGGAAGCTGGATTGGCCTACCGTCATCTGGATGCCGTTATTTTTAAAGCCGGAGTTAAACTCTCAGAGTATATCCGACTTAATTATGCTTACGATCTGGGGATCTCTAAAATCGCCAACTACAACAGTGGAACGCACGAAATTAGCTTGCAGTTTGGCATTCCCCGCAAGGGAGGAGCATTTATTTCACCCCGTTTTTTGGATTAGAAAAGAAGTCTGGAATTATTTTTCCGGATGAATCACCTGCGAGAACATATCTTTCTTGCTGACAACCTCAATGGCTTGCTGCAACGTTTCATCCTGCTCACTCACCACTTGGTAATAGCTTTCCATATCCCAAATGTTTCGTGCTATCAAAGCCTTGATTTGTAGTTTAATATGATCCTCAGAACGCGCATAAAGTGCTTCATCAAATTCAACGCCTTCCTTTTCGGCTAGGGCCAAAAAGTCGTCCATCATTTCTTTTGTTACTTCTACCGAACTGATATATTTATCAATGTTCTTGTAGTTTTTCTTAAAGTCATCACGATTTTCGTTGCTAAAGTCGATTGTATACCGATTGAAAACACCTTTTCGGATCAGGTCAGAATAATACCTGGTGAGGTGCAGCGTGTCCACCGGAACAAAAATATCGGGCATAATACCGCCGCCGCCAAAAACCGTTCTGTTGGCTGCCGTAAAATATTTAAGCGAATCAGGAAAATGAATACTGTCAGCATTTACCAGCTCTCCTTTTTCCTGGCGCTCAAACAAATCTTTGAAATAGGTTTCGCTGCCTTCGTCATATGGCCGTTGAATGCTTCTTCCGCTTGGCGTATAATAACGCGCTGCCGTAAGCCTGATTACTGAGCCGTCAGGAAGCTGAAATGGCCTCTGCACTAGGCCTTTGCCAAAGGATCGCCTACCAATAACGACGCCGCGATCCCAATCTTGAATAGCTCCCGAAACAATTTCGCTTGCCGAGGCCGAGCCTTCATTTATCAGCACCACAAGCTTGCCGTCTTCAAAGCTGCCGCGGCTTGTAGCTGTGAAATCCTGTCGCGGACTTTTTGAGCCTTCGGTGTAAACAATCAATTTGCCTTCTTTCAAAAATTCATCAGAAAGCTCAACAGCCACATTCAAAAAGCCGCCAGAATTACTTCTTAAATCCAGCACCAGATCTTTCATGCCGTCGTTACGCAGTTCTTTCATCGAGGCATGATATTCTTCCATGGAAGTTTTCGAGAAACGGTTCAATTTTATATAGCCGATGTCTTTTGTTAGCATATAAGTCGCGTCAATGCTATTGATAGGGATTTCGTCACGGACAATGGTATAATCAATTAAATCAGGCTGATAATTGCGTAAAATACTCACATTCACATTAGTACCTTTTTTGCCACGCAGCCTATCCATCACAAATTTATTGGTCACTTTTTTCCCAAAAGCTTCTTCGCCATCAATTGTCAGGATGCGGTCGCCGGCCAATATTCCCAGCTTTTCCGAAGGACCACCCGGCACGGGCGAAACAACCAAAATGGTATCACGCAAAAGTTGAAAAGTTACTCCGATACCTTCAAAACTGCCTTCTAGCGGTTCGTTGGCGGCTTCAATATCATCTTTGGAGTAATAAGATGAGTGCGGATCAAGTTCCTTGAGCATCGAAACAATGGCTTCTTCAACGAGCTCGGGCGTATTGGTGCTGTCCACATAAAAATTGTCTATATAAAAAAGTGTGGCTGCAAATTTCTGACTGGTTTCTTTTGGGTCAGATTTTGAAGCATTTTGTGCTGACAATGAAAAGGTTATAATTGAAAAAGCAATAATTAATGCAATTTGTTTCATGCTGAAATAGTTTGAAAAGGATAATTCTTGTTTATAGCAGTAATACAAGCCGGTGAATTTGATATTACTAAAACATCCAAAAGTAAACAATTATTGTTTGTAATAGTTTTAGCTCCCGTAAGCTGCCGTTAAAGATTGTTAAGCACAGAATGTAATTTAGAGTCAGGGCGCGACTAATTGGCGTCGCCTTATAGTCGCACCTCCACTGGATTCAAATATTCAGGCATAAAAAAAACGCTTCACGGATTTCGTGAAGCGTTTTGTTTGTCTGTTTTTGAGCTGCTTAAAAATCCAATATTGCTTTAGCAGTAGCATAAATTTTATCTGCATTAGGCAGAATTTCTTTTTCCAAAATACGGTTGAAACCAACAGGTGTAAAGGTTGATCCTACGCGTTTTACTGGGGCATCCAAGTATTCAAAAGCTTCTTCGGCAATAATGGAAGCCAGTTCACCACCAAATCCAGAAAACACTTTGTCTTCGTGCACTACAAGCACACGCGAAGTCTTTTTGACGGTTGCGAGAATGGCTTCTTTATCTAATGGAACGATGCTTCTGATATCCAGCACTTCAATCTCTTTGCCGGTTTCATCACTGATACGATCTGCAACTTGCACGGCCATGTGCGTGGTATTGCCATAAGTAATAATGCTTAAATCGCTACCACTTCTGCGGATTCTGGCTTTGCCAAATGGCACTTCAAAATCTTCTGGAACCACGGTTTCGGCGAGCGGATCATTATACAATGCTTTAGGCTCTAAAAATACAGTAGGTCCTTCGCTGTTCATCGAAGTGCGCAAAAGTCCTGCCGCATCGTCAGCATAAGATGGATATACAATACGCAATCCAGGAAGTGTAGCAAGCGCACCTTCAATGGTTTGTGAATGATAAAGGCCACCGCCGATATATCCGCCCGAGGCTAATCTGATCGTTACATTGGGCGAAAATGCGCCATTGCTACGCCAATAATCGTGCGAAGTTTCAACCAATTGTTCCATGGCTGGCCAAAAATAATCAGCAAATTCAGCGCCTTCAACCACGATACGGATTTTTTTGTCGAAACGGCTCATGCCATTGGCTGTCCCCATGATATAGTCTTCAGCAATAGGGGCGTTGAAAACGCGTTTTTTACCAAATTCCTGCTGCATGCCTTTGGTAACATTAAAAATGCCACCCTTGTCTTTGTTGGCTACATCTTGTCCCCAAATAAACGTATCGGGATTTTTTCTAAACTCGGCTTTCAAAGTTTCATTCAGCGCCTGAATATACTTCATCGTTTCACCTTTAGTGCCGTCGTGCAGGCCTTCAGGATATTTTTCTGAAACAAAAGGCTCGGGAAGTACAAAGTCAAAAATGCTGTCGGGACTTGGGTCAGCTGCTTTGATTACTTTTTTGTGTGCTGCCGAAATTACTTTTTTAGCTTCAGCATCTAATTCATTCAGCTCTTCTTCAGTGAATTTTCCTGAGTGAATCAACTGCACCCTGAAACGGGTATGCGGATCGCTCAAACGCACGCAATGGCGCTCGTTGTCGTCGCGGTAAAGCTCGTGTTTATCAGAATTTGAATGAGAATGGATGCGCACACAATTTGCGTGAACAATCACTGGCTCGCCAAATTTCTCAATATGCTCGCGGGCTTCATAAATCGCATTCATCGAATTGAAAACGCTTTTGCCATCGCAATAAATAATTTTCAGATTTTTCATGCCGCTATAGTTTTGTGCGGCTCTGCGATTGGCAGATTGGTCTTTTTGTGGCACAGAAATACCAAATTGATTATCCTGAAACACAAACAAAACGGGAAGTTTTTCATTGGAGGCGCCATTGATTGCTTCAAAAACGTAACCTTCCGAAGTAGAAGACTCGCCTTGTGAGCTGATGGCAATTCCTTTAGAACCGTATTGTTTAATTCCTCTGGCTGTTCCTACAGCATGTAGCGTATGATTGCCCGTTGCTGAAGACACATTTTGGATATTCCACTCAGGTTTTGCAAAATGGTTTGACATGTGTCTGCCGCCACTGGCCGGATCATCGGCTTTTGAAAGCCCGTTAAGGATGATTTCTTCGGCAGTTAGGCCGGCTGATATGGCGGTAAGCATATCGCGATAATACGGAAACAAGAAGTCTGTTTCGCGATTAAAAACTTGTCCGATAGCAAGTTGTATACCGTCGTGTCCGGCATAAGGTGCGTGGTACGACCAGCCTAAAGCCTGCTTCAGATAATTAGGCGCCTTTTCATCAATTTGACGGCCTATCGTCATCAGACCATACCATTTTTTAAGGGTTTCCTTGTCTGTATTGTCTAAAGTGAATTTTCTTTTTTGTGTCATTATCAACTTTTTTAAGCTTCTAAAGCGGTGATTTAATGCAGCTGCAAAAGTACAAAATTTAAGTAATTTTTATCAAGTCTAAATAACCTCTAGTAATTGTTTTACCGCAAACGATTGCAGCATTTACGGGAGGTGAATATTATTTCTGGCTAGTAACTTAAACAACACAGAGATTGATACTGTTCAAAATGGGGGAAGATATTTTTCGAAAAATAGACAGTAAAATCAGGGGCGCAGTATTTCAAACTTGCCATCGGCTTCCAGTTTTATAATGGTAGAAGCTTTTGGAAGTTTTAAATCTTCTTGGTGAAGTCCAACAATATGGTCAACAGAATTTTTTACTTCTTGGGAAATCTGAGTGAAGATAAGCGGTGTGGGCTGACCAGAAATATTGGCTGATGTGGAAGCGATGGCCTTTCCAAAACGTTTTATAACTTCCATGCAAAACTCATTTGTAGTTACCCTGATGCAGACGGTTTTG
>Ga0222672_1000698_pt1 | contig 11868 bp, 5 predicted proteins | sample AntAcemetagen799_FD_179810 | JGI IMG/M metagenome (GOLD analysis project Ga0222672, IMG submission 179810) | Saline water microbial communities from Ace Lake, Antarctica - #799 | ecosystem: Environmental > Aquatic > Non-marine Saline and Alkaline > Saline | place: Antarctica: Ace Lake | collected...
TGACCAATTCGATTCGGTAATTTCCCGCACTGCCAACATTCCTGCGATCCGTCAAACAGCAGCACAGGTATTCGCATCAACAGAGCAACTCCGACATGAAGCTGCGCAGAAGGCGGAAAAGTCCGGCGACGAAACCACTGTCTGGACAGGGCGAAAAGACATCTTCGGTGACCGCTTCACCAACAGCCTTTTCAAAATTAGCGAGCGAACCGAACTCGCCTACGCCGACGACTCAAAACACCGCTTTTATCGCCCGACCACCGTGGTCGACCTGCTGAAGTTGCGGCGCGAATACCCGGACTCAGTCATCGTCGCCGGCGGTACGGGGTTGGCCCGGTCCGGAAAACACAAGGAAACCAACACCCTGATTTCTCTCGAAGGAGTCAATGAGTTAAATTCATTCATCACCACAGAAGAGGAGTGGGAAATTGGTGCCTCTATTTCTTTAACCGAAGTTGCCGAGCACATCGGCCGCGAATGTCGTCCTTATAACAAAGTGCTCCGTCGCTTCGGGAATCGGGCCATCCGCAACCGGGCCACCCTGGGAGGCTACCTTGCTTCGGGCTGGCACTCAGGGCAACTCGCGCCCCTTCTCATGGCGCTGAATGCTCGCGTCATCCTGCTGTCCGACGACGGGGAGCGCGACGCTCCCATCGCCCAATTTTATACAGAGAAAGGCGGCACCATTCTCGCTCCCGGTGAACTCGTCCGCAGTGTCATCATCCCTCGCGCCAGCGAGAGCGTCCTCAGTGCGCGCGGGATCACTTCGCGTCTATGCGATGCCTACAGCGTGGGCCCGCGACGCAATCTCTGTCACCCTTACGCCACCGCAGGATTTGCCGTGGAGCTGCGCGATAGACAAATTTCGAAGGCATGGATCGCATACTCCGGAATCGGAGACAGCCCTGTCCGCGCCCGCGACGCCGAAGATTTTCTCCGGGGAAAAGTCTGGGAGGAAAAGACCGTTTTCGAAACCCTCCCCATTCTCAACAAATCCGTCGAAGTAAAAGTTCCCGAGGGAGCACCGGGAGACATTGACTACCGGAAGCAGCTCGTCGTGACGCTGTTTCAGAAGTTTTTCCAACAGCACTCCAAACCCGAGAGCAACCGCCCTTCACTACTGACGGCAACCGGCGAGTTTGCAAAAATGGATCAGCCATTTTTCGATGCGTTGCCCGGGTAATGCTGCCACACCCCGCGAATGAGCGAAGAAGAAGACAACATCACCCCATTCCGTCTGCCGGGAGATTCCGGAAAAGACTCGGGCGAATCATTTGGCGAACGCCTTCGACGCCGACGCGACGAACTGGCGTCAGGAGATACGTCGCCTCAGAATGTTCCCTGGCAGTCCCGCGCCACCTCCCTTTTTGCATTGGTGGCCGAAAGCCCTCATGCCGCAGCTTCTATCGTCCGAAAAAGCGCTGACGCAGCGAGCGCCGTCGCCGGAGTCGAGACCGTTCTTTTTGCAGAGAATCTGCCTCCGTTTCAGAATGTGCTGGGCCAGGAATATTCCGGCGAACCCCTTCTCGCAGAAGAGGAAGTTCACTACCTCGGCCAACCGATCGCCATCGTCGTGGCAGTCGACGAACCAACCTGCCGACTCGCGCTGGAGAAGCTGGACATCGAGTACCACACGTCACCCGGTATTCTTTCAATCGGGCAGGCCATCGCGATGGAGAGTCACCACGGCGAAGATCGCGTCTGCCAACGCGGCGAAATCGAAACCTCTCTTGTCGCCTCAGAATCAACCCTGTCCGGTTCGCTATCCATCCCCACACAGCACGCCTCGATCGGCGGCGTGCTGGAAGTGAAAATAACGACGACCGGAAAAGGCCGCGGACTGTGTGTCGAGACCGAATCCCTACTCCCCAGCGCCGTCCGGTCAGCAGTCGCCAAAGCGGCCGCTATCCCTGAGACCGAAGTCCAACTCATCGCTCCCGAACTTTGCGGTACGACCGCTGCGCTGGAGATGGAGCCCGTCCGGTTGGCGATGCTGGCAACCCACGCTGCTCTTCGTTGCGGGCGAGGCGTCACGCTACAACCAACGTCAGCGAAGTCCCCCATCGTCTCCGGGCGTCGGCACGAGGCTGCGGCGGATTTCAAAGTCGGCTACGACAAAGAGGGAAATATCTCAGCTGTGGATCTGAAGCTTGCCATCGATGGCGGTTGGTTCCCGGCCGATTCCGCTTCCGTGATGGACCGGGCCATGCTCCACGCGGACTCCGTCTACGGCATTCCCAATCTCCGAATCCGTACTCGCCTGTGCCGCACCAATCAGCTCAACGCATCCTGCCTTCCCGCAGAAGGTTCCGCTCAGGGAGCGTGGGCCATGGAAGAAATCCTGCAGCGCGTCGCCGAAGCAACCGGCTTGCCTCCGCACGAAGTTCGGGAGAAAAATTTCTACAGAGAAGACGCCGAACTTACCACCACTCCTTACGGGCAAACTGTCAGCGCCATCGCCATCGACCGCGTATGGAAACAAGCACTGAGACGCAGCGACTTTTCGGCTCGCGTCGACGCAGTGACTGCGTGGAACAAGAAGAACTCCAGCTGCAAACGCGGGATCGCCATCACTCCGGTTCGATTCGGACTCGGTGACCCGCGCGCGGAGCGAAATGCCGCCGCCGCCATCGTCCAGATTCTCGCCGACGGTTCCGTCATGGTCCGCGTCGGCCTCGTGAATGTGAACGACGGATTAGACCGGCAGATCACAGAAGAAGTCGCCCGCTGGATCGGCGTCGAAGAAGAAGCCATCCGCGTCGTGCTCGGCGACTTCGACACTCTGCCCGTCGCCACTCCTGTTGTCGGAACTGATGCGTCCGGACTCGTTCTCCGAGCCATTGAACATGCCTGCAACACATTGGTGACGCGTCTCCGCGAAGTGGCGCTGCAACTCTTCGCAGCCCGCGGACAAACGGAGATCGAATCCGAGTCCATCCGCTTCTCGCGTGGATTCGTCGGCACCGATATTTCTCCGAACAGTCCTCTTCATTTCAAAGAAGTCGTCCAGGGCGCCTGGCGCAAGCGGGTCAATCTGGTTGAGACCGGCTACCACCGAACGCCCAACCTTTGGTGGGACCCCGATCTCGGCGGAGGCTGGCCCTTTTCCGCCTTCACTTATGCCGCGGCAGTGACCGAAATCCAGGTCGACGCCTTTACCGGCGAGATCGAAATCCTACGAACTGACATTGCTCACGAAGGCTCTCCCTCAGCCGATCAACAAGACCGTGACTACGCTCAACTGATGCGCGCCTTCACTCTCGGTTGCGGATGGGTTCTCACCGAAAACGACTGCGTCCCCGGCTTCGCCGATGCCCCGTTCGAAGTCGTGACCGACCGACTGCGTCCGCTCGGTGATCCGCGATCGACACCGGGCGATCCCTGTGGAGAAGCCCCGGTGCTGCTGGCCTTGTCCGTTCGTGAAGCCTTGCGCGACGCGCTGCACGCCTTTGGGTTGGATTCTGATGTCGATATCGATGTCCCCCTCCCCGCGACACCTCCGAAAGTGATCGCCACATTCAAAGAAATCAGTCGGCAAATTCGCGAGCGGGGCGAGAAGAAGTCGGAGTAGGCGAACAAACTTCGGCAATTAATCTAACAGTGTGTTCCGTTCCATCCGCGGAGAAGCGTAAGGGCCATTCTATGAATCAAGGCTGATTGATGGTTATAGAATTTCCATCATCCGGATAATAGGTATGTTCAGACACTGCACCGTTCGGCCATCTTATCATAATTAGAAGTGATTGGCCGAGGTGTTGCTTTAGACCGAAGAAAATGGAGTTCGAGGACTGCGAAAGATAGCCATTTCCCCGGTGAATTTCAAATGCTCCCAGCATTTCTTTATCAGCCGATAAAGTAACTCTTGCCCCAATTGCATTGGGGTTTCCTATGTTACCTTTCAATCTTATATTTAGGTAATTTTTATCGGAGGTAGCCTGATTGAGAAATAATCGTGGTTCCGAGTTGTTGAGGCACATTACGAAATCCGGTCGGTTGTCGTTGTTCAGGTCACCGACACCTAAACTGCGCCCGTCTCCCGGCACCAAAAGCCCGCTTTCATCCGGCCATAAGGCTCGAAATGACGGTTTGCCGAATTCGTCAACACCGCCTTTCAGCAAAAGGCTCAAACCGCCGTCCATGGCTCCGGTTTCTTTTTGGGTAGGAAAGAAGTTCTGAGCGAGATAGCAGTCGATGAATCCATCTGCATCGACGTCTGTTAGAGCTATACCAAAGGCAGGGGCGATCTGGGCGAGGCGAGGCAGTTCTTCAAAATCGAATTGCCCTTCTCCGTTGTTGATAAGAATCCCGGATTCGAAAGTGGTTGCTGTGAATTTGGCAGCATTCTGAAGTAGGCTTGGAGAATAGATTTCGGAAAGAGAGGCACTCGCAAAATTACTAAATGTCCGCATTTTACTCAATACTGAGGGCATCGCTTTGCTGGAGCAACTGAGCCCCCTTCTCGGGTAGCAGACATCGCCCACAAACTTTGCTTCAAGGAGATGGGGGAGTCCCGTGCCATCGAAATCCCCGTAATAGATGATTTCGGGGTGGTCTTTTGATGGGTGGTATTTGGTATTCAGCCCGAAATTTGTCACAACATAATCAATGTCTCCATCGCGATCAAAATCTGCACCGGCGATGCCGTTCCACCATCCGGTCCTCGAAGAAAGATTCGCGTTCTGCGTTGTATCGACAAGTTTCCCTTTCTGGTTTTGAAAGAGTTTCACGGGACCCCATTCATGTGTAACGAGAAGGTCAAGCCAGCCGTCGCTGTCTGTATCCGACCAGAGGGCCCCGGTAACGAGCCCTGATTGGAGAAGCTCTGCGGCGATTTCCTTCGTTTTATCCTTGAACACGCCCTTTCCATCATTCACTAGCAGTCTGCTATTCGCCGGAAGGGGGTACTTTCCCGGAATGATTCGCCCTCCGACAAAGATGTCCAAATCGCCGTCTTTGTCGAAATCGGCGACAGTTGCACAACTGCCACTATCAAAATTTTCCGGTATAGCATTCCCGGCGGCTCTTGAGAATATTCCCTTCCCATCGTTTAAATAGAGCCGGTCTTGCAGTTCCTTCGCGTAAGGCTTGTGCTCGACACTTCCACTAACGACGTAAAGATCCTGATCTCCGTCAGCATCAACGTCGAGGAAGACGACGCCTGTATCCTCGTATTTACTGTCTTCAACAAACAGCGATTGCTCATGGCGAGCGTAAACCGGCTCGCCATTTTCCCCAACGCCCTGATGGATAAGTAGTTGACCGCTTCTTTCTCTGGGACCCCCTATGAAAATATCGGTGAGACCGTCACCGTTGACATCGGCCCATGCCTGTCCGGGACCCTGATGGGAATGTTTATAAGGAAGCAATGGTTGACGATAAAAATCATTGAACTCAATCTCTTCGGACCTGGCACCGACTAGAGAATCAGTTGGCGCGAACAAAGGGACGGGAGCGCGTCTGTCACTTTCAAAGATTCCGTCCTCTTCCGTAATTGTCACCCAATTACCGGCAGGGATAGCGTCGATCTTCTGAACGTTTCCGGAAGGCCATTTTACAGTGAGTCTATTGATAACAGATTCCTCACCTAGACCGAAATGTAAAAGAGCCTCGTCCGATCCGACGTATCCTCCGTTGCGTGAGACGCAACGTGTCTGTATTCCTGAATCAGTTTCGATTGTTACGGTGGCACCCATCCCCATGGGGTTCATTGCTTTACCCTTGAGAGAGAGAAGGACACGCTGATGGTCCTGGGAATTATTGCGATATACGGTCGGAGGATCTTCAAGATTTGTGACGACGAAGTCAAGGTCCCCGTCGCGATCGAAGTCCGCTACGGCGGAGTCGTAACTCATTGTTAATCCCTGCACGCCCCATTCACTTGAGACGTCCGAGAATTGAAGTGCCCCTTCGTTTCGGAAAAAGAGATTCCCCTCTCGGAATTCGGGCTCGGTTTCGTAGTAGTCCCAATAATTCTTTCCAACCAGCATATGCTTGGGGACTCGAAGATTGTCTGAGTTGTTGAAATCCCTCGTGTGGCCATTAGGGAAAAAATAATCTATGTGCCCGTCATTGTCATAGTCGCCACTTTTAGCAGTCCATGTCCAGTTGGTTTGCGCCAAACCTAATAGCGACGCTGCTTCAAAACTCAATCCTGTTCCCGTGTTGAGATAAACTGTATTTACCATCTTCTGCGGAGACTTTCCTCTTTCCTCCATTTTCTCGAAATTACCGTCCATATGTCCCATGGTTACCTTTTGGCGGTAATGAGTTGTTGGCATCATATCTACCGAAATGAAATCGAAGCGACCGTCATTGTTGATGTCATCTGAAGAGGATCCCATAGAGAACCAGGTGGTATGCTGTAAAACCTGAGTCGAAATTTCAGTAAAAGTTCCGTTGCCGTTGTTATGGTATAGTTCGTCGGGGTCGTAGAAATCATTTCCGACGTAGAGATCGAGTAGTCCGTCGTTGTCAAAATCCCACCATGTTACTGCGTTGGTGTGTGAAGGTGTCGACACTATACCCACCTCTTTAGTTACGTTTGAAAATTTCTTATTGCCCTCATTTTTGAAAAAGAGGTTCGGGCGTCCAGTTTGGGCGAGTTCCAGTTTGCCGTCGGTAATTCCACTAATTTTAAAAAAACGATCCCAGGGTGGAAGAGGCTCAGCACCCTTATCTGTAGTCCTTACAGGAATTTCGAAGTCCGGATAACCACCTTTTCTGAAATAACCATTAATACCAATGAAAAGATCCAAATCACCATCTCTGTCATAATCCTGAAATGAAGGTGTCAGGCAGGCATCGATCACATCGATCCCCCAGGCGCTTGCCTGTTCCGAAAAATGAATTTTTTCAGTGGTGGATTCGTTTATGAAAAGTTGATTGGGCGCATCATAGTTGCAGACATAAATGTCAAGATCGCCATCACCATCGATATCTACCACCGCTGTTCCGGCAGACCAAATTCCGTCAAAGTGTAAACCCGCAGACTGAGTGATGTCTTCGAACTGCAAATCACCGTTTTGCCGAAAGAGACGGTTTGGAATGGGGCCATTCGAGAAAAATAGATCGGGTTTTCCATCCAAGTCGAAATCCCCGGCTGAAACGCCACCACAAGCAAAAGCAGAGTAGTAGAGACGCCTGTCCGGGTGCGTGTTATCAATCGGAATTATGAAGTCAAGACCGCTCACAGACGGGGGGACTACGTCAAACAGTTTACTGGAATCGGCGGCAATTGATGGGGAATTGAGCGGTGTCAGGGAGAACTCTGCTTCTTTTTTTATTTGTGAGATTCCGCAAGGGCTCAACACCGCAGCAACTAACGCAATAAGAGTCCATTTCAGTAATACGCTGCGTTTTTGGGTGATTTGATCGGATTGATTCATTCTAAGGAGTGCAAGATCGCATCTGATAAAGAGGAAGACAATGTCGACTTAAACATCGTTCAATTAGGAGGTTGGAAAACTTCCAAACGGTATTTCCGTGCTGCTTTCGCGAAGTCACACGGTAGAATTCCCCTTCCAGGAATCCGAGTAATTGCCCGCACGCTCAATTTTAGGTGAAGAGACGGCGGGTGATCACATTGATCAGGTCAATCAATCGCTCTTCGAGCCCCTTTGCTCCCGCTTCAAAAAAGTCTGTTGATCAATTCTAGAAGTTTGTGTTCATCGCTGAAATTCAGTGAAATCGAGAGCGGACATTCAATCAAATCATTCAACTCGCCGCCTGGATCTGCCCTCTTCTCGTTGATGCAGGCGAGTATCTGAGCGGTGGCGCGGGCATCGCAGACCGCGCGATGATGGCTGTCTAACGGTATGTCGAATTCCCGGCACAGATTCGCCAGTCCGTAAGAAGGCAGTCCCGTAAAATGACGGCGCGCACCTACGACATTACAAAATTTTGGAAGATGAAAGTCTGCTTCGATCCGGCGAAATTCTTCGCGAATCAATCCGTAGTCGAACTGAGCACGATGTGCGGCAAAGACTGCCTTGCCGCGGAACTGGCGGAACTCATCGGCGATGTCTCGAAAAGTAGGTGCGCTTCTCACCATCTCGTCCGTGATCCCAGTGGGTTCAGTCACTCACCCAACTCCGTTAAACCAAATTCTAAGGCTCCTCTTCACCCAACAAAATCGCCAACGCGAATTCGTTGGTGTTGGCGTACTTCTGCGAGTCGGATACCCCTTCAATCAGCAAGTGGCATTCCTGCCCGACGCTGTCGCACTTCTCTTTCATCTTCACTCCGTAGACTGGGTGATGAATCCCGTGGCCAGCACCTTTTGACGGAAGAGTCATGTCGCTGCCGTAGGTCATCATCAGAGGCGGATCTTCGCCGCTGACGTGATTGTAGGCGGTGAATTCTTTGAGCGTTTTCTCATAGACCGCGTAATCGTCCAGCACATCCTGCATGCTTTTCCGGCCGACGGCCAAGTTGATCATGCGATGCTCTAAAACGGCAGGGCCAAGCCAGTCGCGGGACTGGATGGGGTCGATGGAAACCTGCCCAGCCACTACGAAAGCTCCCTGCACCCGGGTCGATTCACGTGAGATTGGGTCCGTTGAACTGGGGTCGGCGAGATCTTCATGGCAAAGCATCCACATCGACGTGGTCGCTCCGGCGCTTGTGCCGGTGAGAACGAATCGCTCTTTATTGATGTTCCACCCGTCAGCCTTGTATCGCAAAAACTGAATGGCTCGCGCCGCATCATGGACCGGGGCAGGAAGCGGCTCCTGAGTCGAGTAGCGGTAATTGATCGCCGCGCAGGAAATCCCTTTTTCCAAAAAGAAACTGTAGTCGGGCCCACGTTCAGCTTTATCTCCGCCAGTCCAGCCCCCGCCATGGATGTAGACGAGCAACGGACGCGGCCCCTCGCCTTCGGCCTCCCAAAAATCGATCTTGTTCCGCTCATGATCGCCGTAGGACACATTGGCGTGCGTCGGTTCAGGGCGCCCGGCAGCTTGGAGAGAAAAGGTGATTCCAAATGCCAGGAGGGCGAAATACTGGGTTTTCATACCCCACAAGAACACGACTTCACGCCGCCAGGGTCAAGGTAGGAATCGCGCCTCTCTCATTGCGTTAAGGCATGGGGAGTGGTTCCCTCTGCGCAGATATGTTGATCCTCGCCGCTGCACCCGCATCCGCTGAAACTTCGGCCGTGTGGACGATGCTGTTTCAGTTGCTCGCACTGCTCGGCCTGGCGCTGGTGCTGGGAATGCTTTTCGAGCGATTCAAACAGTCGGCGATTCTCGGCTACCTCATGGCCGGGACACTTCTGGGGCCGGGGCTGTTCAACGTGATCGATCAGGGCTCGGGTGTGCCGGTGATAGCCGAGCTGGGTGTGTCGCTATTGCTCTTTGCCATCGGATTGGAATTTTCCGCAAAACGCCTGATCAAACTGGGCCGGGTAGCCGGCATTGGCGGCACGTTGCAAGTAGTCACCACTCTCGGCCTGACGGTCGGAATTGGATTAATGTTAGGCTTAGAATTGCGGACGGCAGTCGCTGTCGGAGCCGTGGTTGCCCTTTCGTCAACGGCCTGTGTGTTGCGTATCCTGACTGATCGCGCGGAGATCGACTCAGTCCACGGGCGCACTGCTCTGGGTATCCTGCTGCTACAAGACATCGCCATAGTGCCGCTGGTCTTAACTGTGACAATCATCTCGGGAGAGGGCGGCATTGCTGAGATGGGATTCGGTTTACTGAAAGCCTTCGGACTGATCGTTGGATTGGTTTCTGTCTTTCTAATCCTCGCAAAATATATCCTACCCCGCGTGATGCGTGAACTGAGCATGGCACGCGACCGCGAGCTACTCGTCTTACTCGCCGTCCTACTCGCGATCGGGTCAGCTTGTGCGGCGCACGCGCTGGAACTGTCCCCTGCGCTCGGCGCATTCCTCGCAGGCATGATGTTGGCTGAGTCCCCCTTCGCCACTCAGATCCGGTCGGACATCGGCGGACTGAAGATCATTTTCATCACCTTGTTTTTCGCCTCGGTCGGGATGCTGGGTGATCCCGTTTGGATCGCGCAGCACCTACCGCTGGTCCTCGGCGTGACGGCTCTGATGATGGTGGGGAAAGCGGCTATCATCACAGTGATCGCGCTGTTTTTTCGGATCCCCGCGCAGCAGGCCATCGCCAGCGGAATTGCGTTGGCGCAGGTCGGTGAATTCGGTGTCGTCATTGCAGGGATCGCTCACGGTAACGAACTGTTCACTGACGAACTGTTCCGCCTCCTCGTTTCGTCAACGCTGTTGACCCTGTTTGCGACGCCGCTTTTGATTCGAGCGGCGCTTCCGCTGGGCAAACGAATCGCAGGAATGTTGCCCGGAGAAACAAACGATGTCAGTCCGGAAAATTCGAATCAAGCCGACGACGGAAGAGAATTCGTCATCGTGGTCGGTTTCGGCCCTTCGGGACAACGAGTCGCGGAAACGCTCAAAGATTTCGGCGTCTCTTTTGTCATCGTTGATCTTCGATCCAACAACATCGACCTCGCAAAATCGATGGGATTGGATGCTGCGCTCGGTGACGCCACGAGCCCGGATTTCCTGATTCATATGGGGATCTCACGGGCACGGGCAATCGTGGTGACGGTGCCGGACCACCGGGCAAGTCTTCGGATGGTCGAGTCGGTCCGCACCTTGAACGCAAACGTCGCCATCATCGTCCGGGCCCGCTACCACACTTTCACCGACGAGTTGGAAAATGCCGGTGCCACCGTTGTGGTGGACGAGGAATACCTCACTGGACGCCGCCTTGCGGAAGCAATGGGGGAACTGCTGGGCGACGAAGCGGATAGCTAAGTCGCTGGATATTCCTGACGTTTCGCAAAGAGCACCATAGCCTGCCGTGGTATCTGCTACTGCGGCTCTCCTCCTCTTTTCAGGATCGCCTAGGCCAGAAAATCCGGGCCTGGCATTGACCCGAACGAGAGGGTAGTTTCTCAGGAACCCTGCCCGCCACCCTTGAGACACACTGATCCCCAGATTCCCCGCACCGCCGTCCTCAATGTCGTCGGACTGACGCCGCGCCACATCGGGCCGGAGACGCCGTTTATTTCAGAATTTCTCTCCCGCGAAGAGAACAGGCTGATCCATGTAACGCCCACCCTGCCCGCCGTCACCTCGACAATGCAGGCTACGTTCTTGACCGGAAAACCACCCGGCGAACACGGTATCGTCGCGAACATGTGGTACGATCGCGACTACGCTGAACACCGTTGCTGGAAGCAATCGAATCATCTCGTGCAGGGCCGTAAATTGTGGGAACGCATCCGCGAAGAGCACACCCCTGAGTTCACCTGCGCCAAGGTCTTCTGGTGGAACAACATGTATTCCAGCGCCGACTACCAGATCACACCGCGCCCCATCTACTGCGCCGACGGGAAGAAAGTTTTCGACGTGCAAACCTGGCCGATGGATTTGAGGAAAAAGGTCACTCGTAAACTGGGAAAATTCCCCTTCCCCGCCTTCTGGGGTCCCATGGCAGGGATCGCTTCGAGCCGCTGGATTGCACAGTCGGCGAAGTGGTTCGAGGACAAATTTTCACCTCACCTCAATCTCGTCTATCTGCCACACCTCGACTACAACCTACAGCGACTCGGGCCGGAAAATCCTGCCATCGGTCAGGACCTGCGCGAGATCGACGATGTCGTCGCAGACTTGACCCGCCATTTGGAAAAACGCGGTGTCCGCGTCGTAATCCTGAGCGAATACGGCATCACCCAAGTCGACCGCCCCATTCATTTGAACCGGATTTTCCGCGAGAAAGGCTGGCTAAGCTGGCGCGATGAATTGAAGCGTGACGTTCTCGATCCGGGTAACTGCCGTGCTCTTGCCATTCCCGATCACCAGGTAGCCAACGTCTATTT
>Ga0222672_1000702_pt1 | contig 11782 bp, 11 predicted proteins | sample AntAcemetagen799_FD_179810 | JGI IMG/M metagenome (GOLD analysis project Ga0222672, IMG submission 179810) | Saline water microbial communities from Ace Lake, Antarctica - #799 | ecosystem: Environmental > Aquatic > Non-marine Saline and Alkaline > Saline | place: Antarctica: Ace Lake...
GCGCAAGACAGGGTTTCAACCCGATTCAACGAAAGCACCACGCCTGGCTTCGGCGTTTTCGATTTTTATGCAGATTACACCGCTTTTGGCTCACTGGAAATTATGGCTGGCATAAAAAATATCTTCAACAAAAATTATGTAGAGCATCTTAGTAGAGCTTATAAAGGAATGGAAACCAATAGTTTGTATTTTGAGCCTGGAAGAAGTTTCAATATTGGATTAAAATATAATTTCTAAAGCCATGAAAAAAATATACTTAAGCCTAATAACTATTCTGTTTCTATCTTTTATTTCATTTGCACAAGATGCAGGTGCATTAAGCGGAAAAGTAGTAGACGCTGAAACAGGTCAAGCGATACAGGATGCGCAAATACTTGTTAAAGAAATCCATAAGGGGGCAATTACTTTAGCGGATGGTTCTTTTAGCATTGCAGATATTCCTGAAGGCAAATATACAACTGAAATAAAAGCACTTGGATATTCCAACATTAGTAAAACTATTAGTATTACTTCTGGAAAAACCACTATTATAGCGTTTGAAATCGAAATAACATCTGTCACTTTTAATGAAATAACGATTTCTGCAACCAAACTTTCAACAACTATTAATAAAATTGGATCGCCAGTTTATATAATTCCTAAAAGAATTATTGATGAAACAGAACGCAGAAATATTGAAGAAGCGCTTACTACTGTTCCTGGCGTATTTACGGAAGATCGGCATCATGGCGAAGCGAATGTTGTTTCATTTAGAGGGATTGGTTTGCATACTCACGTAACAAGGGGCATTCTGGTGCTTGTTGATGGTGTCCCTGTAAATGAAGCTGACGGAAGAACCTCATTTGAAGGAATAGATATGGAAAATGCTGAAAGCATTGAAGTATTGAAAGGACCTGTTTCTGCAATGTATGGCCCAAATGGTATCACCGGTGTGATTAACATCAAAGAAGTCGAACCGGAGAAAGGGTTTCATGCTGGCATTAGAGGAAGCATCGGATCTTATAATACACAGAAAATATCTGGTAATGTTAATGGAGGAACCGATGATTTTAAATACATGGTAAAAGGGGGTTATTATTTTTCAGAAGGTTATCAGGATCGAAGCGCATACAGTTCGGGAAGAGTTGGTGTAAAAATCTCAAATAATTTCCATAAAGCAGGGAAGCTTTCATTCACAGCTGATTATATCACAACAACAGATGAAAGTGGCGGGCCACTCGATAGCACGCTTTTTGCTGACCGCTCAAGAGTTGCTACTAATGATTTTACCGGAAGCGACAAAAATCTACATCGTATCAATTTTATTTACAATAAATCATTGAATGCATCAACTGATTTCCAGGCTAATGCATACAACAGAGGAAGGCATGATAAAGGTCATTATCTCGATACGCGTTGGTCTGAAGATAACATCAATCTTTGGGGAGGTGAAGCAAGGTTAAAACACGCGTACACACTTTTTGGCAAACCTAATGTAGTTGTGGTAGGCAGTAGCTTTGACAACGAAACAGGCACAAACGAAGAATTCCTTCGCGATGAGGACACAGGAGTAATAGGTGAAATGAATGATAAAGGCGAAAGCATTTACCAAATGTTTGGCCTGTATGCTGAAAACGAATTGATGCTGTTTGATAACCTAAGTCTAACATTGGGTTTGCGATTCGATCAGGTTTCATACAATTGGAAAGACCTATTCAATATAGAAGATGACAATACCTCTGACAGTAAAAATGTAACGGCGATAAGTCCAAAGCTTGGGCTGGCATTCAATCCAACAAAAACCTTGACTATTTTTGGAAATGTCTCCAAAGGCTTTAATCCACCTTTAATTTCTCAGCTATTTATTGGAAGCAGTTACAGCGGATTGGCCAATGCTAATCTGAAACCTGAGTACCTGACAAACTATGAGATAGGTGTGCGCGGCGAAATTGCTTCAAAAATTATCTACCAGGTTAGTTTATTTATGATGGATTTCAACGACCAGATTGCAACAGAAATAGACACCTTGGTAAGCACACGAACTCCTGTTTATAAAAACATTGGAAAAACGCGTCATCAAGGGTTTGAAATGGCTGGAGAATATCGGGTCAATAGCCAATTTAGAGCTTTTATTAGCTATTCCTATCTGGATGCAAAATTCATTGACTACACAGATTATACTGGAAATCAGCTAACTAAAACCCCTCATAATAAGGCAAATGCTGGAGTTAGCTACGCTTTCAATTTTGGGCTAACCGCTTCGCTTGATTATGTGTACGTTGGTAAATATTTTATGGACAACGATAACATAAACGAGTATGAAGGATACGCCTTGCTCAATGCGAAACTACAATACCATCGCAAAGGCTGGAATATCGGTTTTGGTGTTGAGAACCTGACAAATGTTAATTATGCCACCTGGGCTTATGCATCAGAATCATACAACCCCCAAACTCATCAAACATCCTGGAAAAAAATGTATTATGCCGGCTGGCCAATGAATTACACCCTTTCATTAGGCTATCGTTTTTAAAGATTGACTATGAAATTCTTACTACAAAAGGTACTTATTCTTTGCTTTTTAATGATGCTTTCCCTTCAGTCGGTTGCACAAATTTGGATATCAAACAGTGCACCAAAAGAAAGCTCATTAAAGATTGCAGTTTCTGGCATGCATAAAATAAGTGCTCTCAGAGGAGAAAGGGGAAGTGCAAAAGTGATTCAATGGCTCAGAAGTGGTTCCTCTGTAGAGGAATCGCTTTTCAGTCAGGCTGATAGCTCGGCATCAATATTCCTTTTCGATCCTCAGGAACAAAGGGTCGCTGTTGAGACAAAAGCTGATATGAATTCTTCAGCTTTTGTATTCAAAAATACCGAAGAAGGTTATTACAACCTTTTTTACCTGACTGAAAAAGTTTGTAATGATACATTGATGGTGTCGTGCGCATCTCGTGAAATATTAAATCATAGCTGCAGAAATGGGCATGCCAAAGAGCTGAAGTATATCCCTTACAAAACTTTTGGGAAAGATATCCCGATGCAAATTGTAAGAGAGCGAAATAAAGGTGATGATTTGCACTACTTTGTTACTTCAGGCGAACGCCTCACTTTTCGAGCATTACACGACGGAAAACCTATCGAAGGTGTAAAAATGACGCTTGTTTCACAAAAAGGCTGGAAGAATGTTAGTTATACTAATTTAGAAGGCGTTGCTTCCTTCGAGCTCATTCAGGATTACTTTACAAACTGGAATATGTTTGATGTAAAAAAAGTTTACAATTATCTGCTTATTGCAGAGAAAACACTTCCTATATCGGGAATTCGTAATCAAAAATCTTTTACGCAAACTAAATATGTTACAACTTATTCTGAAGCTTATCTTCCTGCTAAAACTAATTACATGTCTTTAGTTTGGGGTCTTATCGTATTTCTTGTTACGGTAATCATCTCTTTTATTGTTGTTTACGTTTATCGTCACAAGCGAAATGTATTTAAGAAGCACAACTATGAATATACTTCAAAATATTAAATATAAAGCTGATAATGCCAATGTTTCCAGACTTAGATTTTGGATTCAACTGTTGACATTTATACTCATTGCATACGGAGGCTACTTATTTATTCACATTGGCTCGCAGGTTCCAACTTTTGCCTGTCCTTATAATCAGGGCAGTCCGGGAACTTGCTATTTGATTGCAATGCAACATGGGTTGCATCTTAAGTGGAGTGAATTGGTTAGCTACCGGGGGTTAGCATTTTTTACCGGGTTTCTCAGTTTTATTGGATTCTTTATTGTTTTTAACAAAGCTTGGTGTGGGTTTATTTGTCCACTTGGCACACTTCAAGACTGGATAACAAAACTTCGTTATAGAATTGGTATTAGATTTTCACGTTATGACAGCTTAAGCTTTCAGAAGTTAAAAAAGGTCAAATATGTGTTATTGATTCTGCTGATAGCAATTCCGCTTGGAATGAGCAACTCTTTTTTTGGGCTTCCCCCCATTAACCACGATATGCAGGCGCCATTTTGCCAAGTTTGTCCCGGACGGACAATCATGCCACTTGCAAGTGCAGATACATCTCAGTTTTTTATTGATTTCACGAATAAAACCACCTTGGTCATGTCCACATTAGGGATGTTAATTACAGGCCTCTTTTTTGTTGGTGCATTCGCGAAAAAGAGATTCTTCTGTTTTTTCTGTCCGATGAGTGCCTTACAATTTATGTTTTCGCGAATTGGTATTTTGAGGCTTACTAAGAATGGCAGCAAATGCACAAAGTGTGGTAATTGTTACCGTGTTTGCGATGTAGGAATTCTTGGGATTGCTGAAGATATTACCAGCAAAAACATTGTAAAGGATGATTGTATGATGTGTTTTAAGTGTGTGGAAGCCTGTCCCGAAGACGATTGCCTTGATGTTAAGGTATTCAATGCAAAAATCTTTAGCTCAACTCAGGAAGGATTTTTTAAACGCTATAATCAGCAAGATAAGTTAGTGAAAAAAAATGAATAGAAATGATGAAAGATATCCAACAATCTGACAGATTTCAAAGGGTAGTAAAAACTGCTTCGATTCATTACGATATGGAGATTAGCAAAACCATGGCGGCCATTGCAGATAATTTTTCGGACAATCCGGCAGCTATGAAATATTTTTATGAAAAGCATAGAGATCTGATCAGAAGTGAAAGTGATGGGCATCAACCCTTAAAGAAGATAATTTCAACCTTATGTATTCATGTTCCTGTAGAGCTCATCCTTGCTGTCGGTGCTATTCCGGTCAGGTCATGCACCGGAGCCTATTCAACAGATCAGATTGGTGCCGAATTCCTTCCGGCCAAGAGTTGCCCTATGGTGAAATCGACACTGGGAGCAATCTCTTTTAATCTTCTGCCAGGTAAAATCCAACCCGACCTCATCATTAATCCGGCTACATGCGACCAAAAAAAGAAGCTGGGCGATATTGATGAAGAACTTAGCAAGAAGTTTTATCTGCTCGAAATGCCTTCTACAAAAGATTCTGAAGAAGCCCGTGAATATTGGCTGCAGACTGTATTTAAGTTAATTAGAAAACTTGAGTATGTCACTGGTAACAAACTTACAGCCAAATCGCTGAAGCTGGCCATTCGAAAAGTTGCGAAAGCTCAGCAGCTTTATCGAAAATTCAATCAATTGCGCACTGCCGCTCCCGTCATTTTGGGAAAAGATGCGCTTTTGGTTACAAACGCTTTTTTCTTTGATGATATTGATCGTTGGTCACTTTATCTTGAGCTTTTAAATGACGAGTTGGAAAACAGGATAAAGACGAATTTTCATGTGGTAAACGAAAGAGCACCAAGGATTTTATTAACAGGTTCTCCTTCAGTATTCCCAAATATGAAGTTGCCTATACTAGTTGAAGAATTAGGTGGCATTATAGTTTCCGAAGAATTTTGTTCCAGCTCACGTATGCTTTGGGATACGGTTGCTGTTGATGAATGGCATTTGTATGATATGATTCCTGCCATTGCTGACCGCTATCTCAAACCAAGTACTTGCCCAAACTTTTCGCCAAATACAGACCGAAAACGAAAAATATTAGCAGCAATCGAAGATTATAGGATTGATGGTGTAGTTTATCAGACGTTTACAGGTTGTCAACTATACGACATGGAAACACGCGTAATAGGTAAAGCTTTGGAAGATGCAGGTGTTCAAACTTTGTTCGTCGAGACGGATTATAGCCCTGAAGATATTGGCCAATTGACAACAAGAGTTGAAGCATTCCTGCATTCACTAAAACACAATAGAAAAAAACTGGCCTTATGAAATATTTCGTCGGAATCGACATTGGGTCTACAGCTATAAAAATTGCCGTGCTTAGCGATGATAGGAAAATTTGTGCATTGGGGCAATCTCCCACAGGAAGTCGTTTCAATCAAAATACTATAGATACACTTGACAGACTTTTGGCAGACAATCAAATTGATAAATCATTGATTGCTTATATTGTGACAACAGGCTATGGAAGAAAGCTTTTTAAATCAGCAGATGAAAACATTAATGAACTTACTTCAAATGTTGAAGGTGCCATATTTATGGCACAGCAAGATTCAATCATTCAAACGATAATTAACATTGGTGGTCAGGACACAAAAATCATCCAGCTCGATCGGCACAATCAAATGACAAATTTTGTAATGAATGACAAGTGCGCTGCAGGGACAGGACGTTTTTTAGATATCGCTGCGAGAAACCTTGAAGTTGACATAGAAGATTTGGGGAAGTTGCATTTTCAGGCGCTTGACAGGCCATTACCCATCAACAGCACTTGTGCTGTTTTTGCTGAATCTGAGATAATCTCCTTGCTGGCGGCAGGTCATAATATCAGTGAAATAGCTTGTGGGATACACTATTCGATCGCCAAAAGAATTGCGCGGCTAGCTTCCAGAATTCAGCTTAATGATGTTGTTTTGTTCGATGGAGGCCCTGCACTCAACAAAGGAATGATTGATGCGCTTGAAAATGAATTGATGCGAAATATAATTGTACAACCACATCCACAGTATACAACTGCAATTGGAGCCTCATTTTTTGCACTAAAGCAATATGAGCTTGAATATAAATCTGTTTCACAGGAATAAACTTATCTTTATAGTTTTAGAATCAAAACCAAAACCATGAAACCAAAACCAAATGAAATAAACCGCAGAGACTTCCTCAAAACAGGAGCAATAGCAGCTGGAGCAATGGCAGTGATTGGTGCAGGAACCTTCGTTCTCAGCAATAAAGCAGCAGAAGCTATGCCGCGTATCGATTTTCTGCGTCCACCCGGTGCCATTAATGAAGAAGATTTTTTATATGGATGCATCAAATGCGGGCTTTGTGTGCAAATTTGTCCGGTTGATGCCATAAAACTTGCTGGTGCCGGAGAGGGTTTGGGTTTTGGCACACCCTATATTGAGCCGCGCTTGCAGGCCTGCGATTTTAGTTGCGATGCACTACAATGTATAGAGGTCTGTCCGACAGCAGTTTTAGACTTTAAGCCGTTTAAAGAAAAAGGAGCCGAAGCTGTTGAAAAAGCCGCCGCCCAGCCTGGAGTTGACCTTTCGCAGGTAAATCCTTTTGAAGTGCAAAAAGTAGCCATGAAGGAAGCTGTACTTATTGGGAAAGCCCACGTAAATAAAAGTACTTGTCTAGCGCACCAGGAAAAAGGTTTTCAAGGAACACCACGAGGCAATGATTTTAAAGGCGTGCATCGCTCACCAGGCAAAAATGAAGTGTCGGCAAGTCCGCTCGGAGAAAGGGAATTCGACCGTGAAATTTGCGACTTATGTATTACCGAATGCCCGATAGGAGAAAAAGCAATCGTTCAGAAACTGAGCCGAAGTGGCAAACTTGTTCCTAAAGTTCTCGACGGCTGCACCGGATGTGGCGTCTGCCAAATGGTGTGTCCTACGCAACAGCCAAGTATTATTGTTGAACCAGTTTAAAACCTCAAGCCATGTTATCAGACTATATTTCTAACGGAAAAAATAAAGAGCCGCTGCCTCCAAAACCGGTTGAAAAAATGCCGCATACGTTGGCGGGATTGAGTTTTAAAGAATGGCGTGATTCGCGCAAAGGCAACCATAAAATGCGCAACATACGCTGGAGCGTATTGCTGTTTATGAACCTGCTTTTCGTTTTCTCTTTTTGGCTCGATTTGTCCGTGCTAGAGGGTTCGCTAAGTGGCTCTAGACTAGTTGGTTTTTACCTGATGGATCCTTTCAATGCACTCCAATTGCTTGCAATCTCCTCCACAACGGGCTATATGGCCATGCTTACCATGAATTTTTTTATCGGTCTTGCCACTATTTTAATTTTCTGGTTTATCTTAGGTGGTCGCAGCTTCTGTTCGTGGATGTGTCCCTATCATATTTTAGCCGAATGGGCTGAAAAAGTGCATCTTTATCTGTTAAACAAGAAAAAAATTAAAGCACGTACCTATCATATTGGTTTACGTTTTGTGTTTATGATTGGATTTGTTTTATTGGCCATTTTAACTAAAAATCTGGTTTTTGAAAACCTCAATGTTGTTGGAATTATCTCTAAAGGAATGATTTATGGCCCCAGTTTGCTGTTGCTTTGGGTGCTAGCTGTGATCCTGTTTGAGGTTTTCGTGAGCCGCCGTTTTTGGTGTCGCTATGTTTGTCCTATTGGCGCTACCTATAGCATTGTAGGTAAATTATCGCCGCTAGCCATAAAATTCGACTTGGACAAATGTGGCTATTGTCTCGAATGTCAAAAAGTTTGCTTGGTGCCTCACGAACTTTGGTTTGTGAAACGTGGCGCGGCAACGCAGGAAACACATTTTGTGGGCTCCGACTGCACCCGCTGTGGTTTGTGCGTGGATGTGTGCCCCGGCCATGCGCTAAATTATTCCGTTAAAGGTGCCGCTTCAATTCTGTAAAACTGAGAAATATCATGCCCGAAATACAAAATAGTGCCATTATAAATATCAATGAGCTGTCGAAAAGCTTTAAAAAACAGTTGGTTATTGATAAGCTTTCTGTTAAGCTGAACAGCGATGACCGTATTGCGCTTATCGGACAGAATGGTGCCGGAAAAACTACTTTAATACGTTGCATATTAGGGCAGTATAACTATGAAGGACAGCTTGATGTGATGGGCCTCAATCCGCGAAAAGACAGAAAAGTTATTTTGCAGGATATTGGTTTTGTGCCCCAAACTCCGCCACCAATCAAACTAACTGTGCGCGAGCTGATTAGCTTTTCTGAGAAAATAACGAAAACGCCTGCTGCTGAATTTTATAAAATCAGTGATGATTTAGGCTTGGATATCCGGCAAAATCTCGGGAAGCCTTTTTATAAGCTTTCAGGTGGGATGAAACAAAAACTACTTATCAGCTTTGCCCTCGGACGAAAAGTGAAAATATTACTGCTAGACGAACCGTCGGCAAACTTGGACCCTCAGGCACGTGAGATTTTATTTTCGCACCTGAAGAATTACGCCCCAAACACCCTGATGATTCTCAGTAGTCACCGCATGGACGAAATTGCCGATTTGGTGAATCGCGTTATTGAGATGGACCTGGGTAAAATTGTTTTAGACAAAGATTTGAATGAACATATTAAAATTTAAACCATGAAAAATTACACCTTATTATTAGTAACTTTTTTATTGATTGCTGCGGCTTGCACCCGGACAGTTGATCAAAGTCCGCGTGAAATAAATTTTGACAGAGATATTTGTATCAACTGCTTGATGGGTTTGGCCGATCAAAAATTCTCTGCCCAGTCTATAAATCAGCGTAACGAAGTGCTGTGGTACGACGATTTGGGCTGCCTAGTGGAATATATGAACAGTCCTGACTGGGAAAAATATGGCGGCAACGAAGCAGTTTCTTATATCGGTGACGCTGAAACTGGTGAATGGGTCAGAGTAGAAGATGCCTGGTATGTTTACGGCGTTGCTACACCAATGGGCTACGGATATGCGGCTTATGCAGACAATCGCGAAGGCGCTTTCGATTACGAAACTACCGTAAAAAGAATAAAAGAAGGCGTAACAATGCGTGAAGATTTTCTGAAAACAAAGAAAATGTTACATCACGACTGAACGAATATTGACAGCTAAATTTACAACACTAATATCATGCAAATCAATAAAATAACACATTCAAGCCTGTTTCAGATTTTGAACGCAGATATTTTTCAGCAACTGCGTTCAAAGTGGTTCTGGACGTATAGTCTGCTTTTTGGTGGCTTTGTGGCTGTAATGTTTGCAACAGGAATTACGGAATCGCAAATCATTGGATTTGTTGGTCTTAGCCGGCTGATGGTGACTTTTATGCAGGTAAGTATGGTAATTTTGCCTATTTACGTGCTAATCACCACAGTGCGCTCGGTGGTAGGCGATCGCGAATCGAATGTGATGGAATATATGCTGTCGTTTCCGGTTTCGTTCTCGGGCTATTTCTGGGGAAAATTTCTTGCTAAATTTTTGGTCACTTATATTCCGGTTTTTATTGCGCTACTTGGCGCTGCTGTATGGGGAAGCTTCACTAATTTAGATGTTCCCTGGAATTTGTTTATGCTCTACAGTGCACTGCTTGCAGCCATGATTTTTTGTTTTTTGGGAATTAGCATGTTTATTTCGGCGGTAGCACATTCCCAGGATTTGGCCATCAGCAGTGCTTTTGTGCTGTGGTTGTTGTTGGTAGCTTTCCTAGATTTAATTTTGATGGGCCTGTTGCTAAAATTGCGCCTCGATGCCGGAACGGTCATCGGGCTGGGTATGATAAATCCGCTGCAAGTGTTTCGTACTGCTGTTTTGGTGTTGTTCGATCCCGAACTTACCGTGATGGGCGCGGCATCCTATTTTGTGCTTGATTCAGTTAGCCGCGAGCTGTTTATCTTTTTTGCTATCGCTTACCCTATCATGCTGGGCTTGCTATTTGGCTGGCTGGGCAACTATTTCTTTAAAACGAAAGATATTATATGAGTTTTTGCACCAAAAAACCTTTGCTGATATTACTTGTTTTTGGCCTTCTGCAAGGATGTAGCTGGCAAAATAAATCTTCGATTCACGAGGGTTTATTCCCCAAAATGGCTGATACCAATAATTTGCTTTTGTTGCCTACTTCTACAACAAAGGAATACCGACAACAATTGATTAATCATGAAATATTGTTGTCAGATAATCAAAAACGTTATCGTGGAATAGAAAGCGTCCCACAAGATTTTGACGATTTTCGTTTTCAAAATCTCGATGGCGTGCAGTGGCAGAATGCTTCTGTAAAGTTTGGTGATTTTCGTGGAACAAGTTTGCGGACTGCCAATGCCAATGGTGGAAATTTTTCTAGTTCCGATTTTCGACTGGCTGATTTGCGTTGGTCCGCTTTCAATAGAACAAAAATGAAAAATTGCAACTTTTCGCAGGCTGTGCTTTTTCGCACTGAAATGAATGAAGCTATGCTTGATTCCAGTGATTTCAGAGGTTCTAATATGTTTGGTGTCAAAGGCCACCGTTCTTCTTTTCGCTATGCAGATTTTAGCAATGCGCTGATGAAAGAATCGGAGCTTACAGATGCTGATTTTTCCAACAGCAAAGCCATTAGAGTGAAATTTATTATCACCGTTTTTGCCGGTTCACGCTTTGATTCAGCAGATTACAGCTATTCAGATTTTACAGGAGCAGGCCTCGAAACCTGTAGCTTTCAATACGCGCGCTTGCATCAGGTTTCTTTTAAAGGAGCGCACTTGCAGGAAGCCAGTTTTAGAAATGCCGACCTCAAAGATGCGGAGTTTTTTGCGGCTGAGCTGGTAGAAACGGACTTCCGGGACGCGATAAATATTCCCGAAGCTTTATTGCCTTTTATCAATGAAGAAGGTTTTGCAACGGGTGTGGTTTATTGAGATGAAGAATATTTTTGCAGGAATGGACTAATTAATTTTCATCTAGCTGCCTGCTGTTAAACATTTTAAGATATTTATAATGAAGCAGTTAATTACATATATCAAACATAAAAACTGGCAGGTAATTATACTTGTTTTTGTTGCTTTGATTTTGTTTTCGGCAAGTTTTCCTGAAGACAAAAAACATAGAGCAAACGCAGGGCAGGAGCAGGTTTTTGTGATTGACGGAAGTCAAAGCCGAATTTTTTGGCATGTCGATGCACACAGTGGTATCATTCCACTTTGCGAAGGCGAGTTGGTGATGCACGGCAACGCGCTTGTTGACGCGCAGTTTAGGGTTTGCATGGACAGCCTGCGCAACCTCGACATCGATTATGATTTGATGCGTGCTGTTTTTGAAAAC
>Ga0222672_1000706_pt1 | contig 11753 bp, 6 predicted proteins | sample AntAcemetagen799_FD_179810 | JGI IMG/M metagenome (GOLD analysis project Ga0222672, IMG submission 179810) | Saline water microbial communities from Ace Lake, Antarctica - #799 | ecosystem: Environmental > Aquatic > Non-marine Saline and Alkaline > Saline | place: Antarctica: Ace Lake | collected...
TAAAGACGTTGAAAGTCTTTTGGAGGAAGGTAATTTTATCCGCCCACACAAATCACACCTTGTTAATACGCGATACATCCAAAATTTTAATCGCGAACAAGTGGCTATTACCCTATCTGATGGCAGTATAATTCCTGTTTCGCGGCGCAAAAAAGAAAAAATTCTAGAATTTATTAATCAGCTCTAAATGTCATAAATGCCTTGATAACAATAAGCTAGATGATAATGCTATATTCCTTTAACTGAAAATAAATAGCCGCTTTCTTGTTTTTATTGGCTTGTTGTATATTAGATTTATTACTTTTAGCCTCCTTAAGCGTGTTTTAACTATTTCCTATGGAAGACTTTATATATGTATTAATTGGTATTATTTGGCTGGCTTTCAGTGTTATAAAAGGAAGTCAAAAGAAAAAGGCGGCCTTGGCCAACAGGCCACAAGAGGAAGCAAATCCTAAAAACAGGAGTTTTGAAGATATCATGGCAGAAATTTTGGGAACCAATGAAGTGAACCACACCCAGCAAAATCAAGCTGTTGAACCCATTGAAGAAGAAATAGTTGAAGAAGAGCAAGTGGGTAATGCCTACCAGTCGCTAGAAGACCTATATTTGAAGGAAAGGCTTCAAAATGAGCAGGAACTGCGCATCGAAAAACCGAAAAATAAAAATTTAGAACCACAAATAATTGAACGTAATAGCCGAAAGCAACAATTTGATTTGCGCACAGCAATCATCTATCAGGCAATCTTGGAAAGGCCTTATGCATAGGTAATTGTTGACCTTTGGCAATTTTTTTGAAATACGGCAGGTGATTTTTTGGATAGTAAAATGATTTATTTCTATCTTTACCGGCCTTAAACGCACAATAAGAGTAGTATAACATAAAATTACATGGTATGTTGAAAAATTTACTGTTGACCCTGTGCATAGTGCTGACATCTTGGACGTTAGCGCTGGCTCAGCAAGGAAGATTACAAGGTAAAGTGTACGAGAAAGACAACAGGGAACCCATTCCTTTTGCTAACATTGTACTCGAAAATGGAGGAACAGTGGTAGGTGGAGCCACTTCTGACTTCGATGGAAACTATGTCATAAACCCGATTCCTCCGGGAAAATATGACTTAAAAGCCACTTTCGTAGGATATAATCCTGTAACTATTACTGGAATTAACATTCCCGCTAATAAAATTACATTCTACGATATTGAAATGTCAGGCTCATCCATTGACCTGGAAACCGTAGAAATTATAGAGTACAAAGTTCCACTGATCTCTAAAGATAAAACCGCCAGTGGTGCTTCTGTTACCTCAGAAGAAATTAAAAAGATGCCAAATCGCTCGGCCGATGCGGTTGCTGCTACCGTTGGGGGAGTTTTCTCTCAGGACGGTGAACGTGGTAACGTGCGTGGTGCCCGTTCCGATGCAACCGCCGTTTATATAGATGGTGTGCGTGTAATTGGTTCAGGTAGTGTGCCGCAGTCAGCTATTGAGCAGGTGGATGTTATCCTTGGTGGTACGCCAGCACAGTATGGCGATGCTACGGGTGGTATCATCAGTGTTACAACCAAAGGGCCTTCGCGTAAGTTTGGCGCAGGTATTGAACTTGAAACATCGGAGCTGATTGATGCCTACGGACACAATCGCCTTGGTTTTAACATACAGGGACCACTGCTTAAAAGCAAGAAAAATGAAACAGCGCTGCTCGGATTTTTTATCGCCGGTGATATTAATTATAACCGCGATGGAAGAATTTCAGGTTTAGGATACCACCGTGCCAGCGATGCTACACTTGCCAGCATTAGTGCTGATCCTTTGCGTCCTTCGGGAACCGGATCAGGTACTTTTAGAAACGGTGAGTTTGTGCGCTTTGGTGATTTGGTAACCTCAAAAACATCCATGAATACAGCCCGATATGGCGTGAACCTTTCTGGAAACGTAAATATCCGTACTACCGAAACCATTAACTTATCTATTGGCGGTACCTTTAACAAAACAGAAGGTGATGCTTTTAGCTATTCAGGTTCATTCTTTAACTATGATAAAAACACCCGTTTTGATAACAATACCTGGCGTGTTTTCGGTCGTTTCACACAACGTTTCCCTACGGATAATGAAAGCACTTCGCTTATAAAAAATATTTATTACTCAATCCAGGCTGACTATACACGCGAAAAAAATACTTTTGGAGATCCTGATCATTGGGAGGATGTGTTTAAATATGGCTACCTTGGTAAATATGAGGTGTATAAAACACCTACTTTTGAGTTGGGTAGCGATACCGTTAATGGAAAATTCTATGATAATGTTTGGTTGCTTAACTCCTGGGATTTTGATACCCTCGTAGCTTGGACTCCTTCAGATATCAACCCACTAGTAGCTAATTATACCACCAGTTATTATGATACTTATGCAGGTCAGCCCGGTGATAATTACGAAAACTTTAGCCAGATTCAGTTGGGTGGTGGTTTGCTTAATGGCGATTCACCTACCGCATTCTATGGCTTGTATCAGGCGCCAGGAACTAACCAAAGTGGTTATGGCTTTAATGATAACGACCAGTTTAGTGTGAATGTTTCTGGATCAATGAGTATTGGAAACCATGAAGTAAGGCTTGGTTTTCAGTATGAGCAACGCACAAACCGCAGTGTAGCTTATGCGCCAACAGGCATGTGGACGCTGATGCGTGGTTTAACAAACTTCCATATCAATGAGCTGGATAAAGACAATCCATTTGTGGTGGGTTATGATGGTATCGTTGATACGGTGATGTATTACAGAAGATATGATGGACAGTCGCAACGTACTTTTGACGCCAATTTGCGTGAAAAATTAGGACTGCCTGTTGATGGACTTGATTATATCAATATTGACTCTTACGATTTTAACAACAACACCATTGATTATTACGATAAAAATGGTCAGCTTCATACCATCAATGTACCAGGCGGCGAACTTTTCGACCTTGGCATGTTTAGCCCCGATGAATTGCTCAATGATGGTAATTACTACACTACTTATTCGGGATATGACTATACCGGCAACAAACTGACTTCACGTCCAAGTTTTGAAGATTTCTTTAATGAAACAGACGAGAATGGTATGTTTACCCGCCCAGTAGGCGCTTTCCAGCCAGTTTATATCGCTGGTTATATACAAGATAAATTTGCTTTCCGCGACCTTATCTTTAATATAGGTGTGCGTGTTGACCGTTTTGATGCAAACCAGCAGGTGTTGAATGATCCTTTTTTGCTCTTTAATGCCAGAACAGCCGGTGAAGTAACCGACATTAAAGGACAGCCTGTAAATCATCCTGCCGGAATTGGTGGTGACTATGTAGTATATGTTGATAAAGTGGATGACCCAACACGTGTTGTGGGTTATCGTAACGAAAACACTTGGTTTAATGCTGAAGGTGCTGAAATCCAAGATCCTACGGCTCTTGATGCCGGTTCAGGAATTTCTCCTTATTTGTTTAACCCAGATCAAAATCGTGTGGATATTAATTCATTCAAAGATTATGAGCCGCAAGTAAACGTGATGCCACGTATTTCCTTCTCCTTCCCAATCTCTGACGAAGCGCTGTTTTTTGCACACTATGATGTGTTAACACAGCGTCCAACCAGTAACTTGTTCTCCAATCCTGCCACTTACTATTTCTTTGAGAATATTGGTAGCGTGATTAATAACCCTTCACTAAGGCCTTCTCAAACTATCGACTACGAGCTTGGATTTACCCAAAAACTAACAAACTCTTCGTCTATCACCTTCACCTCTTTCTACCGTGAGATGCGTGATATGATTCAGATTTATCGTTTCAACGGTGCTTATCCAAAAGACTATACTTCTTTCAATAACCTCGACTTTGGTACCGTAAAAGGTTTAACCGTTGAATATGACCTGCGTCGTACGAATAATGCACGTTTGCGTGCCAGTTATACCTTGCAGTTTGCTAATGCTACTGGAGCTTCAACCACAACAGCTTCTGCGCTTGTTGCTGCTGGTTTGCCTAACTTGCGTTCTACCATTGCTATGCCTTGGGACAGACGTCACCAGTTTAATGTACTGTTCGATTACCGTTATGGTAAAGGCAAAGAATACAATGGTCCGGTTATCAGAAGAGAAAAGAAAGACAAAGCACCTGTTCAAGTTCTGAACAATACAGGCTTTTCTCTTACAGTAACCGGTGGTTCGGGTACGCCTTATACCGCTTCACGTAATGTGATTTCTCCTGTTTCTGGTGGAAATCAATTGCTTAGAGGTACTTATTTTGGTTCACGTTTGCCTTGGCAGTTCCGCCTCGACTTACGTGTTGACAAAGATATCGACCTCAATATGGGCAGTAAAGACGGTAAAAAACGTGCAGCTTATCTCAACGTTTACGTTCAGGTACTTAACCTACTTGACACTAAAAACGTACTTGGTGTTTATTCTGCTACAGGTAACCCTGATGATGATGGATACCTTTCTGCTCCTGAATGGCAACGTCAGATCAATAACCAAACAGACCCGATTGCATTCAGGGAACTCTACAGTGTTTATGTGAATGCCCCAGGCAATTATAGCTCGCCACGTCAAATTAGAGTTGGTGTGCTCTTTAACTTCTAAACACAGGGAAAGAATGCAAGAAGAAAATAATATGAAAAAAATTAGTGTTACAATGAAAAATATGTCCAGATTGCTCTTTGCAGCCCTCTTCGTCTTTCTGATTGTGGACCAGGGCTGGGCGCGCGAACGTCAGCTACCTAATGGTAAAACTATTTCTCAAGGATTAAAGCAAACTACGGCCGGATGTTCACCCTCCTCCGCATTTGAATGGCTCGATGTTAATAATGTGCGTGCACGTATTAATGCCGGTGGCGATATGTGGTGGGATTTACCAGGCGGCACAGGAGCTAAGTACTTCATTCCTAAAAGTGGTTCTGCAACATCACTTTTTGCCGGCTCACTCTGGATTGGTGGTTTGGATATCAATAACCAGCTAAAGCTTGCCGCCGTTAGGTTTAGGCAGGACGGTAACGACTTCTGGACGGGACCACTTACCATTGATGGTACAGCAGCTATTGATGAAAATGTCTGTGCTGAATATGACAGGCATTTCAAAATGACCCGCGCCATGGTGGACGAATTCTTAGCAAATACTGATCCCGTTACAGGCGCTTTTATTCCAACTGATGATTATAGCATTCCTAGCGAAATCTTGAATTGGCCTGCTCACGGTGATGTTTCTAAAAATCAGAGCTTTTATTTAGCACCTTTTTATGATGTGGACGGTGATGGTGAGTACAACCCGCTTTTGGGCGATTATCCACACTATGATATCGACAACAGCTTGTGTAACACCAAAACCCCTACCATGGACGAAGCTATCGAAGGCTCCATCAAAGGTTCTATCCTTGCTGACCAAGTTATTAAGGGTGACCAGACATTATGGTGGGTTTTTAATGACAAAGGAAATATCCATACAGAATCTCAGGGAGCTGCCATCGGATTGGAAATCAGAGCACAGGCTTTTGCTTTTGCTACCAATGATGAAGTGAATAACATGACTTTTTACAGTTATGAAATTATTAACCGTTCTACTTTTGAATTAACTGAAACGTATTTCTCACCTTGGGTTGATACAGACCTTGGATATGGATTTGATGACTTTGTAGGTTGTGATGTAGGCCGCGGATTAGGTTATTGCTACAATGGTAATGCCATTGACGGAAGCGGTGAGCCTGAAGCTTATGGTGACCAGCCACCTGCAATTGGAATCGACTTTTTCCAGGGACCTTATCTTGATCCTGACGGAATGGACAATCCGCAATACCGTTTTATTACTGATCCAGGCACAGGTGATACCATTGGCCGCGAGCAACTTTGCGATGTAAGTATTAATGGTGTAAACTTTGGGAACGGCATCAAAGATGATGAGCGTTATGGAATGCGTAGGTTTGTTTATCACAACAACTGTGCTTCCGGTCCTACTTGCGACCCGAACAATGCTCCTGAAACCTATAACTTACTGCGTGGTATTTGGAAAGACAATATCAAAATGCAGTATGGCGGAACCGCTCACCCAAGTGGTGCCGGTACTGTAGGTCCTGATACTGAATTTATGTTCCCAGGCGATACGGATCCTTGTAACTGGGGTACCAATCAGGTTCCACCTAACGGTGGCTATACCCAAAATGGTTTATATTGGACAGAAGAAACTGGAGATGCGGGTTCGCCAAACGACCCAGGCGACCGCCGCTTTATGCAGTCTGCCGGACCATTTACCCTAAAACCAGGTGCTGTAAACTATATCACTGTTGGTGTGCCATGGGCGCGTGCCGTATCTGGTGGTCCATTTGCATCTGTTGAGTTGCTGCGTCGTGTTGATGACAAAGCGCAAGCATTATTTGATAACTGCTTTAAAGTAATTGACGGACCGAATGCACCTGATTTAAGCTTCCAGGAATTAGACCGCGAATTAATTGTTTATATTTCAAACTCGCCTTCTTCAAACAATTTTGGTGAAGACTATCAAGAGCTTGATCCAAACATTCCTCAACCAAATCCAGGTAATATTGAAGAACGTAGCGACAGCTTATACCGTTTTGAAGGATACCAGATTTTCCAGCTTAGAGATGCTACTGTAAGCGTTGAAAGTCTTCAGGATCCGGACAGAGTGCGTTTAGTAGGCCAGTTTGATAAAAAGAATGGCGTTAGCAAACTCGTAAACTTCTATTACGATGATATTATTGGTGCTAACGTTCCTGTTGTAGAAGTTATAGGTGGCGATGATGGTATTCAACACTCTTTCAGAGTAACACAGGATGCCTTTGCTACTGGTGATAACAGGTTGGTAAATCACAAACAGTATTACTACCTGGCTTTATCTTATGCCTATAACGAATATATGGAATATTCACAGGAACCCGCTGTTTTGAATGGGTTGCTGGGTCAGAAAGCACCTTATTTAGCTGGTCGTAAAAACATCAAAACCTATACCGCTATACCACACAAAACCGTTAACGGTATCGTTATCAATGGTGAATATGGTGATGGCCCTATGATCACGCGCTTAAATGGTAATGGTAATGGTGGTAATGTACTTGAATTGCAACAAGAAACTGTTGATTTAATTTTGAGTAAAGAGCCTGCCAGCGAAACCAATATTTATGGTGGCCCTGACTATCCAATTGCTTACAATCCTATTTATCAGGAAAACTTTGGCCCAATTGGTGTTAAAGTAATTGATCCGCTCAATGTTGTAAGTGCTGACTATCAGCTTATATTTGATACCTTGAAATATATCAAACTCTTTAATGTAACAGGAGAAGCTGATATTCGTGGTGATACTGCGAGCAAAATGATTTCAACATGGAAACTGATTGACCTTGGTTCCGGCGAAACATATTTGTCTGATACAACAACACTTGAGTCTAATGAACAACTTTTCCTTGATAGAGGAATTGCTGTAACTATTGAGCAGCCTTTTAATACAGGCCCATACCGTGTAGGTCAAAATGCCGACAACAAGAATATGTACAGAATTTTGGCTGATAACAATGGTTTCCTCGAATCAAGCATCGTTTATGCCGATAGCTCCAGACGTTGGCTGGATGGTATCAGAGATCAGGATGTTCCCGGATTACCATTGGATTGGATTCGTTCAGGAACCAATAAAGACCAGGAAAATCCTGCCAATGATGACTGGCAGATGTCAACCGACCCTGACAGACCTTGGGATCCTGATGAAGCCTATGAGAAGATTCTTAACGGTACTTGGGCACCTTATTCACTAACTACTTACGCCAATAATATTGGTCAGGGATCAACCCAGAGTACTGTTGGGCCAGCTTTTAGTGAAGACTCAAAGACTTCTAACCGTATTGAGGACATCGCTAGTGTTGATATTGTGTTAACGCCTGATAAGAGTAAATGGACACGCAGTCCGGTGCTCGAAATGAGCTATGACCGTGCCCTGGCCGAAGGCAACGCCGTTCGCTTTGGATTGCGTAAGGCTCCTTCAGTAGATAAAGAGGGAAACAGTGCCTCTGCTATGGATATTGAGGGTAGCACTAATCCAAGCGATCCAAATTATATTAGCAGTTATGGTATGGGTTGGTTCCCAGGCTATGCTATCAACTTGGAAACCGGAGAGCGTTTGAATATCATGTTTGGTGAAGATTCTTATCTCTCTGCACAAAATGGCCGTGATATGCTTTTCAACCCAACAGCTAAAGATATGGATCTGGATGAGCAGGTGTTTGATCCAAATATTTTCTCACAAGTTGGATTCCAGCCGCTTATGGGTGGTAAGCATTATGTATATGTAATGCGTCATGACTATTACAACTTTACGCAGCTCAACATAGAGTTTGAATCTCCTGCTTATGATGCCGGACACTATGCACACAGTGTATTGGATACACTTTTCAATACCCAATTCCCATTTGTTACCAATTATTTCTTCACTCAAATTATGTACGTTGGAATGCCAATGGCTGTAAAAGGTGAAGAATGGTTATCAAACGAAGCCCGCATTAGAATCAGAGTTGCTAAACCTTATGAAAAGAGTTACTCCAAGCAGCCATTGGATACTATTTATGCTGGACTGGATGTAAATCGTTTCTTCCCTGCTTATCAGTTTAGCACAGAAGGCATTGCCACGGAATACGATATTCCTGCAAAAATTCAACAAGACCTCGATATTGTTAATGTTGTGCCGAATCCTTACTATGCTTATTCAAGCTATGAAAGGAATGCACTGGATAACCGGGTGAAAATTACCAACCTGCCAGAGCAATGCGTGATCACCATTTACAATATGAATGGCACCAAAATCAGACAATATAAGAAGGATGAACCAAAAACTTCTATTGACTGGGATTTGAAAAACTTTGCAGGAGTGCCGATAGCGAGTGGTATTTATATGATTCATATCAAATCGGACGATGGAGAGCGTATTATCAAGTGGTTTGGAACGATGCGTCCAATTGACCTGAATACCTTCTAATAAATTGAAATGCGAACCAAAAATACAAGATAGATTATGAATACTTTTTATAGATACATAACGGTAATGAGCCTGATAGTGCTGATAGGCATTGCAGGACAGGATGCATTCGCAGGAAACAAAGACAGATCAGGTCAGGCTGGTGCTTCCGAATTGTTAATTAATCCTTGGGCCAGAAGTACTGGTTGGGGAAATGCTGGCATGTCAAATGTCAAAGGCTTGGAAGCTATTTGGAGTAACGTGGGCGGAACCGCCTTCACCAAGAAAACTGATTTGATATTTTCGCATACTACCTGGCTCAAAGGTTCTGATGTTAGCATCTTTTCTTTTGGACTAACCCAGCGCGTTGGCGAAACCGGTGCGCTTGGATTGGCAGTAATGTCAATGAACTTCGGCGATATTCCTATTACAACTACTGAATATCCTGATGGTGGACAGGGAAACTACTCTCCCAATCTGCTTAACATCAGTTTATCTTATGCCAAATCGTTTTCTAACAGTATCCACGCTGGATTTGTAATGAAAATTATTTCCGAGAGCATCTCCGATATGAGTGCCCAAGGTGTGGCTTTAGATGCTGGTATCCAATATGTAACAGGTACTCAGGAAAATATCCATTTTGGTATTACCCTGAAAAATATTGGACCCACCATGAAATTCTCAGGTGATGGGCTTTCGCTCAAAGCCTTTATTCCAGGACAGGAAAACCAGTTTACGCTGGAACAACGTCAGGAAGCCTTTGAGTTGCCTACACAGTTATCCATTGGTGCTGCTTACGACTTTTTGTTTGAAAACAATTACCGTTTTACTATGGCTGGTAACTTCACCTCAAACTCTTTCACCAAAGACCAAATCATTGTTGGTGGTGAATTTTCACTGAAAGAATATCTGTTGCTGCGCGCTGGATATACTTATGAAGAAGGAATCTGGGACGATATCGAAACCTCAGAAAGAACCAATGTAAACAAAGGTTTAAGCCTTGGTTTTTCAGTACAGGTGCCTATCAATAAAGAGGCTGGGTCTGTGTTTTCAATAGATTACTCCTACAGAGATACTGATCATTTTAGCGGAAATCATACCATTGGAGCCCGTATAAGCTTCTAAATTTAGAGCTAATTAAGTTTTTAATCGGCGGTCATAAATTGGCCGCCGATTTTATTATAAATTGTTCCTCAATTATTTAGGGCTATTTGAGATTTTATTAAAAAGTGCACAAAGTTTGTGTAGTTAGAAAATAGTGTATCTTTGCAATAGAAAAGGCCCTTATACCACTAAGGGTCTTTTTATCTTATAAAAATTTACACAACGCATTTCCGCTACAAGGCGGAAATTTGATAATTAGACCGGCACTGATTCCCAGGCCGGATTTATTGATTAATAACTCTTAGGTTATGTCAGAAACAAAGTATTTTACTCAGGAAGGACTCCAAAATATCAAGGATGAATTGGAAGAACTTCAGTTGAAAGAGCGGCCTAAAATTTCGCAGATGATTGCCGAAGCACGCGATAAAGGTGATTTGTCTGAAAATGCTGAATATGATGCTGCCAAGGAAGCCCAAGGAATGCTTGAGCTGAAAATTTCTAAGTTGCAAGAACTGGTTATGAACGCCAGGATTATTGATGAATCCAAAATGGATACCTCGAAAGTGTTGTTGATGTCGAAAGTGAAGATCAAAAACCTCGCAAACGGTGCGGAAATGAATTATCTACTGGTGCCGGAAAAAGAAGCCAACCTTAAAACTGGAAAGATTTCTGTAAATTCGCCAATAGCCAAAGGCTTACTCGGAAAAACTGTTGGCATGCAAGCTGAAATTAGTGTTCCAGCTGGTTTAATGACCTTTGAAATTATTGAAGTATCACGTTAAAGAAAACACAAAATGGCTAGCATTTTCACTAAAATCATTCAGGGAGAAATTCCAGCTTACAAAATAGCAGAAGATGACAAGCACCTTGCCTTTATGGATATTAATCCATTGGCTAAAGGGCATACTTTAGCTATTCCAAAGCGAGAAATCGATTATGTGTTGAATATGGATGACGCTGCTTTGGCTGAATTAATGATTTTTTCTAAAAAAGTGGGCCGCGCAGTGGAAAAGGTGGTTAGTTGCAAACGCATGGGAATAACGGTTATCGGACTCGAAGTGCCACATACGCACATTCACCTGATACCGATTAATACCATTTACGATATGGATTTTAAGCAGCCTAAGCTGAAGTTTAGCCAAGAGGAATTTACTGCTTTAAGTGCAGAGATTAGGCAGGCCTACAAGGATTTATTGTAAGTGGAAATTACAATAAACAAGAAAAAGGACGGCCTACAAGCTGTCCTTTTTTTGTTTTAGAGTGTTGGCTTTTGAGCCATCAGTAGGCACGTTCGTTACGGCCTTCAATAAAGTTGATAAAAGAGCGATTTACAACCTTATTGCCGCCTGGCGTGGGATAATCGCCTGTAAAATACCAATCGCCTTTGTGATCTGGAATGGCGGCGTGGAGGTTTTCAATCGACTGATAAACCACACTAACCCGTGCTTTTATTTCTGTTGAGGTGATAAGGGCCGCAATACGGTCAGAAATTTGTTTGGCAGTGAATGGTTTGTAAATTTCCTTCACATAGTTCACCATTTGCTCCTTGGGAAGCTTCTCTTGCTGCTTACACTTTTTGTAAACTTCGTTGATGATATGCGTTTGTTGCGTTTCCTTTAGCAAAGCGATTGTTGCCCTAAATGCAATAAAATCGCCCAGTTTAGCCATATCAATACCATAGCAGT
>Ga0222672_1000707_pt1 | contig 11739 bp, 10 predicted proteins | sample AntAcemetagen799_FD_179810 | JGI IMG/M metagenome (GOLD analysis project Ga0222672, IMG submission 179810) | Saline water microbial communities from Ace Lake, Antarctica - #799 | ecosystem: Environmental > Aquatic > Non-marine Saline and Alkaline > Saline | place: Antarctica: Ace Lake...
TATCGTGCAAGCCGACATTGACATGAATCACCTGCGCTTTCTCCTGACCGGCGAGCCAGCGATCGAGATTTTCGAGGATGTTAGTAGTGTGTCCGCAGTTGTCCTTCGGCGCTGAAATGACCGCTTTTCCTTTGAGAGCCTTAACTACGGAAGCCTGATAGTTCATGCGGATCGAATCTCCGAGCAATACCACCGTCGGCAGGGTGGGGGATGAGGGCTCAGGTTCCGCGGCAAAGGCTGGAAGGAACGCGAAAATGGAAACCAGGCAAAGTCGAAATTTCATTATTTGAATTTAGAGAGAGAGAGACGAAGCCTGTGCCCAAAAGGAATCCAAGTCGAGCTTTCGATTTATCAGTTCGACCGCAGAAAACTGGCTCGGGGCTTTGCTGGAATAGGGGACTTTCCGTCCGACAAGGCCATTACGATTTTTTTGAAAAACTCACTTGACCCGACCGGTCGGTCGTTTTATGTATTTATCATGAAGGCGGAACAACCCACCAGCAGCAAGCGAGCCGATCTTGTCGAGATCGCTTCGGAGTTGTTCTATGCACAGGGGTATGGCGCCACCGGTATCAAGCAGATCATCGACACTGCCGGAATCGCGAAGGGCACGTTTTACTCTCACTTCAGTTCGAAAGAAGAACTTGGTGTGGCATGGCTGAAGAGTCGCCATCAGGTCTGGAATGCGTGGCTCGATGAGGGGATCAAGGATGCGCGGAGCGCGAAAGGCAAACTGATCGCGATGTTCGATTTCCTCGAGACGTGGATGACCAGCTGCGATTATCGCGGCTGCGCCTTCCTGAACACCCTCGCCGAAATCCCTGATCCGGAGCACGCCATGCGTCGCGAGATCGAGTCCCACAAGCGCGACTTGCAGAGCAAGATCGAAGCGCTTGTCGCGGAGCACTCTTCGGGTAAGTCGGACGCCTTCAACAAGCAACGTGCCCTGATTATCTTTCTGCTCTTTGAAGGAGCGATCGTCGAGACTCAGAATCTTCGCGATCTCTCGCTGATCACTGCTGCTCGCAAAGAGGTAAAATCTCTCCTCTCGACTTCCTCCTAGGCTTCTCCTTTTTTATCCATTGATAGACCGACCGGTCGGTTTATAGGAGCCAAACCAAACCAAACCAAACCAAACCAAACCAAACCAAACCAAACCAAACCAAACCAAACCAAACCAAACCAAACCAAACCAAACCAAACCAAACCAAAGAAAATGAACACCACCCTATTGAAACAAACATTCCTCCTAGGCGTCCTTCCAGGTATAGCCCTTACCGCCGCCGTTGCCCTTGCCATGGCAGGCGATGACTCGCCGGGGACAGAAAGCGCTACCCCGGCTGCGCCCCCCGCGATCGCTGCAGCGCCATCCCATCAGGTCTACCACAGGACGGTCGAGATCGAAGGCCAGTCGGTCTTCTACCGCGAAGCAGGACCAAAAAACGCTCCTACCGTCCTGCTTCTCCACGGCTTTCCGACGTCGTCCCATATGTTTCGAAACCTCATCCCCGCACTTGCCGACCGCTACCATGTCGTCGCGCCGGACTATCCCGGTTACGGTAACAGCGCAATGCCCGGCACCGACGAGTTCGAATACACCTTTGACAATATGGCAAACATCGTCGGGCAACTGACGGACAAACTCGGCCTCGAAAACTACAGCCTTTACCTGATGGACTACGGAGCCCCGGTCGGATTTCGCCTCGCCATGGCGCACCCCGAGCGGGTCGATGCTTTGATCATCCAAAATGGCAATGCCTATGATGAAGGTCTGCTCGACTTCTGGAAACCTCTCAAGGCGTATTGGGCTGAGCAGTCCAGCGAAAACGCTGACGCACTGCGGAACCTCCTCACTGCCGATGCGACAAAATGGCAATACACCCATGGCACACGTGATCCCGAAACCATTAGTCCGGACAACTGGGCCGTTGACCAGCCCTTGCTCGATCGTCCCGGCAACGCGGAGATCCAACTTGCCATGTTCCTCGATTACGGAAGCAATCCGCCGCTCTACCCGGAATGGCAGGCCTACCTCCGCAAGCACCAGCCACCGACGCTGATCGCCTGGGGCAAGAACGACGTCATCTTTCCCGCCGATGGCGCGCATCCCTACAAGCGTGATCTCGAAGACCTCGAGGTGCATCTTCTCGATACCGGCCACTTTGCCCTCGAGGAAGACGGGGACCATATCGCGAGTCTGATCCGTGATTTCCTCAATCGCAAAGTCGTGAGCTCGAACTGAGGCAGGTATCAAAGCACTGAACGATCCTATGAAACCACCACTTCCACCATTCACTGCGGAATCCGCCGCCGCAAAAGTCCAGGCCGCGGAAGATGCATGGAACACGCGAGACCCTCAAAAAATTGCTCTCGCCTATTCCGAAGACACTCGCTGGCGCAACCGTTCGGAGTTTCTTGAAGGGCGCGATGCTGTTGAAACGTTCCTGCAGGGGAAATGGGATCGCGAACTCGACTATCGCCTGAAAAAGACGCTATGGAGTTTCACCGGCAATCATATCGCCGTGAAATTCGAATACGAATTCCACGATGCCGATGGGCAGTGGTTCCGTGCCTACGGCAACGAGTTGTGGGAGTTCGCGCCTGACGGACTGATGCGGATTCGCGAAGCCAGTATCAATGACCTGGCAATCAAAGAATCGGAACGCAAGTTCCATTGGCAGCGCTGAAAATATAATCAACCGAAAACTATACCAACAAGAACCATGGGACAGACATATGCCACATTTGCCTTCACCGAGAGCGTCAAAGCCGCGCAGGAACACTATGGCTCGCGAAAGAACTATGCGGGCAGCGAAGACGACCCCGACCGGTTCATCCTCACCGGGCGCGAGATTCCCTACATCGAATCACGCGACAGTTTCTATATGTCGACCGTCGGAGAGAACGGGTGGCCCTACATGCAGTTTCGGGGCGGGCCGCGTGGTTTTCTAAAGGCGATCGACGAGCGCACGATTGGCTATGCTGATTTTCGCGGTAACCGCCAGTTCATCAGCACCGGCAACCTCAACGCAACCGGCAAGGCGATGCTTTTCCTGATTGACTACCCGACCCGCACCCGTTTGAAAATCTGGGTTACTGCAGAAGTCAAAGACGTCGCCAGCGATCCTGAGCTAGCCGCGCGGCTCACCGCCCCTGACTACAAAGGTAAGGTCGAGAGGCTTGTCCTCTTCACTGTGCAGGCCATTGACTGGAACTGCCCACAGCACATCACCCCGCGCTACACCATGGAAGAGTTTCAAGCAGGCATCGCGGCCGGCGACCCGGCCTTCGTTGGACTCACCACTCAGCAGAAATAGCCCATCCCAAAGGTGGCGCGCCTATTTGAGCCGCTCTCTCACAAACGCCGGCAAGCGCTTGTCGGCTGCATTCACGATCTTGACGTTCTTGTCGTTGCTTAGTTTCGGTCCCGGAGTGCTGCGGCCGTTCTCGATCTGTGATTTGAGAAGGGCGACCATTTTCTCCACTTGCCCGGGATGCTCTGCGGCGAGGTTGTGGTCTTCGTGCGGATCTTTGGAAAGATCGAACAATTGCACAAAAGGAGCCTTCAACAAATCCGCTTCGGTTGGCTTTTCCTCAAACTGCTCCAATGCCTTTTTCCAGGCAAAAGTGGGTAGGGGATCGTTTCCTGCGGCGTTCCCGGAGTTGGGCGGAACACCGCTGCCGGGGCAGAGGCAGAGCTTCCAGTCTCCGTCCCGAATCGCGAACTGAACGACCGATTGCATGATCAAATCCGTGCGGGTTCCCTCTGCATTCGGATCGCGCAAGAGGTTCGCGAAACTGATCGAATCGGGGGCCTGATCATCTTCCAATTCTGCTTCTGTTAGTTCCGCAAAGGTAGCCATTAAATCGCTCATGCTGACGAGGGCGTCGCAGGTTTCGCCCTCAGGAACGACGCCGGGCCAACGGGCAATGAACGGCACTCGCAGGCCGCCTTCGTAGATGGAGAATTTGTAACCTCGATGAGGCCCGCTCGGGAAGTGCCCCTTCGCTTCGAGTTGGCTGATCTGGTCAGGAGTTGCTTTGAGAATATTTCCCGCATAGGGAGCCGGTCCGTGATCGGAGGAAAAGATGACCAGCGTATTCTCATCGAGACCTTTCGCCTTGAGCGCGTCCATGACCCGCTTCACCGAGTGATCGACTTCCATCACAAAATCGCCGTAGACGCCCAGCTTGCTCTTGCCCTGCCATTTCACGCCGGGACTGGTCGGCGTATGGGGTGCTGTCAGTGCGAGGAAGAGAAAGAACGGCTCGGCTGCCGTTTGTTTTTGAAGGAACGTTTCGGCTTCCGTGTAGAAAGTCTCCAACACTTCATGGTCCAGGAAATCTTTTTCTGCAGGACCGACCCGATTGAAGGCGCTCCAGCCTTTCTGTGCCGTGATCTCTCCCTGCCAACCATGGTTCCGTGCAAAGGCGTAGGGAAACATATCGAGCGATCCGGGGAGAATGAAGCTGTCATCGAATCCAAATTGGATCGGGCCGTATTTCAGAGGCTTTGTAAAATCGACATTGGTCGGTCCCTGCGATTTCCCGTCGAGTGTGGTCATGGTGGTGCCGAGATGCCACTTTCCCACGTAGCCTGTTCGGTAACCTGCGTTCTTCAGTAGCTTGCCGAGAGTGAAATTCTCCGTGTTGGGGCGAGGTCCGACGAACCCCCAGGGGCCGCTGTTCACAGTGGGTCCGAAACGCCAGTTGAGACGCCCCGTCATCAACGCCCGCCGTGTTGGCCCGCAGTAGGATGCATTAACGTGTGCGTCGGTGAAGCGGATACCTTCCGCCGCGAGTGCATCGATGTTCGGAGTATCAATGAGACACCGGTCACCGCCGTAGCAATTCACGTCTCCGATCCCGAGGTCGTCGGCCAGGATGAAGACGATGTTTGGTTTGCCTGCCGCATGAAGCGCAGAAGCCAGGAAGGTGAAAAGGAAAATCAGTTTCTGTATCATAAGTCTCAGGATCGTTCGGGAGTGCTGCGTCCGCTTTTCTTGAATTCCTCAAGTTGGTCCTTCAGTTCCTTTACAATCTCTGGACGCTTGAGGTAGAGATTCGTCGTCTCGCCGGGATCGGTCTTGAGATCGTACAACTGCCCCGGGGCGTCGGGAGCGGTGTCGGGCAGCGCGAACTGAGCCAGCTTGCCTTTTGTGTAGCGATTCCCTCCGGAGCCCTGGTGGTCGAGAAATTTCCAGTCTCCTTTTCGGATCGAAAGGGCGAGACTCATCGTCTGGTGCAGCGTGAAATCCCGGACAGGCGCTTCCATTTTCCCCAGAAGAACTGGCAGGATGTTGAAGCTGTCTTCCGCGGCGTCATTCGGCAGATCGACCTCCACGACTGCCGCGCAGGTCGCCATGATGTCGGTCAGGCATATGGTTTGATCACTGACTGAACCCGCTTCCACTTTTCCCGGCCAGCGGGCAATCATAGGAACGCGATGGCCGCCCTCCCAGTTGTCCCGCTTCATGCCGCGCCAGGGGCGAGCCCCATCATGCTGATATTTCGCCCGCATGTTGATCACTGTTCCCACCTCGGGTCCATTGTCGCTGGTCACAATCACGAGGGTATTTTCGTCGAGCCCGAGGGCTTTTAGTTTCGCCATCAGTTGGCCAACCACGTAGTCGAATTCAAAAATGAAGTCTCCGTGAGGGCCCGCTTCTGTCTTGCCTTTGAAGTCCTTTCCCGGAAAAGACGGCAGGTGAACGGCTTGCAGAGAATGAAACAAAAAGAACGGTTTCTCGGATTTTCCCTTCGCGTGCTTATCGAGAAATTCGAGGCTCTTCTCCAGGAAAACCATGTCCACTTCTTCGAGATCAAAGTCGGGCGCGACCAGCCCGGGCCTGCAATCAAAAGACCACTCGTGCGTCGGCAGTGTCGACTTGTCGACAATATGCGTAGGGGGAACCGGGATGCGATCGCCATCGACGAAGGCATAGAGCCAATCGGTCGTCGGACAGCAGACTGTTCCGAAGAAATGATCAAAGCCCCGGTGTATCGGCGCATCCGGAATCGCCCGCGAATAATCGATCCGTTTCACGGGCTCCAACCCATTTTCATTGATAGCCTTGCCAGCTTCATCCAGAAATGACATCCCGATGTGCCATTTGCCGAACATCGCCGTCTCGTACCCGGCCTGCCGCAACATGCCGGGAAGCGTCAGCCGATTCTCTGTAATCAGGCAGGGACCACCGACCCCTGTGAAGACGCCCGGATAGTTCAGGCGAAACGCCATTTGCCCCGTCATCACACTGTAGCGCGTCGGTGTGCAGACCGTACTGGGACTGTGGGCATCCGTGAACCGCATCCCCTCCTTCGCCATCTCGTCGAGGTGCGGAGTCGGAACTTTCGACTCAGGGTTGTAGCAACCGACATCGCCGTAGCCCAGATCATCCGCGAGAATGAAAAGGATGTTCGGAGGACTCGCGCAGAGACGCAAAGGCGCGGAGAGGAAAAGGAACAGGAAAAATAGGTTTCTCACGAACGTCATCATAGTGAGCATACGGAATTCGAATAGAAAAAACTATCTCTGCGGCTCCGCGGCTCTGCGCGAGACCTTTCGAGTCAGTCTTTCCCCAACCAATCACAAGCATTGGCCAGCACTTGGATAACCTCAGGCTGCTTGAAGACGGGATACGTCTCGTGTCCGGGGCGAAAGTAGAAAACCTTGCCTTTGCCGATATTCCAAACCATCCCGGCACGGAAGCGCTCGCCCAGTTCCCAGGTCTCTTCAAGGATCACTTCGTCCGGTGCGGGTACGTGGAAGGGCTCGTCATACATCTCGGTCTGCGTTACCTGAAACGTAGCCGGCAATCCCTTGGCGATGGGGTGCTTGCTGTCTTTGACTGTCACCTTGCTCGGCTCTCCATCCGGGCGATAGGCAGGAAAGCAGCAATACGGCAACTGCACCAGGGCCTGGTAATTGGTTTTGTTCAGCTTGTAGGCAAACCAGGTCGGGGTGAACTGGCTACCGTAGGTCGGAACGGTACGCGGTTTGGGTGGCGCCACCGCTTCGAACTTCATCAGCTTGCCCGGATCGTGTTTCGCAAAGTGCTTCTTGGCATCCTCCATCGAGCGCCAGTTCATCGCCTCCATGAACGGGCTCGCAAAATGGGCCGAGTGGAGAGCAATTAAATCAAGATCGCCTGCGAGAATACGATCCAGGACCCGCTTCACATTTTCCTCGGTGACGTCTCCCTGGCGAACATGTCCCCACCAGATCAACACATCGGCCCATTCAAGATCGTTGAGGCCCTGCCCCGGATCGTCCATCGCGACCGAGCGAATCTCAAGATCATCTGTCGTTGCCTCCAACTGCTTGGCAATTTCGTTACCGAGGAAATTGTCGTAGGCCTCTGCCTGGCGCTCCTGCCGTTCGTCCCACACAAGGATGTGGACAGGTTCGGCGCTTGCGATTAACGCGCTCGCAAAGAGAGCAGCTAAAAGGAGTTGGGTAGTTTTCATGTCAGGGGTTTCCGTTCTGGTAAAGTTCTGCGATTTCGCTGGCCGTGAGAGCTTGATCGAATATCAACAGTTCGTCCATCCTGCCGTTGAAGTGGCGAATCTGGCGTAAGTTATGGGGTGGGGGACTCCAGTTTCCGATTTCGGTTCTTCCGATGGCGAGAGGAACCACTACCGGTTGTTCGACCGTGCCTGGCAAATCCCCATAGCGGAAACGACTGACAGTTCCCGTTTCTCCATCGTAGACGACGGCGAGTTGGATCCATCGACCAAAGTCTGAGGTCTCCATCGTAAATGGAGCAGGAGAGTCGCGGGAAACGGGGCCAGGTAAAAATTCTTGATTAAAGGTGCAAAACAACATTCTAACGTCACGGAACTGCGGCGCTTCGGCCGCAGGCGGATCAGCGACAGACCCCACGCGGATACGAAACTGGAGTAAAAGAACTGCCCCCCTCAATCCCTGCCTGCCGTTCGCAGGTCTAGCCACGCTCGCCAAAGCTACGAAGCTCATGAGGGCAGGCTGAGGATTGAGGGGGTGCAGAAGTCGAACTTCTTGACTCTGTCACACGCGAACGGATTTATTCAGCGATCGATGAGAATGTAGGCACCAAACTGGAAATCATTCAAGGCATGACCCGCTGGGGACACATCGAATTGGCTCTGAAACAATGGGCCAAACTATTTAGGGAATATATGGAGGATCTCTCTAGCCTGACTGATTAAGGCCCGAGCCTTCTTAGTTCGCAACTAATAGGTGGTTGAAAAAGCAAATTCCTAGTAACTGTTCAGGGACCTGAACAGTTACAAAATCCGTCATGATGAATACATTCGCTTTCGCGATAGTCGTGAAGCTTTGAAGCTAAGTGTGCCTAAGCAAAGTAAATCCCGTAAATAGGTAGGAAAGTCAGCAGTATTTTTTAACTATGTTTTAGCATGAAGAGTGTATTAAGTGAGAGCGCATTGCAGGAGATACACCAGAATGTCCAGGCTCGAACAGGCATTCGATTGAACTCCCTCCAAGCCCGGTTACTGATAGGGGTTTACTTTTTCAAGGCAGGAGAGATAGCCGCCTCAGAATACGGAATCGAGGGAGTGCAATAATCTGTTCGCCACGCTTCAGCGCTCAACCCCGCCTTGTGCGCCATAGCGGAGCGACGGAGCAGGCCGCTCCGGATTTCTGTGGAGCCTTCAGCGTTCACTGTTTTCGTCCCTTTTACGGGGAAGCCAAAACCGGTGAATTCTGACTATTATTGGCTAAAGTGATTTCTGACATCGCGGCAACTAACAACCGAAAGCCTTTTTAAAAGGCGAATTGAGGCTTTTTCGAATCCGTTTTCTTGCTAATTGCCTGTTCCATTATTCCTAACATCTCCCAACCGAATATTTCCCTTTCAGAGCCGACGCGGAGCGCCTACGGTGCTCAAGGGTGTTCCTTTCCGAAGTGAGACTGCAATATGCGACAACTAATTGAGCGATCTCTGTTGCGTAATCCACTGCACGGAATCATCAGGGAGAGGCATTTACAGTAAACTAATCGAATTTATCTGGATGAGATTGAGGTAGAGTTTGTCTGCCTCCGCTTTTTCGCAATGGCAATAACACTTACTACATCAAGCCACCATGTCAGAAGAACTACAAAATAGAACTGCTCCATCTTTCGGATTTCCAAAATCAACACCAAAGAACCTTCAGGCAGAGATCGAAAAGCTGATTCCTAAAGAACTTCACGAAAAAGCCATTGTGATTTTACGTGACAATGAAAAACAAAGCCTCCGTGACGTTCTCTTAGCTCAGCCTTATAAGCTTACTCCAAGCATGGTCGCTATGTTGTTGAAGAATTATTACTCTCACGGATGTGATACCGCAACTATTTTGGACAAAGCGACTCAACTCTCCGAACTCATCAGTAAAGGTAAATAGCACCACCGCACATTTAGGCGGAATTGAGGTGGACCCGGGTAGCTTTTCGAGAAGGCGAATTGAGGCTGTTTCGAATCCTTTTTCCTACTACTAGACGGTCTGCCAAAAGTCCGTTCGCAAAAAGATGATATATTTGGATGGGGGAATTGTCCCTTCAAATAAAAGGACGCTCGAGTGCTCATTTAGGCAGGAAACGAGGGTTTTTTGGACGGACGCTCTATCTGAGCCTCCTCGTCGACCATTTTGTGTGATTGAAATTTCCCACAGTAAGGGATGGGGAAGGAGCCCGCGGCAGAGAGATTTTCGCATTTGGGTTTGGGGCCTGATGAAAAGTCAGCTATGTCTTTCAGACTGTTTCCGTAAAAGCATGAAATATATTTTACTTATCCTCATATTTTCGTTCAGCTCATTACAGGCTGCAGATTTTGATGGTTTGCTAGAGCAATTGTCTGATCATCTCGATGAAAGAAAAGAACTGAGTCCCGAGGAGCTCTCCAGTTTAGAAACCGGAATAATCGAAAATGCCCCTGCTGTTTCAGAAAACATTGAGCTTGTGACCCGATCGTTTGAATTGATTTCAAAGTACGATGAAGACCAGGAACCACTCTTTTTGAATGAAAAGACAAGAGGTGGATTTTCGAGAGCGGATAAGAACGGCTTGGAATTGGAACATGTCATGTTCCAATTGCAGCAAGCGATTCTGGACCATGGTTATCATCCCGAGCATATCAAAAACCACCATGAAGAACTCGATTCCAAGGTCTTCCTTTGTGCCGAATTCTTCCCGGGCGAAGTAGCTCCGCCAAACGATTCTCGAAAGATCTATCAAGTCAAAATCGATGCATCCCAGCTTCCTCCTGACGGTGCCCCGCTCACAACCGATGAGGGACCGGCCCGCCGCTGCACGGGTTGGTATGTGCCTCCGGGAACGATTGCCGAGCTAAAGGTGCCTGCTGATATTGTAAATAAGGGATACGCAATTCGTGTGGGAGCCCACACCTGGGACCTGGCGAAGAAGCCGGTGATTAAACGTCTCGATCGAGTCTCTATCGTTTACCCGATCGACGAAGAGCGGATCTTGATCGCTAGTCCCTTGGGAGGAGGCATCTATTTGGAGGTCCCTCCGAATGCAGACAAAGGGATTTGCGAAATATATGCGAGAAACATTGTCGAAGCTCCTTTCTATTCCGCTCGTTCTTTCCAACAAACAACAATTGAGGAATGGCTGAAAACGGAGCGGAAAAAGCCCGCGCCCTGGGCAGACTTTGAATCTGAAAAATTCATGATGCAGGTCCCCACTTCCTGGATCTCAAAATTCGAAACCCCTGACGAGCTCGCCGCCGATTACGACAAATGCATGGACCTGGTTTCTGAAATCACCGGCCGTCCGAAAGTCAGATCCAAAGTGGTGTTGTATCATCAAATTGACGTGATCATGCGTGGGGGTGCTTTTTTTCCGGGTTACCCTCAGTCGAACTACAACTGGGACCCTTTAAAAGAAGAGGATGGAAATAAAGATCACTGGTTTCTAAAAGGTCCACAGTTCGCGAGGTCTGAACTATTTCATGAGATGGGTCATATGGAAAAAATCACCAAGTTCACGGGCGAGACGGAAGCGCTTGTCAATTTCCTCTATGTTTATGTTCATAACCAGGGGTTTGATGTTGACCTGGATACGGCATTCAGCCGCTCGCGTGGTGTTGATAATGTAAGTATCGAACAGGCCGCCGTTGATCGAATGATCACGGAAACATTTAGAACGGGCCAGTCTCGCAATACCACCAATCGCCCGGGAGATGAGGTGAAATATCAGCACCGTGGCTACGGACATTATGCCGATATTGCGAAGCTATTTGGCTGGGAACCTCTTTTGCATTTCGCTGCCGACGATCACGAGATTTATCGACAAGGAGAAGGGTATCCATCTGATCCAAACAAGGATCCAGCTGACAATCGAATGCTTCGCTTTTCCATAGCCGCAGGCGCTGATCTAAGGCCTTTGTTCCAGTTTTGGGGAATCTACCCGGAGGATGATTCTGCTTTGGCGAAAGCCATTAAAAAGAACAACCTTAAACCTTCATCCGCAGTTTACGAGAGACTGAAATACTATCGGACACTCATTCCGATGAGTAGTGGCGATTTCAAAAAGCATGCCCTGATTATGTATCCTCGATGTGAAGAGCCCGGCCGAAATCTGAACGAAAGGAATTCACTATACGGTCATGGTTTTTACCATGAGTGGTTGGCGATCTACTGAGGTGGACCCCGGAATTCGGGCCAGGGGCTAAGTTATGATTGTGGTGGACGGGAGCGGTGAATCAACCGAACCAAAACCACCAAAATGAAAGCCAA
>Ga0222672_1000713_pt1 | contig 11646 bp, 9 predicted proteins | sample AntAcemetagen799_FD_179810 | JGI IMG/M metagenome (GOLD analysis project Ga0222672, IMG submission 179810) | Saline water microbial communities from Ace Lake, Antarctica - #799 | ecosystem: Environmental > Aquatic > Non-marine Saline and Alkaline > Saline | place: Antarctica: Ace Lake | collected...
CCAACAATGCGGGGATTTTGCTTTGCCAATTCCAACAAAGTTTCTCCAAAAACCTCCTGGTAAAGCGGAATCCTGTCTTCGACAGGCTGCACATTTGGCAACTCACCCGTTAGGCGATCAAAAACACCAGGCGCATGAAAACGCACTTGATCTCGTTCAGCCTGCTCAAAACCTTTGCCTTTTGTGGTAATTACATGCAGCAAACGCACGCCTTTCATAGCTTTTACGGCTTCAAGCGCAGGCAATAATTCCTCAAAATCGTGGCCATAAACCGGCCCATTGCAAGCAATGCCAAAAGCTTCAAAAAGCGGGTTGGAAAAAGCCTGACTGCTGTGTTTTTCAGCTTGGCGGATAAGATAATCTTTTAAAGCACCGGCGCTTTTGTCAATGGCTATTCCGTTGTCGTTTAGAATGATAAGCAAGTTGATTCCGCTGTCTCCTGCCTGATTTAAAGCCTCGAAAAACATGCCGCCGGTTATAGCTCCATCGCCAATAACGGCAATATGTTGTTGATCAGGCTTTCCTTGTAATTTTGCAGCCACCGCCATTCCAACGGCTGCCGAAACAGAAGTTGAAGCGTGGCCGGTGCCAAATGCATCATAAATACTTTCGGCCATCACCGGAAAACCACTCAGGCCGCCCAATTTGCGCAAGCTGTAAAAGTCAGCTTTTCTTCCTGTCAAAATTTTATGGCTATAAGCCTGATGGCCTACATCCCAAATCAACTTATCATTTGGGGTATTGAATAAATAATGCAGCGCAATCGTGAGCTCTACCACGCCAAGCGAGGCACCCAGGTGTCCGGGATTGACAGAAATCACATCTAAAATATAAGATCTCAGTTCCTCTGCCAAAGCAGGAAATTGCTTTGGAGAAAGCCTACGAAGGTCAGCGGGATCATTAATTTTAGAGAGCAAAGTCATCGCAGGGATGTATTAAGATGAAATCATATTTATGATAAGAAGCTTACAAATAGAAATTGCAGCTTCAAAAAAAAGCGGGCTTTAAAGTAAGCCCAAATCGAGTTTGGCTTCATCCGACAACATTTCGTCGTCCCAAGGCGGCTCGAAAGTGAGTTCTACCTCGCTATTTCTTACACCTTTTACTTCAGCTACCCTTTGCTTTACTTCTAGCGGAAGACTCTCAGCAACAGGACAGTTAGGTGTTGTGAGTGTCATCAGTACGTGCACATCATCCTGTTCGCTGATGCTGATTTCGTAAATCAGTCCCAGCTCGTAAATATTTACTGGAATTTCGGGATCGAAAATGGTTCTTAAAGTCGTAATAATATCCTTTTCAATCCTTGCTTTATCTTCTTTTGACATGATTTTAAACCTTAGTTATTCTGTTTTAGTTTGTAAACCTGGGCGTACAGTTTCATTTGTTTCACCATGGAAACCAATCCGTTAGACCGTGTTGGTGACAAATGTTCTTTCAAACCAATCTGATCAATAAAAACCGTATCAGCTTCTAGAATTTCTTCTGGCGAATGGCCAGAAAAAACGCGAATCAACAGGTTTACGATTCCTTTGGTAATTACCGCATCGCTATCAGCGGTAAAAAAAACTTTGTTTTCAATAAGATCAGCATGTAGCCAAACCCTTGACTGACAACCGCTAATCAAATGATTATTGGTTTTAAAGTGTTCATCAATCATGGGCATGTCTTTGCCCATTTCGATGAGGTAATTGTACTTATCCATCCAATCATCGAATAGCGAAAATTCGCTAATTATTTCTTGTTGTATTTCTGAAATTGTCATGGTCTTCAATTCTTTTTTGCAAAGATGCGAAAATGTCTGCAAAAAATCCGGCGATGAGCGGACTTAGTTGCTTTTTAAAAACTTTCAATTACCTCTTTTCAAACAAATATTAGTGCTGAAAAAGTGTGTACCTGACAAATCTAAATTATTCTTAACTAGTTATTTAGATTAAATTCTCAGGAAATAGTTTGAAGCAATTACCGCAACATCGTAACTGCCTTTTCAACCGCTTTTACAAGTTTTTCAACTTCTTCCTTGGTATTATAAAATGCAAAGGAGGCACGCACTGTTCCCGGCACGTCAAAACGCGTCATCACAGGCTGCGCACAATGATGTCCGGTGCGCACTGCCACACCCATTTTATCTACCAAAGTGCCAATATCAGAAGGATGTGTTCCATCAACAACAAAGGAAATCACGCCAGCGCGATGAGCAGCTTCGCCAATAAAACGCATTCCTGAAATCGTTTGGAGCATTTCCAAAGCTTGCTGCACAATGCGGTTCTCATAATTTTCAAGCGATTTCATATCATATTGCTGGATGAAATTGATCGCAGCTTCAAGACCCAAAACTCCTGCCACATTAGGCGTTCCAGCTTCAAACTTAAAAGGAAGTTGGTTAAAAGTAGTTTCTTCAAAACTCACCTGATCTACCATCTCACCGCCAAATTGCCAAGGCGGCATTTTCTCCAGCCAATCTGTTTTGGCATATAAAACACCAATCCCCATAGGCGCAAACATTTTATGGCCCGAAAAAACAAAAAAGTCACAGTCCAAATCCTGCACATCAACCGAAGTATGTGCTACAGATTGCGCGCCATCAACAAGAACCGGAATGCCTTGCTCATGTGCTATACGGATCATTTCTTTCACTGGATTGATAGTTCCCAATGCGTTAGAAATATGCGTAACAGCCAACAATTTAGGCTTTTGAGCCAAAAGCTGCTTGAATTGTTCCAAATCAATTTCGCCTCTGTCATTAAGTTCAGCAACGAGCAGCTTTGCCTTATTTTGAATACAAACTTGTTGCCAAGGCACCAAATTAGAATGGTGTTCCATGCCTGTTATCAAAACGCTGTCGCCCTGCTGCAACAAAAACTGTTTCAAGCTGCCAGCCAATAGGTTAACGGATTCCGTTGTGCCACGCGTAAAAATGATTTCGTGCGCAGCCGACGCGTTGATAAAGTTTGCAACACTTTGGCGAGCATTTTCGTAGGCTTCTGTAGCCTGCTGACTTAAATAATGCACACCCCGATGGATATTGGTATTTTCGTGGCTATAATAGGCAACAATTCTGTCGATTACGGCTTGCGGCTTTTGTGTGGTGGCGGCGTTATCTAAATATACCAACGGTTTGCCATACACATTTTGATGCAAAGCAGGAAACTGCTCGCGTAAAGCTAAAATATCGCTGGCAGTAATTTTCGTCATCAAATTTGGCTTAAATCAATGTCAAAATGATATTCTTTATCAGGAGCTCCGCAATGTAGCACGCATTTTTCGCATACTGAAAGCTCTCCGCGGAGGCGCTTTTTCACCATATCATCAATGCGCTGACGTAGCGGTTCGATGGAAATTTCGTTGATAATATCCGCTGCAAAAGCATACATCAAAAGCAGTCTGGCATTAGCAGCACTAATTCCACGCGAGCGAATATAAAACATCGCTTCCTGGTCGAGCTGACCCACTGTGGCGCCGTGACTACACTTTACATCATCTGCATAAATTTCCAAAAACGGCATGGTATTTATTGTGGCCGTTGGCGTTAACAAAATATTATTATTATTCTGATAAGCATTGGTTTGCTGGGCATCGCGGGCTACATAAATATATCCGTTGAAAACTCCCGTGGCTTCATCATCTAAAATACCTTTAAACAGCTCATTACTTGTGCAATTAGGCACATTATGGTCGATCCGTATTTGATTATCAATATGCTGTTGCTTGTCCATCAGGTACAAACCCAACACATCAGCATGAGCGCCTTTGCCATCGAGTTTTACGTGAATGCTATTACGAATCAGACCGCAGTTGAAGGTTAGTGTGTTGGTTTTGATGGTGCTATTGGCCATTTGCCTTACAAAAGTCGAGTTGATCAGCCCTGAATTATCATTTAAATTTTGAAGTTTATATAATTCCAAATGGGCGTTTTCATCCACAAAAAATTCGCTAACCGTATTAACTAAACTGGCGTTTTGATCCACACTATCATCACAGTGCATCAGGCTCAACTCACTATTTTTACCCAGAATAACCAAATTTCTGCTTTGCACAAAAAGCTGTTCTTTCCGGTTGATTATTTTGATGATTTGCAGTGTTTTGGCAACTTTCACACCATCTGGAACATAAATAAAGATACCGTCCTGCGTCATGGCGGTATTGATTTGCACAAAACCATTGCTTTCGCTTCCAGAAACTCTCCCATAATGCTTCTCGAAAAGTTCGGGATAAGCCTTCATAGCGGCACTAATACTGCCAACCACAACTCCATCAGGCATAGTTTTTAAGGTATCTTCCTTGTCAGTGTACCAGCCATTGAGCATCGAAACCGTTTCAGTATCAAAATTATGCACATCACATTTGAAAACATCTTCAATATTTTCCGTGTTGGCTGGTGCACTCAATTCGTGCAGATAACTATCTTCGGTTAAAGCATCCACATCCGTGTGGCGCCACATTTCTGTTCCAGAATGCGGAAAACCTTCTTTTACAAAAGCTTGAAAAGCATTTTCGCGCAATTGACGAACGTAAGGCGAATCATTTTTCGTAATCAGCGCTTTATGTTGACGATACTGCTCAATCAGCATTTCATCTAGCGTTAGTGCTTGCTGAAGTGTATCTTTTTGAATACTCATATCTTTTTCTTTTTAAACCGCTGCTTGTTCTTTAAGCCACTCATATCCTTTTTCTTCCAGTTCTAAAGCCAGGTTTTTATTGCCTGATTTCACGATTTTTCCATCGTACATCACATGCACAAAATCGGGAACGATATATTCAAGTAGGCGCTGATAGTGTGTAATAACCACGAAAGCATTTTCTGATGACCTCAATTCATTGACCCCTTTGGCCACTGTGCGCAAAGCATCAATATCCAGACCTGAATCCGTTTCATCAAGGATAGCAAGTGTTGGTTCCAGAAGGGCCATTTGGAAAATTTCATTTTTCTTTTTCTCGCCACCCGAAAAACCTTCATTTACTGAACGCGCCGTGAGTTTGGAGTGAATATCAACCATTTTCTTCTTTTCTTCCATCAATTTCAAGAATTCACCTGCGGGGATATTAGGCTGACCTCTGTATTCGCGCTGCGCGTTGAGGGCAGTACGCATAAAGTTAGTCATGCTCACTCCAGGAATTTCTACCGGATACTGAAAGCTCAAAAAGATGCCCATATTGGCACGTTCGTCGGCTGCCATCTCTATAATATTCTGGTCTTTATACCAAATTTCTCCGCTGGTAATTTCGTATCCTTCGCGACCAGTAATTGCAGCTGCCAGTGTACTTTTTCCGGTTCCATTGGGCCCCATAATGGCATGAACCTCGCCCTTATTCACCTGTAGGTTAAGACCATTAAGAATTTCTTTGCCGTTGATGGCTACTGATAAATCTTTTATATTGAGTAACATTGCTTTATTTTTGGGTATTTACAAATTCAATTAGTTTAACCTACACTGCCTTCAAGCGTTATTGAAAGTAGTTTCTGCGCCTCTACGGCAAATTCCATTGGTAGCTTATTCAGCACTTCTTTGGCGTAACCGTTAACAATAAGTCCAATGGCTTTTTCTGTATCGATTCCGCGCTGATTACAATAGAAAAGCTGGTCCTCGGAAATTTTGGAAGTAGTCGCTTCATGCTCCACTATACTAGAATGGTTGCGGGTGTCGATAAAAGGAAAGGTGTGCGCACCACAACGGTCGCCCAACAAAAGTGAGTCGCATTGCGAAAAATTGCGCGAGTTTGTTGCGCTTGGCATAATTTTGACCAGACCACGGTAACTGTTATTGCTCTTTCCGGCCGAAATACCTTTGGAAATAATTGTGCTGCGCGTGTTTTTTCCAATATGTATCATCTTGGTACCGGTGTCGGCCTGTTGATAATTATTGGTGACAGCCACAGAATAAAACTCGCCGATAGCATTATCGCCCAACAACACACAACTTGGATATTTCCAGGTGATGGCGGAACCTGTTTCCACCTGCGTCCAGGATATTTTTGAGCGATTGCCTTTACACAATCCGCGTTTTGTAACGAAGTTATAAACACCGCCTTTTCCTTCTTTACTGCCTGGATACCAATTTTGTACAGTAGAATATTTCACCTCGGCATCATCCATAGCAATAATTTCCACAATGGCTGCATGCAACTGATTTTCATCACGCTGAGGTGCTGTACAACCTTCCATATAGCTCACATAGCCTCCTTCTTCGGCTACAATAAGTGTCCGCTCAAACTGGCCAGTATTTGCTGCATTTATTCGGAAATACGTGGAAAGCTCAAGTGGAGAGCGCACTCCTTTGGGAATAAAACAAAAAGAACCATCGCTAAAAACTGCTGAATTAAGCGCCGCGTAATAATTATCGGTATAAGGCACCACCGATCCCATATATTTCTTTACAAGTTCGGGGTGGTTTTTCACGGCTTCGCTAAAGGAGCAAAAAATAATGCCGTGCTTGGCCAGCGTACTTTGAAAAGTCGTTTTCACTGAAACGCTATCGATTACCGCATCCACAGCAACACCAGACAGACGTTTTTGCTCATCAAGCGAAATACCAAGCTTATTAAAGGTATCCAAAAGCTCAGGATCTACTTCGTCAAGGCTTTCAAGCTGCGGCTTCTTTTTGGGAGCCGCGTAGTAATGGATGTCTTGAAAATCTATCTTCGGATAATTGATATGTGCCCACTCTGGTTCGTCCAAGGTGAGCCAGTGCCGAAAGGCTTTTAAACGAAATTCAAGCATCCATTCGGGCTCTTCTTTTTTAGCTGAAATAAAGCGAACGGTATCTTCCGTCAGACCTTTGGGAGCAACTTCAGTTTCTATATCTGTAAAAAAACCAAATTTATATTCGCTGCTGGTTACTTCCTCAAGGATATTATTGTTTGTGTTATCACTCATTGTTATAGCTTATTTAGATTGTATTTAAATAAGGCTGCAAAGGTAATAATTCTTTACCGAAAAGCATGGGATTAACAGCCTTTCTTTATAACCGCTGAAGACTATTTTTGTTTTGAAAATTCAAAATTTTACCGACAAAAAGAATCTTGTATTATCAAAGATAGACCGTCAGGAATAGCCGATGGACTTAATTGGTTCTGATGGAAATAAGGACTCAATCGCACATAATATTCAAGCGATAATACACTATTGACAAATTTACAAATAGTTTGTTTTCAAACTTTTAAAAACATCTTCAAGTACTGTATTGAGTTTGTTTATAAGCTCATGAAGCTCATTGTCAAGAGCTTCAGCGCGGGCTTTCTGTTCTATTTTCCTAATAACTTCATGCAGGCTATCGATTCCAAAAACATCCAGTGTTGGTTTTAGCGAGTGTGCAGCTTTTGCCATATTTTCTGCATATTGTTGCTTAAAACTCTGATTGATTGCTTCGAGCAATTCAGGTGTGGTTTGCAAAAAAATCCTGACCATATTTTGAATGGCAGCCGGATCATCTCCCACGAATCCTATTAACTTATCAAGGTGATAGAGTTCCTGATTTTTTGACATTTATAAAATTATTTGCTTTTCCTTTATCATTCTGTAAATCGTTGATTTTCCGATATCGAGCTTTTTGGCTACCAATAGCACATTATTATTGTGTTTCTGTAGATAATAGCTGATAATTTTTCGGGTATATTCGGCCAGCGTATTTTCTTCCATTAGCAGGTTTTCAGCTGCATCCACAGCATTAAAGCTTATATGGCTCTCATCAATTTTGTCGGTATCGGTAAGCACGGCGGCCAGCTCAATAATGGCGCGGAGTTCGCGGACGTTGCCAGGAAATGGATATTGCATCATTTTTTGCTGCGCTGATTCAGTGATGCTTAGTTTCTTCATTTTATTTTCATGGCAAAACTCATCCACAAAGTGTTTTGCCAATAAAATAATATCGTTTCCACGGTAACGCAAGGGCGGCAACTCAATGGGTAAACCTAAAAGTCGATAGTACAAATCCTCTCTGAACTTACCCTTTTTCACTTCATCTGAAAGGTTGAGGTTGGTAGCGACGATTAATCTGACATCTATTTTTATCAGATCGTTTCCACCCACGCGCGTGAGCTCACGTTCCTGCAAAACACGTAATAGTTTAGTTTGCATGCTCAAATCCATTTCAGCTATCTCATCTAAAAAGATGGTGCCGCCTTGAGCTTGTTCAAATTTGCCTATTTTACGCGTTACTGCGCCAGTAAAACTTCCCTTTTCGTGGCCAAACATTTCGCTTTCAATCAGATCTTTGGGAATAGCAGAAACGTTAATGGCAACAAATGCTTTTTTGGCTCGTGTAGAATTATAATGTATAGCTTTGGCAACCAATTCTTTCCCCGTTCCTGTTTCGCCAGTAATGGAAACTGAGATATTCGTTTTAATAGATTTCTCTATTAGGCTGAATATTTGTTTGATAGTGGGACTATTGCCTTTTATCACATTCCTAAACTCATACTTGCGGCCAATCTCTTCCTTCAGGTAACTAATTTCGCTTCGCAGTTGCAGGTTTTCACGTATTTTCTTTATCACGTTCCACAAGCGATCTTTTACATCGTCATCTTTCACGAAATAATCGTAAGCGCCTTCGCGCAGAAGGGTTACCGCTGTAGAAATATCTTCCTGACCGGAAACAATAATGACCGGAATCTCAGGAAAATCTTTTTTGATCCGGCGCATAATGTCGAGCCCAGACATATCAGGCAAGCTGTAATCAAGCGAAACCATATTGGGCTCGCGATACAGATTTTTTAAACATTCTTCTCCATTTCGGTATAGATAAACCTCATTGTCGGGATTGAGCGCTAAATGGTGGCGCAACATCTCTCCATAGAGCAAATCATCTTCAACAATAAAAATCCTGAACGCATCCATAAAAACAATGGTTTAATTAATTATTAAACTCCCAAGATTCTCAAAGTTGGCAGGTTTAGGGTTGGTCTCAAATTTGGAATCATAGCAAAAATAGTCAATTTTATTAATTTGGCAAAAATTAATTTTATGCTTATCTAAGGCTAAATATCTTAAAATTATTGGTTTAATTAGGTAAAATGCCAGCAAACAGGATACGTGCTTTTAAATATTCAAGCGGTGAGCCAATTATTTTAGAGGTTGATTACCTCAAATCCAAACTAAAAAAAATCATTCAGAAATAGTCAAACATGTGTTCTACCGCAAAAAACCACAAAAAGTGCGCTTAGATTGTTTAATTTTGACGGCAGAATAATCGTGTAACCTAAAAAAAGTTTAAGAAATACGTTTAGCCAAAAAATGAAGCGCCTTTTAAACAACTCACTTCCAAAAAATCTGATACTTTTATTGTTCATCAGCTTTACGATACGCGCGTTTTTTGCCGGCTGGATTGAACTGGGCAATGACGAAGTATATTATTGGACCTACGCGCTTTTTCCCGACTGGAGCCATTTTGACCATCCGCCAATGGTAGGTTGGATGATGCAATTTTTCAGCCTTAACTTATTGTTTGACAGCGAATTGTTTTTACGGCTATCGTCCGTAGTTTTAATGACAGCCAACACCTTCATTGTCTTTCTGATCGGACGTAAAATTGCCGATGAAAAAACAGGATTTTACGCCGCATTGCTTTATACGGCCTCAGTTTATGCTTTCGTTATTACCGGAATTTTTATCCTACCCGATACACCACAAAACTTCTTTTGGTTTTTGAGTCTATATAGTTTTATCACAGCCTTTTCTGCCGAGGAAAAATCCATTCAAAACCGCTGGATGTTGCTTGCCGGCTTATTTACAGGCTTGGGCATTATCTCTAAATACACCTCGGTATTTTTATGGCTTGGCGTCGGATTATATATTTTGTTTTACGACCGCAAATGGCTCCAAAAATGGAGTTTGTATGCAGCTGCACTTATCTCGATAATACTATTAATACCTGTGATATGGTGGAACATACAAAACGATTTTATCAGCTTTAGCTTTCAGGGCGAACGGGTAAATCTTTTTGCAGGAAGTTTGCGTCCTGACTTGTTTTTTACAGAGTTAGTGGGACAAATACTCTATAACAACCCTATTAATTTTGTGCTGATTATTATGGGATTAACCGCTGCTTTTAAGTCGAAACTAAACCTTAATATTAAGACACAAAAATTTCTGCTTTTTACAGCGCTTCCGCTAATTGGAATTTTTCTGTTCTTTTCGCTTTTCAGGGCTACGCTGCCACATTGGACGAGTCCGGCTTACAATACTTTACTCTTTTTTGCTGCCGCAAGACTTGCTGGATTGCAAAAAATTTCCCGACAAGGAATTCCCAAAAGCATTAATGCAGCTCTAATTTTATTGGGTACAATTTTGTTGATAGCCAGCTTGCAAATTAAATTCGGATTAATTCCAGTCCGCGACAACAACGCTTTTCATAAACTTGGAAACCAAGATGTTACGCTAGATATGTTTGGTTGGCGCAATCTCGATGTTCCTTTTGAAAATATTATTTCCACACATATTGAAAACGGCGATATGCCTGCCAATGCGCCAATTATCGCCAACAATTGGTTTCCGCTGGCGCATATCGACTATTATGTCGCGCGTCCGCTTGGCATGACAGTTTTGGGGATGGGAAAACCCGAAAAACTACATAAATATTTGTGGATCAATGAAAAAAGAGGCGGATTTAGTTTAGGAGCAGATTATTGGTTTCTCACCAACAGCCGCGATTATGTAGACCCAGCGGATATTTATTCAGGTAACTTTCAGGAAATTATTCCGGCAGATACAATTAATATTTACCGTTCGGGAAAGCCTGCCAAGCGCTATTTCCTATTCATGCTCAAAGATTTACAGCAATTACCTGAACAACCGATATTGCAGTAATTTCCGTAAATCTCATTTTGCAGTTTTGCTATCTTTGCAGCTCCATAAGTTAAATCATCATAATGACTAATACTTTTGCGCCAACGGCCTACCATTTGCAATCCATTGCTACAGGAAATATTTTTAAAGATACTGGCTGGATTCTTGATCCTCCCGGCGAGGAAAAACCCAGCCTAATTCGGGCAATTTATAACAATAAACAATTAAATCTCAGAGGTAAAGACTTTGGTTTATACACCTTTGCCGACTGGCTTCCGATACAACGCATGCTCAAAGGCTCCTCAGCTCCTATTACATACAAAAGCGAAGGCTTGGCTAAAAAGCTCGGATTGAAAAACTTATACATCACTTTTAGTGGATATTGGCCCGAAAAAGGCGCTTTGATGCGCAGTTGTTCCTTCAAAGAAACGGAGGCCTATTCGGTTGGCGGTCGCATGACCGAAAGCCAGTATTCGGAGGTACTTGTAGTTGCCTCAGCGGGAAATACCGCGCGCGCTTTTGCGCAGGTGTGCTCCGATAATAAAATTCCGCTTTTGCTTTGTGTTCCCGAAGACAATCTCGATGCACTTTGGTTTGAAGCGCCTTTAAATCCTTGCGTGAAACTGCTGGCCACTGAAAAGGGCAGCGACTATTTTGATGCGATTCACCTATCGAACCAAATTATTGGTTTGGAAGATTTTTATGCAGAAGGCGGCGCAAAAAACGTGGCTCGGCGCGATGGCATGGGAACGACTGTACTTTCGGCAAGCACATTTATTGGCTGCATCCCTGATTATTATTTTCAGGCTATTGGAAGTGGAACCGGCGCCATTGCTGCTTGGGAAGCCAATTTACGACTTATTGAAGAC
>Ga0222672_1000714_pt1 | contig 11645 bp, 9 predicted proteins | sample AntAcemetagen799_FD_179810 | JGI IMG/M metagenome (GOLD analysis project Ga0222672, IMG submission 179810) | Saline water microbial communities from Ace Lake, Antarctica - #799 | ecosystem: Environmental > Aquatic > Non-marine Saline and Alkaline > Saline | place: Antarctica: Ace Lake | collected...
TTCTGGCCGGCAAAAGGATGAGCGATGCGCTCGCTGGAGCAGGAAAGGCTTCGGGCAGCGGCCTCATCCGCCACGCCAGCCTTAAAGGAGCGAAGTTTTTGGTCGAAGGCGACAAACTCGCGCACGCCCTGTATTCGGCACCGGCCGCTTTTCCGAACGACTTCGCGCGTGGGATGGATGTCGCCGAAGAATCAGGCCAGCTCGACCGCGAACTCGCCGAATGGAGCCGCTACTATGCCGAAATGGCTGGCGAAGCGATGGACCGCCTCGCCGAATGGACGCCCAAGCTCTTCTACTGGGGAATTCTCGGACTTGTCGCGTTTATGATCATCCGTGCCGCCATGGCTTATCGTGATCTGATCGAGGGATTGTTGAATTTCACGGCCTAAGAAACTGTTGAAAAATCCCACAACAGAAAATCTTTGGAGGTTTTCGGGGTTGAAATGTGCGGATTTGCCGGATTTTTTGACATTCGCCCGCCCGCCCGGGCTGCGGCGTTGAGCGCGGCGCCTCTTTTGTCTTCCGGCTTCGTTGCTTCCGGTAACCGGCGTGGTCGGTTGCGGGGGGAAACCCCGCTTCCTTGTCGCGCCGGTAACCGGCTTAGCTTGCCAGTAAACAAAATGTCTCGCAGTTTTCCATTCCGGGGTTTTCAACAGTCTCCTAAGCGCCAGCGTTACAGGTTTATCACCGCAATAAAGTGCCCGACCCCCCAGATTTGGGGGGATGACAGAATCGGGTACTAGTGGGATTCTGAAATTGTGAGAAAACAAATTCCACAATTTTATCTCCTCCTTCAGAACGGCCTTTTGTGCCGCTCCCTCCGCGTCGTAATAACAATTTTCCCGTTAGCCATACGGGGAGATTAGAGAAGGTCGCGCCATCACCCGAAAGGTTTTTCGTATCTTCCTTAAGGTGATGGCCGGCTTTTCCTCCTTTTCTGGCGGGCTTTCCCGTGAACACTCGAAAAAATTTTGAGATTTTTCGTTTTGGAGTTTTCCGACAGTCTCCTAGACTAGCTTCCTTCTCCCGCCGATGAACCGCTCGGCTTGTGAAGGCAATCCGGATCTATCTGGTATGAAAATTTTTGCGCCCAAAGAAAACGATCCCATCGAAACCCGCGCTGCACTGGATCCGGCAGCGGTGAAGAAATTGAGTGACCTCGGAGCCGACATCTGGGTCGAGGCAGGAATCGGAGGCCGCTGCGATAACCCCGACAGTGCTTACGAAGAGGCCGGGGCTACCATTACCGCTGATCGCGCGGGCACTCTTGGCTCGGCTGACATCGTCACCCGTGTCCGCAAGCCTTCGACTAAAGAAGTAGGCCAGCTCAAGCCGGGGGCGATTCACATCAGCTTTCTCGATCCTTTCAACGAAAAGGAACTCATCGAAAAATTCGCCGAGCAAAAGACGACCGCGATCAGTCTCGAAATGATCCCGCGGACCACACTGGCGCAGAAAATGGACGCCATCAGTTCGCAGGCTAACCTGGCCGGGTACGTTGCGGTAATCGTCGCGGCAAACCGGATGAACGGCATTTTCCCGATGATGATGACTCCCGCCGGAACCATTTCCCCGGCCAAAGTCTTCGTGCTGGGTGTCGGTGTTGCCGGGCTCCAGGCCATCGCCACCGCCAAGCGCCTCGGCGCACGCGTCACGGCCTTTGACGTGCGAACTGAGGCACTCGAACAGGCAGAGTCACTTGGAGCGAAAGCTCTCCGCATCGATCTTGGCGATACCAGTGGGACCGATCAGGGCTACGCCAAAGAGCTGACGCCCGAGCAGCTCGAAACTCAGCGCCAGGCCCAGGCCAAAGTCTGCGCCCAGAGCGATGTCGTCATCACCACCGCGAAAGTTTTCGGCCGCAAGCCGCCTGTTCTCATTCAGAAAGACGTCATCGACTCCATGCAGTATGGCAGCGTCGTCGTCGATCTTGCCGCCGAGACTGGTGGCAACGTTGAGGGCATTACTCCCGGCGAAGAAACCGTTACTGCCAACGGTGTCAAAATGGTCGGCCTCGCCAACTTCGAAGGCCAGGTTTCCAAGCACGCTTCACAGGTCCTTGCCGCGAACTTCGCCAACATGATCGAGCATTTCTGGGACGCTGAAGCCAAAGTCTTTAAAATCGATCTCGAAGACGAGATCCAAACCGGCTGCGTTATCACCCACGACGGCGCCGTCGTTCACGAACGGTTCAAAAGCTGACTGAATCAACAGGGTTAGGTCAGTGACACAACCCTGTTTAGTGAATGGTAAGTAGTAAATAGTGAATAGTTTTTCCGTCGCAAGCCAAGACCCGCAGAACTGCCCACTGATTACTGAACATTGTTCGCTGATGACTATTTACTACCCACTACTAACTGTTCACTCCGAAAAATGGTCTTAATCCTACTTCTCTTCGTTTTCGTCATGGCCGTATTTCTCGGCTTTGAGTTGATCCAAAAAGTTCCCAGCCAGCTGCACACACCGCTGATGTCGGGATCGAATGCAATCTCAGGAATCACAATGGTCGGTGCATTGATCGCAGCCGGCTCGCTGGAAGGAGACTTTGGGAAATGGCTCGGGCTGGCCGCTCTCATCCTGGCCACCATCAACGTCGTGGGCGGCTACATGGTAACCGACCGGATGCTCGGAATGTTCCGCTCGAAGAAGAAGTAATCCATTTTCCTGACCTCAACGCCTAATCTCATGGAGTTCTTCATTAATTTTTCTTACATCATCGCTTCGGTGCTGTTCATCTTCGGCATCAAGATGCTGGGTTCCGCCGACACGGCGCGCCGCGGAAATATGATTTCAGCCATCGGCATGCTCATCGCCGTGGTGGTGACTCTTCTCCGCAGTGATCTCGGCTACGGCTGGATCGTCGCCGGCCTGGTCGTCGGTACCGGAGTCGGAGTCGTTCTGGCCAAACGCGTCCAAATGACGGGAATGCCCGAGTTGGTTGCCCTGTTCAACGGCTTCGGTGGTCTCGCATCGCTGTTGGTCGGGTGGGCTGAATTCGCCCGCGATAACGATTTTAGCGATTCCGAGTATCCGGTGTTCACCGCATTTGCCGTCATCTTCGCAGTGCTGGTCGGCGGGATTACCTTCACGGGTAGTCTGATCGCCTATCTGAAGCTCTCCGGGAAAATGAGCGGTTCGGCCACGATCTTTCCGGGACAAAAAGCCATCAACGCTATCGTGTTTGTCGCGATCATTGCTCTCGGCGTGGTTTTTGCCATGACTAACGCGGCCTGGGCCCTTTACGCGGTCGTCTTCCTTGCCCTTGCCCTTGGCATTCTTGGGGTCATTCCCATCGGTGGCGGCGATATGCCGGTGGTGATTTCCTTTCTCAACAGCTTCTCTGGCATCGCGGCATCGGCGGCGGGCTTTGTTATTCTCAACAACGTGCTCATCGTGGCAGGCTCTCTCGTCGGTGCGTCCGGAATCATCCTGACGGTGATTATGTGTAAGGCGATGAACCGCTCGCTTTGGAACGTCCTCTTCGGCAGGTTCGGAGCAACCAGCGGTAAATCTCAAGAGGTAGACGGCGAAATGAAAGCAATCTCGCCGGAGGACGCGTTCTACGTACTCGAAGCAGCCGAATCAGTCGTGTTCGTGCCCGGTTACGGCATGGCAGTGGCGCAAGCGCAGCATGCAGTGAAGGAACTCGGTGAAATTCTCGAAAACAACGGAGCCGAAGTGCGCTTCGCAATCCACCCGGTCGCCGGACGGATGCCCGGTCACATGAACGTCCTGCTCGCCGAGGCTGACGTGCCTTACGAGCAACTTTGCGAAATGGACGATGTCAACGCCATCATGGAGACGGTTGACGTCGCTATCGTCATTGGCGCGAACGACGTCGTCAATCCAGCTGCTGTCGATGATCCCAGCAGCCCGATTTACGGCATGCCCATCATCAATGTGTATCAGGCGAGGACCGTGTTTGCTCTCAAGCGTGGTCAGGGCGCAGGTTTCTCCGGCCTGGTCAACACGCTCTTCTTCCGCGACAACACCCGCATGATCTACGGTGATGCGAAGGAGACGGTGACGAACCTGGTCGGGCAGTTTAAGGAGTGAGGGGTGGACGGAACAGGGACATTCCTGTCCCTGATGAGCATCGCGGATAAGCGGGCGACTTGCTTGCGAACCACAGGATTGTGGTTCCTCCTTGGGATCACCCCGCCGCCTCGATCAATCCCTCGGCCGTTTCTTCCTGCAGCCGCAGTTGCCCGCAGGCGGCGTCGATGTCATGGCCTTTTTCGATCCGCAGGGTGGCGGTGACTCCGGCCTTGTAGAGGACGTCTAAGAATTCGCGTTGCCGCTCTTCGCTCGGTCGGGCCCACGGCAAACCCTCGACGGTGTTGTAGGGAATCAGGTTCACCTTGGCGTTCAACTTCTTGGCACGCTTAGCGAGCGCTTTTGCTTGATCGAGTCCGTCGTTCACATCTTTGATCAGAATGTATTCGAACGTGATCTTCTGCTTTTTGTGCCGCTGCCATTCTTCTAATGCAGCGAAGAGCCGGTCGAGCGGATATTTCTTGTTCACCGGCATGATGCGGTCGCGGACTTCGTCGGTGGCACCGTGTAGAGAAAGAGCGAGACGGATCTGCACCGGGAGCTTGGCCAGCTTCTCGATCTGCGGAGCGAGACCACTGGTGGAGACGGTCATACGGCGCGCTCCGATATCGAGACCCCAGTGAGCATTGAGAATTTCGACGGCCTTGATGAGATTGGTCAGGTTGGCGAGCGGTTCGCCCATTCCCATGAAAACGACGTTGCGGACGGATTCACCGTTTTCCCGTTCGGCACCGAGCACCTGGTTCACGATTTCGTCCGCCGAGAGATTGCGGGTGAATCCGGCGAGTCCGCTAGCGCAGAATTTGCAATCATAGGCGCAGCCGACCTGGCTGGAGACGCACAGAGTGATGCGATCGCTGCGGTCGCCGTTGAAATTTACGTTCGCAGGAATGCGGACGGTCTCAATGAGCCGGCCGTCGTGGAGACGGAAAAGGAATTTCTGGGTCGTGTCGTGCGATCCTGTCAGGCGGACGACAGGGAAGGGGGCGATAGAAAACTCCGCTGCCAGTTCCTCCCGTAGATCGAGGGCGAGGCTGGACATTTCGTCGAACGACTCGGCCCGCTTTTTATAAAGCCACTCGACGATCTGCTTGGCGCGGAATTTCGACTGACCGCGAGCTTCCATCCACTCGATCCAATCATCGAGTGTCAGGCTGTAAACCGAAGGCTTCGGCAGAGTTTTGTTGATACTCGGTGACACGCTCGAAACAAACCACGCATTGACAAAGTTGGCAGGTCCAATTTTGCTCCGGTTTCCATGAGCGATTCCGACCCACGCCCTCTCGTCCTGATTCTTTGCACCGGCAACTCGTGCCGTTCGCAGATGGCTGAGTTGCTTCTGCAGCGCGCAGCGGGCGATACTTTGCGGGTCGAGAGCGCCGGTTCGCAGCCGAGTGGGTATGTGCATCCGCTGGCGATCAAGGCAATGGGGGAAATGGACATGGACCTTTCGGAGGGCCGCTCCAAATCGCTCGACGAGTTTCTCGATCAAGATGTGGATACGGTGATCACGGTCTGCGGAAACGCCGATCAGGCCTGTCCCGTATTTCCCGGCCAGGCAAGACGCTACCATTGGCCATTTGACGATCCGGCTCACGCTGAGGGCAGCGAGGACGATCAGATGACGGTCTTCCGCCGCGTGCGGGACGAGATCGACCGCATCTTTTCCGCTTATGGCTTCGGTCGGCGCGATTCGCTGAGCTGAGCGAGTTCTTGTCGGAAGCTGATCTGTATCCGCCGGAATTTTTTTCAAATTCCTCTACATGTGGGCGTTATAGCGGAATTTTCAAAAGATTCTGACGCCTCGTAGTGAGTTCTCGCACTTCCGGTTTTTAGCATTTCATAAAAAAATTATAAAAATTATGGTTTAATTGTTGATTAACCATAATTTCGATAATACAATATATTATGGAAATACTAAAATTTAAATTCCTCAAAACACTTGCGGTCCTGACGGTAGTCGGAATCGCTTCGTCGGCTATCGCTGGTCCGAGTTATAGACTCAGCTCTAAGGCCCCTGTTGTTCAACCGATGCCGAAAAGGGCTTACGTTTTCGGCTATGGTGGTATCGACTCTGGTGCGAACTACGACACGATCGGTTCGTACTATGATTACTACGGGAACAGCTACTACAATCCCGGCGATCTTCCGATTAAGTTCGATCTCGACAACGGGTGGACTGCTGGTGGTGGTGCGGGTGTTTATTCCGGACTCCTCGGCGGAAGTCGATTCGAGGTTGAAGGTTCCTACACGGCTAACGACGTTGGTTATTTGAATTTCTCAGGCTTCGAGCTTCCCTCAGATCTTGACGTCAATACGACAGCCGTGTTCTTTAACATGTTGAAAGAGATCCCCTTCGGCGGTGCTATCGGATACTTCGGTGGTGGTGTTGGTTATGGTCAGACTGATATCAGTGGTGACCTCGACACAATTCCATACGATGATGGCGGCGGTGGTTTCGCCTGGCAGTTGATCGCTGGTGTGGATTTCCCCATCACGGATAGTCTGGCTTTCTTCACTCAGTATCGCTACATGGTGCTTTCGGATTTCTCCTTCACGACCGTGCCCGGTGACTTCACTCATGTTGTTCTGGATAATCCCTCCAGCCACGCGGTTCTGTTCGGAGCACGTGTCTCGTTCTAACAAAATTCGCGAAATAAACTAATTTTTGGTTTCCAAAAGCCCTGTCCTCGCTGGACAGGGCTTTTTTCGTGCCGTTGATTCGTGCTACCTTGGAATACGAAGAATCCATCGACTGGCTCTACGGCACACAACTGTTCGGGATCAAACTCGGGCTGGAGAACACTTATCGCCTTCTCGATGAGTTGGGCGTCGGGCCTGATACGGCTTTGCCGAAAATTGTCCACGTCGCCGGAACCAACGGGAAAGGGTCGGTCTGCGCCTTCACCGAGAAAATTCTTCGCGACGCCGGTTTGCGGACAGGCCTGTTCACTTCTCCGCATCTCGTTACCTACCGCGAACGAATTTGTGTGAGCGGCGAGATGATCTCTGAAGCATCCGTTGCAGGCATCCTGACAAAGATTCGGGAAACTGTGGCCAACTGGGACCCTCATCCTACATTTTTTGAGATCAGCCTGTGTCTCGCGATGAGGCATTTTCGTGAGGCAAAGTGCGACGCCCTGATTCTCGAAACGGGCATGGGTGGTCGGCTCGACGCGACGAATGCCGTCCCGGCGGATATCAGCGTGATCACTTCCATCGCGCTCGATCACCAAGAATGGCTTGGAGATTCGATTCGTGAGATCGCTGCAGAGAAAGCCGGGATTTTGAAGCCAAACACACCTGTGATCGTTGCCGATCTCCACCGGGACGCGCGGGATGTCGTCGGTCGTCGCGCCTTGACGCTCGGTATCCCTTACATCGAGGCGCATCCGCTTCCGACCGAGTGGCCGCTCGGTTTGCGCGGTCCGCATCAGCGGGAAAATGCTGCTTTGGCTGTCGAGGCCGCCTGCCGGATCGAGGGCGATCGACTTACGCAGGATGGAATACGGAATTCCCTCGCCGAAACAATGTGGCCGGGTCGATTCCAGATCGTCGACGACCGCATCGTTCTCGACGGAGCGCACAATCCGGAAGCCGCCGGCGGGCTGCGAGAGTCCTGGGAGGAGACATTTCCAAACGAAAAAGCGCACCTCGTTTTCGGAGCGGCGGAGGGAAAAGATGTCGTGGGAATTCTCCGTGAACTATTGCCTGTGATTGGATCGGTGACCTTTGTCCCGATTAAATCGGAGCGCCGCCTTTCCGCTGATGAAATGGAAAAAGCGCTCCACCAAGCTGGCGGTGATGACATCCCCACCGCAGAAGCTGATACGCTAGCGTCGGCGCTCGCTGGCGACGGCAAGATACTCGTCGGGGGTTCACTTTTTCTTGTCGGCGAAGCGCTTGGCATTTTGGAAGGCCGTGGCTTCGAAACGAGTCTCCAGTAACCACTCTGTTCTGGGTTATAGTGGAGTGCCGTCCGATGATCTATTTCGACAACAACGCCACGACACGTCTCGCGCCGGAAGCTCGCGAAGCGATGTTGCCATGGCTTGGCGATGACTATGGAAACCCGTCGGCGGGCTACCGGTTCGGACGCGCCGCCCGTAAGGCAGTTGACCACGCGCGCGAACAAGTTGCCGCACTCATCGGAGCTCAACCGGATGAGATCGTATTCACCAGTGGTGGCACCGAGTCGAACAATACCGCGATCCGATCCGCCATCGCGCTGCGGCCTGATCGAACGGCACTCGTCACATCGACCGTGGAGCACAGCGCCGTCGACGAGGTGTTCCGGATGTTTGACCAGGCAGGGCGATGTCCAACCGGGTTGGATGCCAGATTCAACCCTGTTGACTCACTCGGTCAGCTCGACCTGGAGCAGTGGAGAACGAATTTGGAGGAGGACGATGCGATTCTGGCTTCGCTGATTTGGGCGAATAACGAGACCGGCGTCTACAGCCCCGTCGCGGAAGCTGCCGGGATCGCTGCGGAGCACGACGTGATTTTTCACACGGACGCCGTCCAGGCAGTGGGGAAAATTCCCATCGACGTGAGTGGATTGCCCGTTCACGCGCTTTCGATGTCAGCCCATAAACTGCACGGACCGAAAGGCGTTGGCGCATTATTCGTAAATAGTCGGATGCGTTTCAGTCCGCTGATGATCGGCGGTGGTCAGGAAAACGAGCGACGCTCCGGAACGGAAAACGTTCCGGGAATCGTTGGCTTTGGCGTCGCAGCAGAATTGGCTGCCTCGCATTTTGCCGAAACGGCATCATTGGCGACGTTGCGCGATACGTTTGAACGCGGGATCCGCGACACGATCGAGGGAGTCGAAATCAACGGGGCCCCGGATAATCGCCTGTCTAATACGAGCAATCTCTATTTTCCCGGAGTCGATGGCGAAGGAATACTTATCCTGCTCGACGAGGCGGGCGTGTGTTGTTCCCCCGGTTCCGCCTGTAGCACGGGTGACGTGAAGCCGAGCCGCATTGTCAAAGCGATGGGTCATTCACCAACTCGGGCTCGCAGCAGCGTTCGCTTTTCTTTTTCCCGGTTCAATACCGGGGAAGAAGTTGGGGAAGCCATCGCTGCAGTGAAAAGGGCGGTCGACAAGCTCCGGGTCGTCATGCCGACAGGGGGCAGCCGCGTGGTCGGGTCATCGCGGGTCTAAGTTACTGGCCTAGATTACAGGTTGACCATTCACGCCTTTGCGCGGAATCTACGCGCCTCAAAAACTCAGAGAAAAAAGAAGATGGCAGCAAAAATATATACCGACAAAGACGCGGACCTCGCAGTGCTCAAGGGTAAGACTTGTGCAGTGATTGGCTTCGGCTCGCAAGGACACGCTCACGCGCTCAACCTCAAGGACAGCGGCGTCAAGGTCATCATCGGCCTTTACGCGAAAAGCAAGTCGCGCGCAGTCGCCGAGGAATACGGCTTCAAAGTCATGGACACCGCGGACGCGGTCAAAGCTGCCGACATTATTTTCATCGCGACGCCCGACACGAAGATCGCCGGCATTTACAATAAGGACATCCTTCCGCATCTGGAGAAAGGCAAGACGCTCCTCTTCAGCCACGGTTTCGCCGTTCACTTCAAAACAATCGAACTGCCTGATTTCGTCAACGTGATCATGGTTGCTCCCAAAGGACCGGGCCACATCGTTCGGCGCGAGTTCGTCGAGGGCAAAGGTGTTCCTTCGCTCATCGCGATCGAGCAGAATCCCGGCAAAGATGCGAAGAAAATCGCTCTCGCCTGGGCCAAAGGCATCGGCGGCACACGCGCCGGTGTTTTCGAAACGACTTTCAAAGAAGAGACCGAGACCGATCTGTTCGGCGAGCAGACCGTTCTTTGCGGTGGCGTCAGCCAGCTCATCACGGCCGGATTTGAAGTTCTCGTCGAGGCTGGCTACCAGCCTGAGATGGCTTACTTCGAGTGCTTGCACGAACTGAAGCTGACTGTTGACCTCATCAACGAGTCCGGCATTTCCGGCATGCGTTTCTCCATCTCCGACACTGCAGAGTGGGGCGATGTGAAGACCGGCCCGACCATCATCGATGCGTCGGTGAAGAAGAAAATGGAGCGCGCTCTCAAGAACATTCAGAGCGGCAAGTTCGCGAAAGAGTGGATCAAAGAGTCCGATGAAGGCGCTAAGAACTTCAAAGCGCTCCGCAAAGAGGGCGAGCAGCATCAGATCGAGAAAGTGGGCAAGCGCCTCCGCAATCTCATGCCATGGCTCAAGAAGCGTGACATCAAAGGGTCGCAGGCTTCCTACAGCTAATCAGCTGCAACCAGAAAGATTTCGAAAAAGTCGGGGCATTTGCTCCGGCTTTTTTCGTGTCCGTTCGTTTCCTTTGTTCAGCCCGATGAAAGAATCAGTCCTGACGCAGCGTAACAAATCCGATACACTTCGAGTTGCTATGAGTTCCCGGTTCCACTCCGCGCTGTCGCTGCCAAAGGTAGTTTTTGCCCTCTTGTCTTTCGGAATCGTTGAAGGGCTGATAGCCGAACAACCGAAGTTGTTTCTCGCTCCCGATACCTTGCGCCCTCAATTCGATCCTCCGGTTATTCCACCGAGGCACGGATTGTCAGGTTCCCGAAAGCCGCAACCGATCGAAATGGGATGGATTAGCAAAGAAGGGAAAATCGGTCGCCTGACCGGAAGACACGATCAGCCGCTCCCTGGCTTCCCCGAGATTCCGCCCGACATTTTCCTGGCTGATGAGGACCAACGCATCACACTTCCAAATGGCGAAGAGCTGTGGATCGATTCCATTGAAATGATGTATCAGACAGGACCCGGGGACAGTGATGTTTCCTTTGAGGTCTTCGACGGAATGACACTCCTGCCTCTCTCCGGGGAATCGAATGATCCCGACGAAAAAGTTTACGGGCCAACGCTCAAGCTGCAATTCAAAGGACCCCGGAATTTGGAAGTGGGTGAAACGACGGTTCAATTTGCCAACGGCATTCCCTTTCGGCAAAACGGACGCGACCACGGATACTGGGATTCCAAAACAAAACGCAGCTTTGAGGCGCCTCTCTATTCGATGCCGGTCGTGGTGACATCCGAGTTTCGATTTGGCGAAGAGAAGACATTTTCGATCCCGCTCGAAGTGAATGCGGTCTACCGAAATGATGACTTCGAGGTACGTGTCATCGCCTGCTCCTATTTCCCTCCAGGGGCTGAACCCGGTTCTGTCGCGGTAGGCGAGCGCGGAAAAGAGCTTCAAATACGCTATCTCACCTACCAACCGGAAGAGCTGAACGACGGTCGGACGATCTGCTGCCTCGAATTTGTTCCCATCAGATCGTTACCTCGGGGATTCAAGCGCAAGGGAGGGGGGCTGACGTGGTTTGGAAGGTATGAACCACGGGTTGAGTTTCTACAGATTGAAAACTCCAATGAGGTACCGCCGAAGACTCTCGAATTCACTTATCGGGACCGGGCATTGGCCGTTTTCCAGCTTCCAAAAATTCCGGGAATACCAAAAGAGAATGAGGACCTGAGCAACATTTTTGATCTGAAAGTTCCTTTCGTGAAATTCGAAGATGCGACCGACCACTTCTGGTTCATCGCGAATCAC
>Ga0222672_1000717_pt1 | contig 11618 bp, 8 predicted proteins | sample AntAcemetagen799_FD_179810 | JGI IMG/M metagenome (GOLD analysis project Ga0222672, IMG submission 179810) | Saline water microbial communities from Ace Lake, Antarctica - #799 | ecosystem: Environmental > Aquatic > Non-marine Saline and Alkaline > Saline | place: Antarctica: Ace Lake | collected...
GAAGAATTGCGAGGAACGTGCCGGGGAGACTGGAAGCGAAGTTCAGTTGCCTGGGCGATTGCGCGTGAGACGACAGTGTCTCAAACGTGGATTTCTGTTTGGTAAGTCGCATTTTCAAACTCAATTCGAAGGGCTCGCAGCATGTGGCGCGAGTGGCCATTTGTAACTCTTTGTCAATAAATGTCGCCTGCCCCCCGAATTTTGTTCCTTTGCCCTTGGGTTGACAGGAAAAGGGTATTTCTGCTTGATGCAGGGAGGATGGCGTGGAATGCCTGATCCGCTTTTTATCTTATGCAGCCGGTCCCCCGAATTTTTGTAAGCGCTACGAGCCGTGATCTGAGGACGGCACGCACCTTGGTGAGTGAAGGTCTTCGCAGGATGGAATGCCTGCCGATCGTGCAGGATGATTTCCCGCCGGACTACAAGTCGGTGAGGGAGATGCTGGTGACGAAGATCAAGACCTGCAATGCGGTGGTGCATCTTGCGGGCTTTTACTACGGGGCGGAGTCGCAGCCGCTGCCTGCCGATGACGAGCGGCGGAGCTTCACCCAGATGGAATACGAGATCGCGATGGAGCTGGGGCTTCCTTGTTATGTGTTCCTGTGCGGGGAGAAGTTCCCCTTTGACGAGCACGATCCTGAGCCGGAGGAGAAACGCGCGCTGCAGCTTGCGCATCGCGGGCGGTTGCTTTCGCGGGATGAGCTTTTCTATGAATTCGATACGAGGGAGGATCTGAACTCCCGGACGCGTGAGCTGCAACTGAGTGTGGATGCGCTGCGCGACGAGCTGGCGAAGGAGCGCTCGCGCAGACGGATGACTCTGGTTGTTTCCGTAGCGGCCCTGCTCTTGGCGCTGGTTGGCGGGGTTGTGCTTTTTAAGAAGACGCAGGACCAGGGGGCGATGATCGAGCAGACTACGAGCAAGCTCGACAAGCAGGGGGAGCTCATCGCGATGCTGCTGGCGGAGCAGGCGAGACTGCGTGAGCGCGGTGGAAGTGGCGATGATCTTGCCGCCGAGGCGGAAAAGAACGTGGCACGGCAGGCGAACCTGAGTGCCGGGGAATTGCGTGCGGCAGTGACTGCTGAGATCGCGGATGCCGGGGCGTTGGTGGCGAGATCCTCCGGTATGCAAAAGACGGATGCTCTCAAGCGGCTTGCGGATGCACAACTGGCTGCGGGGCTGAAGACCGAGGCGATCACGAGCTACGGGAAACGTCTTGAGCTACTCGACCGGAGTAAACAACAGGCGGAGTGGGCGAGGGCTGTAGCCGTGCTGGCGGATCTTATGTTTTCCCGCGACTATGCTGACGACGGCCCCAGGATGGTGAGAGAGGCCTTGGCATGGGCGGAGACGGAGGACGCGCTGGGACCGGAACATTCGGCGACCCTTCGGCTCAAAGAATCGCAGCGACAGTTCCTTTTTATCAAGGGAGACTCCGAGGCTGCGATCAAACTCGGGAAAGAGATACTGGCGGTGCGGGATCGTGATGCCGGGGAGGATTCTCCCGAAAGCCTGAACGCGGCCGCCTATCTGGGGCGCCACCTGCGGAGCAACGGTGAATTCGGGGAAGCGGATTCGATTTTCAAAAGGGTGATCAATACTTGCGAGCGACTCTGCGGAGAGGATGATATCAGAACTCTCGACGCGCGGTGGGATCTTGGCGGATCGCTGGAAAAACAGGAGCGCTATTCCGAGGCCGAAGCGATCTACAAGGACATCATCGGCCGGGCGAAAGCAGGACTGGGCGCCGGAGATTCCGCTACCCTGGCTCTTTCTGCCTCGCTGGCATTTCTGAACGAAACACAGGGCAAGGACGCGGAGGCGATGGCGATTTGGGAAAATCTGCTGGAGGACGCGGAGGAGTTCAACGAACCGGATGATGCGGTGGTGCAGACCTACACGCACATCGTCGCGGTTAGGCTGCTGGAGCAGGAGAAATACGAGAGGGCGGAAAAGCTTTACCGGAAGGTCTATGAGGCGCGGCTGCGAAGGATCGGGCCGAACCAGGAGAAGACAATAGACATACTGGAAGGACTGAAAATCCTTTATCAAAAGACCGATGACGACGAGGGCTACACTGAGACACTGACAAAGATCGTTGCGGCGAAAATCGTAGTGCTGGGTTCGGATGCGCCGGAGATTGCGCACGACCAGTATCTTCTGGGTATCCATCTGGCAGGTGATGGGCAATATGCGGAAGGACTGAAGCCGCTAGAGGAATGCCTCGCGCTGAGGAAAAGGGTTCTAGGATCCGGTGATTCCAAAACCCTGGAGGTGTTTGTGATGGTACAGATCGTTGCCAACCGGATGGAGGATTGGGAACTCGCTGAGAAGAAGGGCGAGGAGGCTCTTGCCGCGTATGAAGGGTCTGAAAATGGCGAGATCGAGTTCCATGCTGCGGTGCTCTACCGTCTGGCTGTCAGCAAAGAGGAACTCGGGAAAAAAGAGGCGGCCCTGAGTTATGCCCGGCGGGCGGCGAAGATGGCGGAAGGAGAAGTGAAGGCCGACCACTGGCTGCATGAACTCCCTGCGGAAATAATTGCTCGCCTCGAATAATCTCGAACCAAACCAATCATGAAAACGAAAGTATCACTCTGCCTGTCCTGCCTTTTACTCACATCCGCATCCCTCGAGGCGCAGGAGATCAAATACGTGGGCGGATCCGGGACCATCCTCGAAGGCACGAAGTCTGCCGACGGTGAATTCGCGGTGGTACTGACTGAAGCGGGTAACAATGTGGTGGTGAACCTGCGGGAGAGGGCGGAGGTGCTCAAGCTGACGGCGGAGGATGACTGGCAGTTTCCGTACTTTCCCGGGCTCAACCATGGCTCGCTGGATGTGACCTGGGGACCGGATCAGGAGGGTAGCCGTTTCGGCGTGCTGATATTTGGGGCGAAGTGGGAGACGGCGAAGGCGTTTCTGATCGAGGTGGATCCGGAGAGGGGATCGCAGACGAATCTGATGCCGGTTCTCAATGATGCCGCACTGAAGTGGGCACGTGCCAGTGGTGCTCAGGATCCGGACGGTCTTTCGTTTACCTATACGGTTACAGGCGTTGATGCACCGGGCGGCGACATGGTGATCACCGATCCCCTGGACATACGCGTTGAATACTACGGAGAGATACCGAAGGCTGAGGAGGAGACCGGAACCCGGGGAACTCTGAAGCTGCGGCTTACCCGCACTGGGAAGGGACTGGTCGCGAAGGAAATCGGTGCCGGAGGCGCGGTTGCTCCGGTGGCGAACCAAGGTGGTCTGGATGCGGAGCATTTTTCCGAAGTCCGCGATGTGATCCGGAAGGAAGTCGCGGCGGGTGGATTGAAAAAAGTAAAAGTCCATCGTCCCGGCGAGACCAAAGGGAGGACGCTGAGCTACATGGGGCACGTTGAGGCGAACGTGCTGAAGCGCCTCGTTTACGTCGATTCCGAAAACGATGACAATGAAACATTCCTAATCTATTACTGGGTGGACGGCCTTCTGGTTTCGGCCACCGAGGTGCGCAAGGGCATGGATACGGAGATGAGTGAAATCGCGCGTACATCCGAGACTTACAATTTCGACAAAGAGCGCCTCGTCGGCTGGATCAGGGACGGGGAGGCGGTCGATCCGGATACGGAAAGTTTCGCACAGCTCGGATTCGGGGTTCTCGAACAGTCGATTGAACGCGCCGGGGTGATCTATGCCGAGATCGGCGCGGATTGAGCACCGCAGGCAGCGGAGGGGTGGTTACGGCAAGGGAATTACTTTTTCACCTGCCCCCTTTCACTTTCATTAATCACCATGCGACTCTGCCAGTTCAACCGTAATGCCCTCGGGGCCTTGCAGGAACACGAGCTTGCGATCATGGAACTCCATAACCTCATTGCGTCTTTCAAAGCCTGCCGCTTCGAGGGCTCCCAGCTCTTGCTCCACGTCATCAACTGCAAAACAGATGTGATTAAAGCCCACCTCGCGCAGCGTGGATATATTCGGATCTGCAAGGGGCTCAGGCTGCAAATACTTCAGTAATTGAACTTCCACACGGGGTGATGCACCCGCAAGGACCAGTGTGTGATGCTCGGCCTCAATTCCATCCACACCCATGTAACGGGAAAAAGTCTCCCCTGAGATAACAACGTTCTTGTCTTCTGCAAACCCGAGCAGCCCAAAGAAGATTTTTGCCCGGTCCACATCGCGGACGACAACTGTTATGTGATCAAAGTGCTTTACCATAAAATCATTCCTTTTCTTGAAACTTGTGTGACCCGTTCGGACCTCAGGCGATAATGCTATTTTAACTCCCGTTTATTGGCATCAAAAACATTGGAGGTCTCCGGACTTCGGGATTCCGGGGTCAGGCGAAATTCATTGACTGTTCCCATGTCCTTTTTTTATGGGCAATTCTGTGTCTGAGGATTTCGCAAACCAGCGGATCTGTCTAGAAAATCGCATTTTCAAACTCAATTCGAGGGGCTCGCGGCATGAGGCGCGAGTAGCCATTTGTAACGATTTGTCAATAGATGTTGCCTGCCCCCGAAATACGTCACCCTAGCGGAAGCGATCTGATTGACCCATCCGAATTTCGCCAAGATGCGAAGGTAATGCCCGAATCCGACGTGTCCCCCTTTCGTCAGCCCCGAAATAGATTCCTGCGAGACCGGAGACCTACGGAGCTGTTAATGAATGGAATTTTCTCTTTCAAGGATTTCTATCGGGGCGCCGGTCCTGCCGGGATTGAGGGGGGGTGCAAATCGCTTCAAATCCGTCGGTCCTCTAGTTCTCCATCGCGAACCATTTTCGGAGCCAATTAAGTTGCTCCTCGACGTTCGTCTCTTTGATTCCCTTCAGCTTGCACTCTAGTCCATGGCTTTCGTAGTGATCTTTAAAGTGCTTACCGAAGGCAATATGGTGTGCGTATTTTGATTGAGCTGTATCGGGAGGCAGGGGCTTTCCATTCCATTCATCCAGGCTTTCCGGGTGGATCAGAAAGACAGGAGGGTCATCTTTTGAAATGTGATTTAAGGCAGTCGCCTCATAAGCCATTTTTCGGAGATGGGGCTTTGAGAGCTCAGCTTTCAATTGGTCGACTGGCATCACGTCCACGCCGTAAAAGTCGTAAGTGGAGGTGTGAGCATCATTGCCCTGATAGATGTTTTCCCAGATAAAAAAAGGGTCATTACTGGTCTGAGAATTGAATCCGATGATTGTTGTCAGACGTGTTGATTCGCGGGATATTGGGTCTTCGCTGTCTGGATCCGCCAGGTCATCGCGGACAGCGAGCCAAACAGACATATTTCCTCCTGCGCTGGCACCCGACATGGCTATCCTCTTCGGGTCCAGGCCCTGAGAGCTCGCGTGGTGACGAACATATTGAATAGTTCGGGCTGCGTCATGGTGCGGAGCGGGAAAAGGCGCCTGAGTTACGTAGCGATAGTTGGCCAACACGACGGATATACCGTTTTCCAAGCAGGCCATGACCAAGGGATCTCCATAGTATCTGGATTTGTCGCCGCCGACGAATCCTCCCGGATGAAAGATGAGGAGTACCGGGGTGGGTTGATCAGACTTTGCTTTCCAAAAATCAAGGGTGTTTCTCCAGTGAGGCCCATATGGATGATCCGCAACCTGTCGTTCAGGCATTAGCTCCAGGCGTGCCGCCTGTTTCGAAATATAGTCCTGCATCTTTCGGTATTTGGAGGCTTCTTGTTTGGTAAGATCACCATCCACGTTGTAGTCGGCATGTGGATTTTCTGACAGAAAGTTTTTTAGTAGGCGTTCAGTTTCAGCAGAGCTCTGTCCGTTAGCATAGATCGCTACGAAGAGTAGGAGGATGTTAAGAAGTAGTTTCATAGTCTTAATGGTCTCGGCTCTAGTCGAAGGAGTCTGTTTTGATTGGTGAAATCAGAGACTCCGCAATTTTAAGATTACTCCTGGGAAATCGCATTTTCAACTTCTCCGTTTTGACGTTTCGCTTGTCCCCGGTGGGGCACCTGCCTCCCTTCGCTCGCCTGGTACTGAATCTGACCCCGGATCCGAACGTATTACCCCTTGAAAAAGAAAATCTAAATCAGTAGAGGATATAGGGCTTGTATATTTTTCGGGAGAAGCCAAGGATGTCGCTTTACTTCAGAGGGTCTGACGGACTGTTGCCGCTTGTCGTGTTAGTTTGGGTGGTCTCTTTTTCAGAAATTCTATCAAATTCAAAAAATGATTATATGAGGAAATTATTATCTCCGCTTTGTTGGTTTGTCCTGTTTTCGATTTTCTTCTGCTCTACCGAGGAGAAGGCTCGCGCCGATCTAATTCGTGTAACGTCCAAAGGGACGGTAACGATTCCAACCGGAGCGGTGTTTGGCGAGTCTGGGGTCAGCGTTCCGGCGAGTGTTTCGGTGACGCTGGATACTTCGCTGGGTGGGCCGACTCTGGTGATCCTTCAGGGATCGACGATTCCCTCGACGACGGACACCGCAGGTGATGACTTCTATGGCTATAGTAAAGACATCGTTGTCGACTCATCCATTTCGTTTGGCAATGAGACATGGAGTCTTGACGATGCGCTATTGATCCAACTCGGCGGAGGCAATACTTCGGATTTGGTTTTTAATGCGTCGTTGGAGTCCGGATCGATATCGAGTATGTGGGCCTTTTTCCGAAAGGCATCGGGAGATTTTCAGGTTGGCCTGGCGGTCAAGTCGACTCCGGCTGATGTATTGAATTTTTACAGTCCGGGTCGGTTTATCATTGAGGAAAATAGTACAGTGCTTTCTGCGACGGGTTTTGATGTGGTGGTGACGTCGGTGAATCTGACGGAGATGGCGAACGTGTCGGAAAAGGCTTCTTTGGAAAGACAGTTGAAGAAGGCACAGCGGCAGTTCCGCCGATTGAAAAAAAAGGGTGATCGAAGAAAGATCGCGAAGGCAAAACGGAAGCTTAAAAAGATTAAGCGAAAGTTGGCACAGTTGTGATTTGTGGAGTTCAAATCGGAATCAATGCTTTCATCTGCAGGATAATGTATTTCGGAATCAGGCGACATTTCTTGACTGTCTCCATTTCCTTTCTTCCATAGGCCATTCTGCGTCCGGGGTTTTCGCAAACCGGCGGATTTGTTTGGTAAGTCGCATTTTCAAACTCAATTCGAGGGGCTCGCAGCATGTGGCGCGAGTGGCCATTTGTAACCCCTTTGTCAATAAATGTCGCCTGCCCCCAAAATAGGGGAGATGTCACTAATTGGATGGAGAAGTTGTGCGCTGTGATTGCTGAGACCTTCAACAAAGTTGGGCAAGAAATGTCGCCTGACCCGGAGATGATTCCGGAGAAAATTGCGTGCAAAAACTGCTTCGAAAATCCATCCAAATTGATTGACTGACCCAAAAATTATCGGCAATATTTTGATAATGAAATTTGCAAGACTGACGCTCGCTCTACTCTCTCTCTCTTCCATTCTTTTCCTCGTCGGATGCACCTCATCATCCGGACCTTACAACGGAGGCTCATCAGGCGGTTACAACGCTCCCGCCCCGACGAGCCCTGTGAATCAGACGGATAGCATGCGGTCCGAATTTCGCCAGAATTGGTAGTTCAAATCAGACCACTCTTGGCATAAACTGCATAGGATTGCAGCCGGGAAATTTGGCATGAACTGTCGTTAGATAAGCAGTTATCGGTGCTCGGAGTATCCAGCGAACTCCGATCCATGGAAACACAAAAGACGTTATGCTCACATCCGGGGTCATAATTTCAGGGGTTAGGCGGCAGTCGCGGGGTCAGGCGACAATTCTTGACTAGCTGAGTTCGACCCACCGCCCGCACCGCTACAGAGCTGGTTTCTCCGGTGTGCCGTCCTCACCCGTCGTGGGGTAGGGGGCGCCATCGAAAGGTTGGCGCGAGCTTCAACAATGGAAAACTGGCGGCAGCTCCACTCTGTGCCTCGTTCTCCTGTCCCGGAAAATGCAGCAGCGACCCATTGATTGCGCCGTCTTTAAGCTGGACAGGTTTTCGGGCAATCCATCATAAATGGGGGACACCGCCAGACGGTGGAAGGATTACAGTCAAAACGCCTCGTAAGAAGATGAATGACCTTTATAGCGATCAATGCGGCGCGACTCTTGAACCCGGAGACCGCTTCCGTGTTTTCTGCGGAGCTTCGGTTCCGGTAGAGGAACCGGATACCGGCTCTTCGAGAGTCGATCCCTTGCCGAGTGAGGAACCGCCCGAACTTGATGCATCCGCCGTGGTTGAGCAACTCGCGACGGGGGAATCCGCGGGCGTTCCCCCCGGAGAGGGGGGCGGTGATGCCGAGGTGGAAAGCGAGACAGACACTCCGTTGCCGAATAGGGAATGGGAGCTTCCAGCCCGCGGCGGGCAAGAAGTAGCGGCCAATGACGAAAGGAAGCCAGGCCGGTGGGTGGTGGGGATCCTTGCCGCAGTGAGACTTCTCATCATTGGTGGAGTTGTGCTCCTCGCAGTTCCGCCACTTGAGGTCGTCAAGGGAGAGGATGAGAAAGGATTGAACGCACCGGACGATCTGAGGGAACCGCCCGATGATCGGCCGGCGGTTCGGGTCGCGCTCGATCCTGGCCAGTTCGGCGCCTGGGTCCTGGAAGCGAGCTCGGTTTTGCCGCCTGTGAAAGGACTGAGTTACGGTCCCGAGAATCTCCTTGAGGGCGGGAAGGCGGGGCAGCCGGCACAAACGGCCTGGGTCGAGGGAACGCCGGGAGGAGGTGTCGGGGAATGGGTCCAGTTCGTCTTCGGGGACGCCGGGGATGCTTTGACCTTTTCCTCCCTGTCGATTGTCAACGGGTATGCAAAAACTCCCGAGGTCTTCCAGAAGAACGGCAGGGTGAAAGAACTGCGATTGAGCCACGCCGAGGGAGAAGAGATAGTACAACTTCGGGACACGGATCATTCCCAAACGGTGCGCCTGCGCTCTCCGGTGCGTTCGCATTGGATTCGGCTAACCATCGAGGGAATCTACCCGGGCAAAGTTTACGAAGATACGGCGATCTCTCAGGTGTTTTTCGATATCGAAGACTTCAATTACTATTCTCCGTTAGAGGGACGGAAAATTCCGTCACCCGATGGCGACCTGGTTGGCTGGATCATTCCGAAAAAGCGTGGTAATTCAGGTAACAGCGAGAGCCTTGTGCAGATTTGGAACCCGATCGCGGACAGTAAAAAAGGAATGCCGCAGGCGGTCGGCTCCTTTGACCATAGTTCCGAGTCGGGATCGCATGGCCGTGTCGTGGACGAGTTCGGATGGACACCCGACTCGCGCTTCTTCGTCTATACGACTTTCAGTTCGGGAGGACACTCGCCCTGGCATGCAGAGGGCTTCTTGTTTGATCGAAAAACGGGTGAGATGGAGAGTTTGAGCGAGCTTGGGATATTGATCCTGCAGGGCGCAATTGCTTTCGAACCTCCCGATTACCTGATTGCGACCGTGCAGCAAGAACCGGGAGATCTCGATGGTGCAAGAGTGAAGATCAAATTGGCGAATTTAAAAAAATGAGTTACTGCCAGAAAATCGCTTTCTCAACTACTCCGCTTTGACGCTTCGCTTGCCCCCGGTGGGGCTGTTACCGCGCATCGCCCCGGGTCGGAGGGGGGCAACGCAGCGGTTGCCTGTCCCTTCTTCGCAATCTCAGCGTGTGCGGGGGGCAGGGATGTGCGGACCTTGAGCCCTGTCTTCCCGTGATCTCGGTAGCGGCCAATCCACTTGTGCCCAGTCTTGCGCGAAATCGAAAACTGCTCGCACGGCTCACTGATCGTGAAGTGTCCACACTCGGCCAGGTTTACAAATTGTTGTCTCAGTTCCATTGGTAACTCGGTTTTCCAGGACATAACACCCCACTGTACCTGTTATCCATGTCCCCGGCTCATATCCCCTATTTGTTGCTATTTTCTATTCCTGGAATGAGAAGAACGCGGCATGAGACGGCATGCCAGGACGATGGTTGGGATGAGGAGACGGAATTTTATTTTGAACTGATCGGAGTCCGCTTTTTCAGGAGCGAGGATCAAGGGGCTCAAGCAAGGAGGGATCATTTCCCTTTTCTCCTGACCCGAAGTAGACCGGCCCAACGTAGACAGGGCGGGTAAAGACCTTACCCCGCTCTATGGATTCCATCACCCAGGCCGCACTTGGCGCTGTTGTCGGCGAAAGACTTCTTGGTAGCAAGTTCGGTCGCAGTGCAATTGCCTGGGGCGCATTGATCGGGACACTCCCGGATCTCGACGTCCTTGTCTATCCGTGGCTTGATCCCATCGCGGAGCTCTACTGGCATCGGAGCATCTCCCACTCCATTTTGGGAGTCCTCATCGGCACTGCCCTGTTCGGCTGGTTACTCGGTCTTTTCTGGAATCGGGGAAAAGCCCTCCAAAGGAGAAAGGGATCCGCGATCGGCTTTCGACGTGTGTTTCTTTTTGTCTTTCTGAATTTCGCCAGTCACGTCCTGATCGATTGCTTCACTGTCTACGGAACACAATTACTCGAACCTTTCTCAAACCGGCGCTTTGGGCTGAACAACCTGTTTATCATTGATCCCCTCATTACCCTGCCACTGCTAATTTGGATCGCAGCGGCTCTCATCCGAAAGCACCCCGCTGGAACTGCGCCGAAGGGGGTGGCATTCGCATGCAGTGTGGCAATCGCCGGCTACCTTGCGTTTAGCTTTATTGCACAGGCAATGGCCAGCGAGCGCTTTGAGAAGGAGTTGGCAGAACAGGGGATTAAGCCGGGCCGCAGTATGATATCGCCCGTTCCCTTCACCACCTTAATATGGCGCGGTGTCTTTGAAACCGAAGACGCCTTCTGGATCGGTTACTGGGCGGTCACCGATTCCAGGGAACCTCTGATTTTCAAAAAAGTGGAACATCGCCGACACTTGCTGTCGCCCTACAGTGAAGATCGAGGCATCGAATGCGCGGTCTGGTTCAGTGAAAATTTCCTGCTCGTCGAACCGTCCTCAGACAATGGTTTCTTACTCACAGACCTTCGCTTTGTAGAGTTTTGGCCTGACGATACCAATGGCATGCCCCGTACCTTCTTTTCCTGGCATGTCGCGCCGGAGGCTATGCCAGGAGAATCCGTTTTCAGTCCGGTAAGGAGCAGCACGCCCAACCTCCCGGGTCTCTTCGATTCTTTCGCGGCGCGACTGGAGGGAGACCGCACTGGCTTCCTTCCTAGATAGGCATTTGCTTCCGATCCGTCCTGACCACGTCCCGCAACTTGAAGGCGATCCCGGTTACACCATGCTCGGGCGACTCTTTGCATTCGGCTGCATCAGAGGATTGCTTCACGGAACAGCGCACCCCCTCAATCCCGCTTTCGCCATGAAGTGATACGCGAGTGAGCAAGTTGTGTCGACAGTCTGCTACCGGTAACTTCGCAACACTATGAAGAGCTTCCTCCGGTCCAATCGCAGACATTTTCTCACTGGTGCCGGGGCTGGGATTATTGGATCGGCTAGCCGGTTGACACCCGTTTATAGTGTTGAATTATCAAAGTCACCTAGCCCCAATCGTGTTTCCCTGATCGATGCACGATGGATCCATCATAGCTATGCTCTCACTCGGATACTTGCCAGACCTGAGCGGGTTTCGGTGGATCCAGTTTTGGCACCGGCGGGCGCAGCCAGCAG
>Ga0222672_1000728_pt1 | contig 11482 bp, 6 predicted proteins | sample AntAcemetagen799_FD_179810 | JGI IMG/M metagenome (GOLD analysis project Ga0222672, IMG submission 179810) | Saline water microbial communities from Ace Lake, Antarctica - #799 | ecosystem: Environmental > Aquatic > Non-marine Saline and Alkaline > Saline | place: Antarctica: Ace Lake | collected...
TCGTGAATCTGTGCGGGAAAAAGCGCCTCGTGACTGAGTCTGTATTCAACACTGGCGATCGCGTAGCCATGAGCAGCCACCCACGACAGCTTGCAGTTTTTTCTATCTCCGTTTTTCCAACCACCTCCATGGATGAATAAAATCAGCGGAGGATTCTCGACACCAGCAGGCAGATAGAGGTTGAGCAGAAGTTCCACTCCATCCGGTTCTGCGAAAACGATGTCGTTCTTGCGTTCAACTTTGTGGAGCGTTTCGCTGAGGACGTTTCCGGAAAAGAGAAACCCGAAGACAAGGATCAGGGAGGGGATTCGATTCATGGCTCCCTCATCGTGATCGAATTCAAACATGGATCAATACACTTCGCGCGTCTGATTCACGGAATTCAATCCATGGATCGAAACGGATTTTCGATTCGCAGAGAACCGAATTCACGCCCGTGTTGCAAGTCTTCGGAGAGTAGGTATTCTGATCCGGACGAGAGAGCGGCGGCAACGAGCAGCGAGTCGTAAAATCGATACTGGCTTTGTTCGCTGAGCAGCAAGGCGTTTCGGTATAGAGCATCGCTCGGATTGACTGTGCATCGTGGCCACAGAACGAGATCTATGTAGTCAGACAAATCCCCCGCCTTCATTGGCTTCGCAAACCGGTGTCGCGCAACATTGGCGAATTCTTGAATGACCTGCCAACTAATCTGCCAATTATCGTTCCGAAGTATCCGCGTGGCGATCTCCTGCTTTGCTGGATCCGAGCGATCAAATGCGTAAACGATGACATTCGTATCGAGGAAAAAGTCAGCGCTCATTCATCTCGTCACGCGAAAATTTCCCGCCCGCATCGGTGTAACTGACACGTTCAAGCAGCTCAGCGACTTGCCGCTCCCTTTCCTCCCTGCCGGCGACTTGCAAAAGCCATTCGCGGAACAGTTGGTTCAGCGTCGTCTTTTGAGCTCGAGCCGACTCGCGAGCCTGCTCGATCAGCCCCTCGTCAGCGCTCAGAGTGATATTCCTCATCGCACTATTATAGTGTGCACTGTTCTCGTGTCAATCTACGGGAAGAGTTGCTTCGAAATCTCCCGCAACTCCTCCGGCGCGATTTTTTGCACCTCGCGGTCGTAGGTGATGAGACCGTTGATCTCGCCTTCCACGTCAGTGGTTTGCGTGTAGATCCCGGCGGCAATTCCCTCATTTTTCAACTCGGCTAGCATCTCGATGGAAGTGCGGTAGCGCTCCAGCCACTCGTCCTTGTCCTCCGGCAAACCGCCGTAACCCCAATTGCGGGCGTTCGTATCCCAAACGTGTCCCTCGACGGGAAAGCCATGACCGCCGAACTCGCCCATCACTTTCACAAATCCATCGAAGCGTCCGCCCTTTCCATCGTCCCGGGGAAACTCAGGGTGTGGGTATTTATGCGCGTCAACGATGTGACCGACGGGGAAAAAGTTCCCACCACTGGCGATATTAATCTGACGACTTTGATCCTGCGCAACCGTCCATTCGCCGACTTCCATCGTCTGATGCTGCCCCCAACGCTCGTTGAAAGGAACCCATTGTACGATAGAGGGGTGACTGTGAAGCAGGTGCATCATCTGCTCTAATTCTGCCATGTACTGAGCATGCGCCTCGGGCGGCCACTCGACGGTCACCGGATCGGGCACCAATCGAGTCCACTCCGGATTATCAGCCATAGCGCTGACTTGATCCTGCCACACCAGCATCCCGATTGTGTCACAATGATAGTAATAACGGCGCGGCTCGACCTTGATGTGTTTGCGGATGGTATTGAATCCGGCAGCCTTGAGAAACTCGATATCTGATACCATGGCTTCGTCGCTCGGGGGAGTCAGCAACCCGTCTGGCCACCAGCCCTGGTCGAGTGTTCCCCAGTGAAAAATCGGGTGGCCGTTCAGAGTAAATCGAAGATGCCCGTCCGCATCGGTCTCGATGCCCGTCTCGCGGATTCCAAAGTAGGAGTGCACCACATCATCGCCGAACTCGACTACGAGATCGTAAAGATTCGGCTTCTCCGGCGACCAGAAACGCGGGCTCGGGATCGACAAATTGATGGTGTCGCCTTTTGCTTTTGCCGAAGCAATTCTCACTTCGCCAAGATAGGCAGTTGCCACAGCGTCGGCACGTCCCCCACCCTCGCTCGATAAATCGATACGGACTCGCCCGCTGATTTTCGGGGTGATGTTCACGCTCGTCAGATAGGTATGGTCAACCTCCTCCATCCACACCGTCTGCCAGATGCCCGAAACAGGCGTGTACCAAATACCTTTCGGATTGAGCCGCTGCTTCCCGTGCAACTGATAGGCGGAATCGGTCGCGTCAGTCACGCGAACGGTGACTTTATTCTCCCCGTTCACCAGGGCATCGGTCATGTCGAAAGAGAACGGCAAGTTGCCTCCGATATGAGACCCAACCTTGGTATCGTTGACCCAGACGGTGGACTCATAGTCGACTGCCTCAAAATTGAGAAGGTAGTGCTTTCCATCCTTCTTCTCTGTCTCAAACGACCGGCGATACCACAGCGCATCCTCCGGAGTGAATCGCTTTTCGACGCCGGACAACGGCGCCTCAATCGCAAAGGGAACAAGGATTTCCCCATCCCATTTCCCGGGCGCCTTGGTGACGGCCTTCGTAGTCACGGCATAGTCCCACTTGCCATTCAGATTCGTCCACTCATCGCGTCGCATCTGCGGGCGGGGGTATTCCTGCCAAACCTCTTCGGCGGTCACGGTTTCCGCCCAACGCGTTCGCATTGCCACTTTCGGAATACTCGCTTCCGCACTGTGGCTGATAAGCCTCCCCTTGAACTTGTGAGGGACTTTATAATTTCCGACCGGGTCTTTAAAATCCTCACCGATATACATTCCGATGGCAGGCTGACCGGTCATCAGTCCAGGCGACTTCCGGCTTGCAACGGTTTTGCCGTTCACTGAGATCGACATCGTCTCCGCGTCTAACTTCGCCACAACCTTCGCTTTCCCTTTAACCGGGTTCTCAGCCGCCAACTCAGTCAGCTTGCCCCCGTCGCGAATCGAGAACACCGGCTTCCCGTCGCGAAAATGCAGCGAATAGCCAAATTGCACCCCGCCATGGGAAATGGCCGCACCGCTCAGCGGGACTCCTTCCGGTTTCGGCGACCGAACCGTTGCGGTCAGGGAAAAGGCACGACCCTTCACCTGCAACGGATTGGGTTCTGCCTTCGGCTCCTTCGAACCTGGTTTCTCTTTGGGGAAAACATCGGCTCTCCCGGCCCATTGGTCCCACTTCGTCGCCAGTTCCGATACTTTCTCAGGATGCACAGCCGCGAGATTGTTCATCTCCGTCCGGTCTTCGGTCATGTCGTAGAGCTCCCACTTCGCCCGATCCACTCCGCCGGGAGCCGAAACCCCTTTTCCGACGAGCTTCCATTTTCCATCGCGGGCGAAAGCGTTGTCCTCATGCTCAACGAAAATCGGCTCATCACGGCCCAGATCGTCTCCACCGAAAGCCGGACGCAGGGACACTCCGTCCAGCGCAGGAACATCACCCCTCTCCGTGTACTGAGCGCCCGCCACATCCAGAATCGTCGGCACGATATCGATCAGTTGCGCAGGCTCCTCGAACCAATCTTCTCGAGGTGAAATATTCGCCGGCCAGTGCATGAAAAATGGAGTCGCGGCACCACCCTCGTGAACGAAGTGCTTGTAGAGTCGAAACGGCGTATTGCTCGCATTCGCCCACGCCTCGCCGTAGCTGTTGCCAGACTCCATGTTCCGTTTTTCGACATCGAAAAACTCGCCCCGCCCTAACATTCCTCCCTCCTGGCATCCTCCGTTGTCGGACAGAAACAGAATCAGCGTGTCATCGTAAGTGCCGGACTCTTTCAGATAGCTGACAAGCTTTCCGATGTTTTGATCCACCCGATCGATCATCGCCGCATAGATGGCCATCTTCAGATCCATCTCGTCGCGCTTCTTCTCGTCGAGCGAATCCCATGCCGGAATACCGGGAGTCGCCTCAGAGATGGGCCATTTTTTGTCAATCAGCCCCGACTTAATCTGACGACCGTATCGCGCTTCACGCAGTGCAGTCCATCCTTGCTTATACTTGCCGCGATACTTGGCAATATCGTCTTCAAATGCCTGCAACGGCCAATGCGGAGCGGTGTAGGCGAGATAGAGGAATGCCGGGCGGCCATCACCTTCGTTCTCCTCTTGTAGAAATCGGATCGCATAATCGGTGAATGCGTCAGTCGTGTAAAAAGCTTCGTCGGTTGTGCTTTTCGGCTCTTCGACCGGCTCATTCCCGAACGCCATTCCGCGGTCGCCGTCAGGATAAAAAAAACGGGTCGCTCCGGAGATGCAGCCGAAGTATTTCTCGAAACCACGCTGCAACGGCCAATCTTCTTTCTCGTCATAACCGAGGTGCCACTTCCCGGCCATCAAGGTAGCGTAACCACTCAACTTCAGCGCTTCTGCAACGGTGACACACTGGTCGTTCAGGTTGCCTGCATAAGCGGTCGGCGCATTGTCACCACGGTTCGTTCCCGGCGGCTCCGTCATCCATCCAATCCCAGTCTGATGAGGGTGCAGGCCCGTCATCAAAGTCGCCCGAGTCGGACAGCAGCGACCGGAATTGTAAAACTGCGAGAAGCGAACTCCGCCATGCGCGAGAGCATCGAGATTGGGTGTATCAATCTCCCCGCCCATAAAACCGAGATCCGAAAACCCCATGTCGTCGACCATGATCAGAATGATATCGGGTCGGTTGGCTTCCGGTTTCGCGAATGCAATCGCGGCGATCAACGTTAGCAGGATGAGAAAAAAAGGCTTCATTCAAAAAAGGGGTGCCCAACAGGGTTTGGTCAATGACCTAACAAGGTCTAGTCATCGCAAAGATGACCAATTCTAAACAACTCTGCAATCCGGCGCTTTCGAGAATCTGGACGCAGCTTTGTAAATACCGGGTGGCGACTTTACTTGAGGTAAATCGCACTGAGTCTGATCCCGGAACGCTCTTCCCCTTCGAAAATGACACGAAGACGGATTGATTCAGGAAGCTGCGCCGACTCGTTCCACGCCACGGGAATTTGAAATCCGTTTGTCGCAATGGTAGTAGATTCACCGATCGGGCGTGCGTCGTGCCCGAGAAATTCGATCCGCAATCGGGCATCATCGCCGAGCCCATCAACGTTCACATAAATCTCTGCCGGAGTCTTGAGCGGTTTCGTCATGAGTGAACAGACGGTTTCTTCCATCTGATAATCACCCGCCCCTTTCGTCGACTCGTCGGTGACTAAATCGGCGAACCGGTCACGTGGCAGAGTCGCAATCCCGACGCCTCCGCGCGGTGGCGAATCCTCCCAGTTCCTCGGATCCCAGGCACCATAATAGATGAACGTTTCGTCGCCGACGTTCTCGAATCCCTGCCCCTGAAGCAGCCCTCCCTGATCCCATTCGCCGTCCTCGCCGTAGTCGAGAAAAACCCACTCGTGAGCCGGTTCGCGAAAACGGATACCATCATTACTGACAACGAGCCCGAGATCGACGGTCACATCTTTCCATTCCGAACCGCCGTGCCAGCGCCCTATCGTTCCGACAAGAACATTGCTCCGTTCCCAGACGCTGATGCCTTCGTGCGTCTGCTCGCCCTCGCGACTACGACCGGGACCGAGCAGCTCGTGCTGCGCATCGCGAACGATCTGAATTGAGCTCTCAGGCGACCAGTGAATAAAGTCCGGGGAGATGAACGTTCGCGCGACCCTCCCGTGATAAGGACGTGAGGCGGAAATCGCATTCTGCCCGGAGAGATGAAAAAGACCCTCCCATTTGTAAAGCCCTCCAACGGGTTCGAAGTGAAATCCCGGTAGGACGAGATCTTCGGCTCTCATCATCGATCCATCCGGTTCGGCATCGATCAAAAGCTTCCAATCGAGACCGTCAGCGCTGGCATAGGGTGCAAGCGTTCCGTGCCGGGCGTCTCCGTTTTTCCAATAAGCGTGGACGCCCATTTTGTAGAGTCGCTCCGGATCGGGGTCGTCGGGATCGCGGATGACTTTCACATTCAACGCTCCGAGCAGCGGATCCATCTGAACGAGGTTGTTGTCTTTATCTCCGTTGTATTCGACGAGACCAAGATTGGGTTTAGTCCAATGAACGCCGTCTTCGCTCTCAGCGTAAGCGACCCGCCATGGAACCGATTTTGAGCCGGTATTCTTTCCATCCCCTGCTGCGGCATACCACATGCGGAATTTTCCGTTTTCACGAATGATCGATCCGTAGAACTGAACCGCCCGGGAATCCGGTGTGCCGGGCTCGCCGCGCGGGACGACGGGATTCTCCGAATGCCGCTCCGGCAAGCGCATTTCCAACTTTAAGTTTTGCGTGTAGGGGATCGAAATATCGTCAAAGGCAAAGAGCGTCGTCATCTCTGTCTCATCAAAATAGTCCGCACCGATCGCGGAGACTGACAGAAACAGAGATGCAAAAAAGATAGGGCCGGCTTTCATGATTAAATGGGATTTTCGATCTTATCCTAGCGATACAGTGGTTATTCAGCGCTGGCGTCTATACGTGCGGGAGCCGATTTGTCCCCGCAACGACTGCCGACTAACTTTCCTTTCGATCTCCGGGAACTACCTGATATCCATGGCCGCCCAACTACATCCTCTCAACCTCTGCATCGGATTGTTCGTCGCATCATTCTTCGCGTCAGCAGGGTCGTCTTCTGCCGATGAACTGACGTTTGAGAAAGACATTCGTCCGATCCTGAAAACACACTGCTTCCATTGCCATGGTGAGGCAGGCGAGACAGAGGGTGGGCTGGATGTCCGGCTGCGTCGTTTTTTGGAAACGGGTGGAAAATCCGGTGCCGCAATTGTTCCGGGCAACTCAGCTGAAAGCCATTTGATCGAGCAGCTGGTCAGCGGGGAAATGCCGAAAGAGAAGGCCAAGCTTCCCGAATCGGATATCGCAACGATCGCTGCATGGATTGATGCGGGAGCGCCGACTGCCCGGCCAGAACCGGAAGAGCTCGGCGACGGTTATTTATTTACCGAAGAGGATCGCGCCTGGTGGTCATTTCAGCCGATTGAGCGACCAGCCGTTCCCGAAGTGGCCGCGCTACCTTCTAAGAATCCGATCGACGCGTTTCTCGCTGCAAAGATGGCTGAGAAAGGTCTCGTCTTTTCGCCGAAGGCGGACGCCCCCACTTTGATTCGCCGGCTGAGCTTCGACCTCACCGGCCTGCCGCCGACTCCCGAGAGAATCGAACAGTTCATTGCCGCTTCTGCCGAAAATGGCGATGCAGCGTGGTCAGTGCTCGTGGACGAGTTGCTCGCCTCTCCTGCCTACGGCGAACGTTGGGGACGGCACTGGCTCGATGTGGCTGGCTATGCGGATTCCGACGGCTATACCGAGAAGGACCTCGAACGGAAAAACTCGTGGCGCTACCGGGACTATGTCATCGCGGCTTTCAACGACGACAAGCCGTTCGACGAGTTCATCCGCGAGCAGCTTGCCGGTGACGAGATTGCTGCTGAGGAAAAACTTCACGTCAACGTACCGGACGAAGCGCTGCGCAAACGCAATCTCGATCTGTTCGTAGCGACCGGCTTTCTACGAATGGCTCCTGACGGCACAGGTGCAAAGAACGATCTCGAAGCCCGTAACCAGTGTGTCGCAGACACGATCAAGATCGTCAGCTCGTCGCTCTACGGGATGACGATCGGTTGCGCTCAGTGTCACGATCATCGCTACGATGCCATTTCCCATGCCGACTACTACCGGCTAAGGGCGATTTTTGAACCCGGCTTCGATCCTCCCCGCTGGCGCAACCCGGCCAAGCGATTGGTTTCGCTGCAGACGAAAGAAGATGCCGCCAAAGCCGCCGCGATCGAGGTGGAAGCGAAGAAGCTGGATGACGAGCGTGTCGCGAAGCAAAACGAGTTCATCGAGGACGTGCTCGGAAAAATTCTCGCAGAGAAAGACGAAGCGATCCGCGCCGATCTACGTGCCGCCTACCAAACCACGGTCAAGGAGCGGACGCCGGAACATCTCGCGCTGCTAAAACTGCATCCGAAGGTGAACAAACTCTCAGCCGGTTCGCTCTATCTTTACGATACGACTTACAAAACGAAGCACGCCGCTACGATCAAAGAAATGGTCGCCCAGGCGAAAGAAGTCCGCGACACCAAGCCGCCGGTGACGCAGGTGCAGGCTTTCACGGAAGTGGCCCTGAAGCCTGAAGAAGTCACACCGACCCATATCTTCCATCGAGGTGATTTCGAGTCTCCCACTGAAAAGGTGACGCCGGGCGATTTGTCAGTTCTCGATTCCTGGCGCGAGGTGGAGGTCCCGGAAAACACGGATACACTGACGACGACCGGGCGCCGTCTCGCCTATGCCCGCACCATCACTGATGGCGGGCACCCGCTTCTGGCGCGAGTCATGGTCAACCGTGTCTGGATGCATCACTTTGGCACAGGCCTGGTTGCCAGTGCGGGAGATTTCGGAGTACTCGGCGAACGTCCCAGCCACCCCGAACTGCTCGACTGGCTCGCAGAGGAGTTCATGGAAAAGGGTTGGAGCATCAAACAACTGCACCGTCAAATTTTGAGTAGCCACGCCTTCCGCCAGACTTCGCTGCGTGATGCCGAGCGCAATACGATCGACCCGGACAACCGCCTTCTCAGTCGACAAAACTCGCTGCGTCTCCAGGCAGAAAACCTTCGCGATTCCCTTCTAGCGGTGTCTGGAAAACTCAATCCCGAGATCGGGGGCGAACCGGTTCCGGTCTGCATGAACGAGGAAGGACAAGTCGTTATTGGAGCCGACACGACGGACACTGCGGGTCGCCAAACCGGGAAATTCATCGACCTCGAAGGGGAGGAATTTCGCCGAAGCATTTACGTGCAAGTACGCCGGACCCAACCGTTGGAGATGTTCGCCGCCTTTGATGCTCCGGACATGATGGAGCCGAATTGCGACGTTCGCTCGGTGACCACAGTCAGCCCGCAAAGCCTCCTCTTGATGAACAACATCGGCATGCGGGAGCATGCCCAGTATTTCGCCCAGCGATTGCAAACCGACCGACCTGATAATCTCACAGCACAGGTCGAGCGCGCCTTTCTGCTCGCCTACGGTCGCCCGCCGACGAACGATGATCGCGAAGCCGCCCTCGAATTCGTCGCTGCGCAAACGGCTTACTACAAAGAAAATCCGGCAAAACTGGAGCGGGTCATGGGACCGGAGGAGAAAGAGAATGCCCCACCGGAATTACTCGGACTCGCGGCGCTCGGGCACGCTCTGATCAGCGCGAACGAATTTCTCTACGTCGACTAAATCTGAATTCATGATAAGCAGACGCAATATTCTCAGCGCCGGATTCGGAGCCGGCTCGGTCGCTCTCGCCACTCTATTGCGCGATGAAAAGCTACTCGCGAACCCGGCGATTGCAGCGAACGGCGCCACGGGGCATTTCGACGTTCAGCCGAAACCTGCCCACGGATTCGGACAGGCCAAAGCGATGATCTCGATGTTCATGCAAGGCGGGCCGAGCCACATCGATCTGTTCGATCCCAAGCCGGAGCTCGACAAACTCGACGGCAAGGATTTCCCCGGCGAGATAAAATACGACGATGCGGCCGGTGCCAGCCTCGAAGTGATGAAGTCGCAATTCGCATTCTCCAAGCACGGACAATGCGGCATGGACTTCAGTGAACTGGTGCCTCACATGGGCAGCATCGCTGACGAAATCACCATGATCCGTTCGATGCACACGGGCGTGAACAATCATGGGCAATCGATCTACGCTCTGATCAATGGAACGATTTTTGGCGGACAACCAACTCTCGGCAGCTGGCTGACTTACGGTCTCGGCTCGGAAAACCGCAGCCTGCCCGCCTACGTCGCCTTGACCGATCCGCGTGGCTTACCGGTTGTCGGCGTCGACAATTTCACCAACGGTTGGTTGCCTTCGGTTTATCAGGGAACCGTGATCCGACCGAAGGAGCCCCGAATTCTCAATCTCGATCCGCCGATGTCATTGAAGGGCGCGGCGCAGGATCGCTACCTGAGTTTCGTTGACAGGCTCAATCGTCAACACAGCGATCAACGTCCCGGCGAAAGCGATCTGGAGGCGCGCATTCAAAGCTTCGAACTCGCCGCACGCATGCAACTCGCCGCGAAGGAGGCGATGGACATCAGCCAGGAAAGCGAAGCGACGAGAAAAATGTATGGTCTCGATCAGAAAGAGACCGAAGACTTCGGCTCGCGTTGCCTCATCGCCCGGCGACTGGTCGAGCGTGGTGTGCGCGTGGTGAGCTTGTTCACCGGCAACCAGACCTGGGATCATCACACCGCGATTAACAAGTCGCTTCCGACCGCGTGCAAGTATGTGGATCAACCTGCGGCAGCACTCGTCATGGATTTGAAACAGCGCGGCCTACTCGACAGCACCGTCGTTCACTGGGGAGGAGAAATGGGTCGCCTTCCAGTGATCCAGAACCGCGCAGGAGGTGCCCCTGACCGGATGAAGGTGGGACGGGATCACAACACTTACGGATTCAGTTCCTGGGTCGCCGGTGGCGGCTTCAAAAAGGGATACACTCACGGGGCCACGGACGAGTTTGGTCATCACGCGGTGGAAAATGTCGTGAACCACTTCGACTACCACGCAACGTTGCTACATCTTTTCGGCCTCGATCCCAATGCCCTGACTTATAAGCGCAACGGACAGGATCAGAAGCTGATCAACAACGCCGACGCGCGAGTGGTGACGGAGTTGATTGCATAGCGTTCGCGAAAAGTGGCGATTTTTTTTGCAAATTGCCTCTGGCTGTCTCGGCTCCACTACAGGGAGTCGGCGTAGCGGAACTTGCTAACAGATTGTTGCAAAACCATCCCGACATCCAAGTGGGCCGAGATAATCCCTGGTATCCGTGTTTCATCCTTTCTAATTTGCCTTCGGCTATCTCCGCTGCGCTCCGGTTGTGTTAAAACTCCCGGGATTTCTGGAAGTTTTGCACGGATGGAACACGGATTGAAAAGGATTTCCGCAGATGCCGAGTTTTGCAACAGTCTGGCTAAAAGTTCCGGCTGATTCCAATCGAACCGCTTCGAACTCCCTCTACTTTTTCTTCTTCGGCTTCGCAGGAGTGAATAGTTCATCGGCGCCCTCGGGAACCGTCCGCGCCTCTGACATCAGCTTGCTCAAACGCTTCGCGATCTCTGGATTCTGGGACGCAACATTTTCCGACTCGTCGATGTCGTTGGATAGATCGTAGAGTTCAAACTTAGACTCGCTCTTGCGCGTTCCGATCAAATGCGCCTTCCAGGCACCTTCGCGGATCGATTGCCATCCGCCGCCACTCGACAACTCCCAGTAGAGATGGTCGTGTTGTTTTTGGGCATCGTTTTTGTCTTTCAGCGTCGGCAGAAAGCTAATTCCATCGACCTCGTCCGGAACCGTCGCACCGGCGATCTCAGCAGCGGTCG
>Ga0222672_1000730_pt1 | contig 11437 bp, 5 predicted proteins | sample AntAcemetagen799_FD_179810 | JGI IMG/M metagenome (GOLD analysis project Ga0222672, IMG submission 179810) | Saline water microbial communities from Ace Lake, Antarctica - #799 | ecosystem: Environmental > Aquatic > Non-marine Saline and Alkaline > Saline | place: Antarctica: Ace Lake | collected...
GGGCCAAAAATGTAAATGACGTATTAGCGAGAATGAAAATTGGACATCGCGCCAAGCATTTCCCCCAACAATTATCCGGCGGACAGCAGCAACGTGTGGCCATTGCCAGAGCCGTAGTAGCCAATCCCAGCCTTATACTTGCGGATGAGCCCACCGGTAATTTGGATTCTAAAAATGGAGTTGAAGTCATGAATTTACTCTCCGAACTTAACCAGGAAGGGGCCACCATTGTAATGGTAACACACAGCGATCGTGATGCAGGATATGCACATCGGGTAATTAATTTGCTCGATGGTCAGGTAATTCTGGAAAAAATGAATTAAGCAATAGCGGATATTTCCCAATAATAATTTTAAAACCGATTTGTCATGATCAAGAACTATTTAAAAATCGCACTCAAAAATCTAATGAAAAACAAATTTTACTCAATGATTAATATTGTTGGGTTGGCAATCGGAATAACAGCTTGTATTCTGATAATGTTGTATGTGCAATCGGAGTTAAGCTATGATACATATCATGAAAAAGCAGACCGAATTTATCGAGTTAATTTAGATGCTGTGATTAGTGGTGATGCTATGAATAGTCCAGTCACCTGTCCGCCACTGGCAAAAGCCATGCAAAATGAAATTCCTGAGGTTGAGGAGGCCGTTCGGTTAACATATCAACCGGCTGTTATCAGACATAATGACGATGTTTTTAATGAAAACAGTTGGTTTTTTGCCGATCCCAATTTTTTCAAAATCTTTTCCACTACTTTTATTACAGGCAATCCCGAAACTGCTTTATCACAACCAAATACAGTGGTTTTAAACGAATCAACCGCTAAGCAATATTTTGGGGAAGACAATCCAATTGGACAATTTATTACTTGCGACAACGACCGCAACTATCAGGTTACCGGAATAATTAAAGATTATCCTGAGAATTCACATATTAAACCTCATTTTTTGGCCTCAATAAAAGGACAGGATATTGATAATAATTCGGACTGGATTTCGAATTTTCTTTTTACCTATATTCTGGTTAAAGAAGGTTATACCAAGCAGGATGTAGATGCCAAACTTGAAGTACTGGGGGAAAAATATGTTGGTCCGGCCATAAAACAAGCCTTTGGCATCACGTTTGAAAAATTAAAATCACAGGGACTGATATACAGTTGGTATGCACAACCTTTAGGCGAAATTCATTTCGACAGGGAAGTAATACAGGGGCTAGGACCTTTGGGCAACAAAAGTTACATGCAAATATTTTCGATTATTGCCATTTTTATACTAGTAATTGCTTGTATCAATTATATGAATATGTCTACTGCCCGTTCTGCTAAGCGTGCAAAAGAGGTGGCGGTAAAAAAAACATTTGGATCAAGTAGAAATTCCCTCATATTGCAATTTTTATCAGAATCTGTCCTTGTAACGCTACTTGCATTAGTACTTGCACTGTTTCTGATAAAACTTTTGCTTCCAGAATTTAATAATTTAATTAACAAACAACTTGTTTTCAACTACTTCAACAATTTCAAAACCATTCCATTAATGTTCGCTTTTGGAATCGGAATTGGAATGATTGCAGGTAGTTACCCAGCCTTCTTTTTGTCTTCGTTTAGTCCGGTAAAGGTTATAAATGGAATACATAAATCGGAATGCGGGAGTGCAAGATTGCGTAGCGGATTGGTTATTTTTCAATTGATTGTTACCATTGGACTATTTTCAGGAAGCTTTTTTATCAGTAAACAACTAAGTTTTCTTCAAAACAAGGATCTTGGTTTTAACAAAGAAAATCTGCTTATAATCAACAAAGCGAATTACCTTGGAAACCAGATTTCATCTTTCAAAAATGAATTACTTGCCCAGCCCACCATATTGAAGATTACAAATTCTTCCTCAATTCCCGGAAGATATAATTCAAACAATCCATATTTTCATCATTCGGTAGACGATTCAAGACTCATAAATACATTTTCGAGCGATTGCGATTTTATAAAAACATATCAGATAGAATTAAAAGAAGGCCGCTTTTTTGAAGAGGGTAACCAATCCGAAACCAAATCGGTTATACTTAATGAAACTACAGTTAAACAACTAAATATTGAAGACCCCATTGGCAAAAAAGTTTATATGGGCACAAAAACAGAGGATAATAGTTTAACTATTATCGGTGTGATGAAAGACTTTCATAGCGAATCGCTACATGAGAAAATGAGCCCTTTGATATTGATTAATGGAAGTGGAGAATACTTAAGTGTAAGAATTTCGGGAGATATCCAGCAGAATCTAAAGATAATTGAACAAACCTGGGATAAATTTGCCAAAGGTCAAATCCTCGATTATGTGTTTCTTGATGAAAGTTTCGGGCGCTTATACACATCCGAGGTGAGAACAAGGAAAATAGTTTCTATATTTTCTGCATTAGCAATTCTAATAGCCTGTTTGGGTCTTCTTGCTTTAGCTGCTTTTGTTGCAGAACAACGCACAAAAGAAATTGGGATACGAAAAGTAGTTGGCGCCAGAATAGGTGAAATTCTGCTTTCGCTTAACCTCAACTTTATGAAATGGGTAGCCATAGCTTTTGTAATAGCGACACCAATTGCATATTATACAATGAATAATTGGCTTGAAAATTTTGCCTATAAAACTACGCTCAGTTGGTGGGTTTTTGCACTGGCAGGAGTAGCGGCACTTTTTTTAACCATGTTAACCGTAACATGGATTAGCTGGAAAGCAGCAATTCGGAATCCGGTGGAAGCTTTAAGGTATGAGTAAATAAAATTTATTGAAAAAAGAACATACACTATAAAAAATAGTAGGAATGATTAAAACAGAGAAATTAACAAAGGTGTTTAGTACCGAAGAGGTCGAAACTTATGCATTACACAATGTAGACATTCATGTAGAAAAAGGTGAATTTGTGGCCATCATGGGACCATCAGGTTGTGGTAAATCAACGCTCCTCAACATTATCGGTCTGCTGGACAATCCTACTGAAGGTTTGTATGCTTTTAATGGAACCGAGGTTAGTAAACTAAAAGAAAAAAATCGTACCGACTTTCGTAAAGGCAATATTGGCTTTATTTTTCAGAGCTTCAACCTGATAGACGAACTCAATGTTTACGATAATGTGGAACTACCATTGTTGTACTTAAAAATGAAAGCCAGCGATCGGGCCAAAAATGTAAATGACGTATTAGCGAGAATGAAAATTGGACATCGCGCCAAGCATTTCCCCCAACAATTATCCGGAGGACAGCAGCAACGTGTGGCCATTGCCAGAGCCGTAGTAGCCAATCCCAGCCTTATTCTTGCGGATGAGCCCACCGGAAACCTAGATTCCAAAAATGGTATCGAAGTCATGAATTTACTCTCCGAACTTAACCAGGAAGGATCAACCATAATCATGGTAACACACAGCGATCGTGATGCTGGATATGCACACCGGGTAATTAATTTATTGGATGGCCAGGTAATAATGGAAAAGATGAATTGACAGACACCTGACCTGACAAATTAGAAATGTAAAACCGAACGATCATGATAAAGAATTATTTTAAAATAGCCTTCGCAAATCTAATGAGAAACAAGGTTTACTCATTGATTAATATTGTTGGGCTGGCAATTGGAATAACTGCATGTATTCTAATAATGCTGTATGTGCAATCAGAACTAAGCTATGATAAATTTCATGAAAAAGCTGACCGTATTTACCGTGTAAATTTGTTTGGTGTGTTAAATGGTGATGTAATTAATAGTTCAGTCACCTGTCCGCCACTAGCAAAAACCATGCAAAATGAAATTCCTGAGGTTGAAGAGGCCTTGCGGTTAACTTTCATAGAGCCGGTTATCAGACATAATAACGATGTTTTTAATGAAAAAAAGTGGTGCTATACAGATGCCAATTTTTTCAAAATCTTTTCCGCTACTTTTATTAAAGGCAACCAAGAAAATGCTTTATCACAGCCAAATACAGTGGTTTTAACCGAATCAACAGCCAAGCGATATTTTGGGGAAGACAATCCAATTGGGCAATTGATTAGGATGGGAGAAACCCGTGAATATGAGGTTACCGGTGTAATTAAAGATTATCCCGAGAATTCCCATATTAAGCCAGATTTTCTGGCCTCGATGAAAGGGCTGGATGTTGACAAAAATATGAACTGGATTCAGAATATGATTCATACCTATATTCTGATTAAAGAAGGATATACCAAGCAGGATGTAGATGCCAAGCTTGAAGGACTGGTAGAAAAATATGTTGGCCCTGCCGTAAAACAAGCCATGGGCATCACGTTTGAAAAATTAAAATCACAGGGAATGAAATACAAATGGTATGCGCAACCATTAGTTAAAATTCATTTCGACAGGGAAGTAAAACCGATGACTGAATCTTCGGGTAACAAGAGTTACATGATAATATTCTTAATTATTGCCGTTTTTATCCTTGCAATTGCCTGTATCAATTATATGAATATGTCCACTGCCCGTTCTGCTAAACGTGCAAAAGAGGTGGCGGTAAAAAAATCATTTGGATCAAGCAGGAATCTCCTTATAGCTCAATTTTTATCTGAATCGGTGCTTGTAACACTACTTGCAATGGTGCTCGCAATGGTATTTATAAACCTTTTACTTCCGGAATTTAATAATTTAATCGACAAACAACTTGTTTTCAATTACTTAAACAATGTAAAAACTATTCCATTAATGCTCGCTTTTGGAATCGCAATAGGAATAATTGCAGGTAGTTATCCGGCCTTCTTTTTGGCATCGTATAATCCGGTAAAGGTTCTAAAGGGAATAAGTAAATCGGAAGGGGGTAATGCAAAATTGCGTAGCGGATTGGTTATTTTTCAATTAATTGTCTCCATTGGGCTATTTTCAGGAAGCTTTTTTATCAGCAAACAACTAAGTTTTCTTCAACACAAGGAACTTGGTTTTAACAAGGAAAATCTGCTTATAATCAACAAGGCTAATTATCTTGGAAACCAGTTGTCGTCTTTCAAAAAAGAACTACTTACCCAGCCAGGCATATTAAAGGTTACAAATTCTTCCTCAATTCCGGGAAGATTTAATTCGAGCAATTCCTATTTCCATCATTCAGTTGACGATACAAGGGGGATAAATACATTTTGGAGCGATTACGATTTTATAAATACCTATCAAATTGAATTAACAGAAGGCCGCTTTTTTGAAGAGGGTAACCAATTCAATGACAAATCAGTTGTGCTTAATGAAACTGCAATAAAACAACTAAACATTGAAGACCCGATTGGCAAACAAATATATAGCGGCACAAAAACAGAGGATAATAGCTTGACAATTATCGGTGTAATAAAAGATTTTCATAGCCAATCACTACATGAGAAAATGAGCCCTTTTGTATTGATTAATGGAGGTGGAGAATACCTAAGTATAAGGGTTACGGGAGATATTCAGCAGAATCTAGAGGTAATAAAACAAACCTGGGATAAATTTGCCAAGGGTCAGGTTTTTGATTATGTGTTTTTTGATGAAGATTTCGGTCGCTTATACAAAGCTGAAGTAAGAACAAGGAAAATAGTTTCTATATTTTCTGCACTGGCCATTTTAATAGCCTGTTTGGGTCTTCTTTCCTTAGCTGCTTTTATTGCAGAACAGCGCACAAAAGAAATTGGAATACGAAAAGTAAATGGAGCTACAATTGGTGAAATTCTCTTCGCTCTCAATAACAAATTTATGAAATGGGTAGCCATCGCTTTTATTATAGCCACGCCAATTACATATTATATAATGAATAATTGGCTTGAAAATTTCGCCTATAAAACCACGCTCAGTTGGTGGGTTTTTGCCCTTGCTGGAGTAGCTGCACTTTTTATAAGCCTAGTAACCGTAACATTGATTAGCTGGAAAGCAGCAACGCGAAATCCGGTAGAATCGTTGCGATATGAGTAAATTAATAAGAATCAATTCATGAGATTATATATCAATTTAAAAATTGCTTTAAAAAGCATCCAAAATAACAAAGTGCAATCACTGGTAAGCATACTGGGGCTTGGTATTGGTATGGGCTCCATTATCCTGCTGTTCATGTTGTACATGCATGAGAATTCCTTTGACAGCTATATCCCTGAAAACAATCAGGTTTATAGGGTAATACATGCTGCCAATAGTACTACACCTTTTATCCTAGGCGAAACGGCTAAAAACGACATCCCTTCCATAGACGAATTTTTCCGGTACCATCAAAATGGTGATTTCGAAATTCGCCTAAATGGAACGGATATTATTGAAGAGGATCGGTTTGCCTGTGCCGATGCTTCTATTTTTCCTATTTTGGGTATTGACTTTGTCATCGGAAAAATCGCCGAATCAAGAAGTGAGGTGGCCATTTCAGAAAAAATGGCGAAGAAATACTTCCCCAATGAGAATGCCATCAATAAGACCATAGAAACACGTTTAAACAACAAATTTATCAAGCTCACAGTTTGTGGAATTTTTAAGGATTTTCCATCCAACTCATCTCTGGCACCAAATTTTGTTTCTCATACCGATTTAATTGATGAATTTCTGGGTACGCAACAAAAGCGCCTCGGTGAATACGGCTCCGAAGTGGAAACTTTTAAAACAAACTGGGAAAGAGATGTTTGCATTACCTACTTAAAAATAAATGCACAATCAAATGCCGGGGATGTAACCGAACAACTTCAGAAATACAGGCAAAGATTTGAAGCTGAATCGAAAAAGGAAAAAGCGTTTAGTTTGCAGCCAGTGACTGATGTGTATTTGCAATCTAAAGAAATAAGTGATGTTTATTCGCGACGAGGAAATGCCAACGAGTTAAAATATTATATCGCCATTGCCCTTTTTATTTTAATTATTTCTGTTTTCAACTACATTTTTCTTACCAAAGCAACAATGGAAGGCCGGCTAAAAGAGTTTGGGGTAAAAAAAGCCTTAGGTGCCTACACATCATCTATTCGTAAACAGATGCTTTTTGAGGCAAATACCATCTCATTTTTGAGTTTATTACCTGCAGTATTTGTTGTAATACTAGGAACCCCATTTATCAATAGCACTTTAGGACGAAATCTCGACAATCAAATTCTATCCGTTTGGTATGCAATTCCGCTGCTGGCACTCATCCCACTGCTAACAGGTTCAATTTCAGGCTTTATTGTCGGAATGAAAATTTCCAGAATTTCACCGGTGCTTCTTTTAACCAAAAGAAACTCAAATCTGCCAAAGACAAAACAATGGAGCAACTCATTTCTTAGTTTACATTTTGCCATTTTTATCCTATTAATAGTTGGCGTTCTTGTTTTAAAAAAGCAAATCAATTATTCTTTAAGCAACTTTACCGGCATCGACCCTGAAAACGTAATGATTTGTGAATTGAACACCCCGGAACTTGCTCAAAAATTTGATGTCATTGACAACCATGTTAAACAATTGCCCGGTGTTATCCGTACGGCAGGATCCTCATTTATTCCTCCCTATAACTGGACTTTACCAATTCGCTTAAGAAACCCAGAGAATAACGAGGAAATCGTGTTTGATGGTTTAATTATGGGAAAAGGCATGACTGAGCTATTAAATATTGAACTGATAGAAGGTGATTATTTTGGAGAATACAATGAAAATCAACGTCAATTTATCTTTAACGAATCAGCAGCTTTAATGTATCATTTGAAAGCCGGAGAACTTTTTAATGGGTTCCACATTCAGGGTATTGTTAAAGATTTTTCTGCGCATACCATGCATAGTCCCATCAAACCGATGGTGATCATTCAACAACACCCGAATAAAATGAGTCTTTTTGCCATTAAAACAACGGGGAAATCGGATCAGGAGATAAAAGCCAGTATTACCAAATTATTCAAAGGAATATCACCCGATAAGATGGTGTCCATTTACACACTTCAAGAACAAATCAACCAATTCTATGTCAGGGAGCAAAATCAAGCCAAATTAATCAGTGCTTTCTCCTTGTTGGCCATTGTTTTAACCATCATGGGATTGTTCGGGATGGTATTGAATACCGTATCCAAAAAAACCAAAGAAATAGGCATCCGCAAAGTAAACGGGGCCAAAATTTCCGAGATACTCATCATGCTTAACAAAGACTTTCTCAAGTGGGTAGCATTGGCATATATAATTGGCTGCCCGGTTGCCTGGTACATCATGAATAGATGGCTCGAAAACTTCGCCTATAAAACGACCTTAAGCTGGTGGATTTTTGTGCTGGCAGGAGCCTTGGCTTTAGGAATTGCCGTATTAACAGTAAGTTGGCAAAGTTGGAGGGCGGCAACGAGGAATCCAGTGGAAGCTCTTAGATACGAGTAACAAAAAACATTAAACAATGAAACACTTAAAATATGCATTCCGATCACTAAAAAAAGACTTAAAACTTACACTTATTAATGTGTTGTGTATGTCAGTGGGATTGGTTTCTGCTGGTATTATATTTGCGTATGTAAATCAGGAGTTCAACTACGATTCGGGAAAAATAAATTCTGAAAGGATATACAAAGTCATCCAGAAAGAAGGTGAAACATTGAAATCGTATACATATGCCCCACTTGCTGAAGCTCTAAAATTGGATTTGCCTGAAATTGAAAATGCAATAAGGGTTAGCTTTTTTAACGGATATTTAGCGTGTCATACAGGAGAAAATAAATTTAACGAAACCAGTACAATTTTTGCAGATCCTGATTTTTTTAGCTTGCTAAACATTCATTTGGTAAGGGGGAATAATGAAACTTGTCTCCATTCTCTAAACTCTGCTGTGATATCAGAAAAGGCTGTGCAAAAATATTTTGGGAAGGTTGATCCTATCGGAAAGCAAATACGAATTGGGGAGAACCAGGTGTTTTCAATTACAGGGGTTTTTCAAAATTTTAAATCGAATTCTAACTTTCAGGGTGACCTTGTATTACCAATACAAATGATTTCAAAATTAACACAAATGTGGTTACCACCCGACTGGAGGTATGAAACAGATATACACACATTTATCCTTGCATCAAACGAAGTTAATGCCGCAAATTTATCACTGAAAACCAAAGATTTTATATCTAAATATAAAGCAGACGACAAAGAGAAACTTTCTTTTCATCCATTAAAAAATATCCATATTGAAAAAGAAATTTTGTGGGAATCTACAGCTCAGACAAACGTAACCTATTTATACATTCTAAGTATCGTTGCTGTAATTATCCTTTGTGTATCATGTGCAAACTTTCTATTTCTATACATTGGCTCCACATCTCAACAATCAACAAATACCGGGATTAAAAAAGTGTTTGGTGCTTCAAAATCAGCATTGTTTTTAGAACACTTCCGAGGAGTAACAATTCTAATGTTCTTCAGTATTTTAATTGCAACAGTATTATTTATAGTCTATCAGTCTGATCTTATCTATATTTTTCCTTCCTTGCCTAAAATAGAGACATTCGATTACAGGCTACTATTGCTTTTAACTGCTGTGGTTATAGCTGTAACACTTCTATCCGGTATCTATCCAGCCATTGTTTTATCTTCTCAAAGCCCAATTTCTATTTTAAGCTCTGAGAAAAAGATAGCCAGAGGAAAAGTTAAACTGGTTAACCTCCTTGTAATCGGGCAGTTTACATTGAGTGTTGTATTAATAGCTAGCACCTTATTAATGCATAAACAAATCGATTACCTTGAAAACCAGGATACAGGATATGCCAAAGATGAACTAATTACCATACCACTAAACATGAAAGCTGGTCATGGAATTTGCAATGACAAGTTTGACATATTTACACAGGAGTTAAAAAAGTTTTCCGGTGTCAAAAATGCAAGTCTTGCTTATTCTTCACCTTCATCTATAGATATAGGAGATAACAAACCAAACTGGGAAGGAAAAGCCGATGATAAAGAATTAGAAATGAACTGGGCTCCGGTCTTTTATAATTATTTTGAAACACTTGGTTTAAGAATTGTACAAGGACGTAGTTTCAGCCGGGAATATCAAAGTGACGCAGTTAACATGGATAAAAAAACTAGTGCCTTTATTCTAAACGAAAGGGCTGTTAAAGAAATGGGGATTCACGATCCGATAGGAAAAGGGTTTGAAGTATGGGGTTTTAAAGGGCAAATAATTGGTGTTGTTGAAGATTATAACTTTAGATCTCTTCACTCAGAAATTACCCCATTATTCTTTCAGGTTCATCCATTTTTCCTAAATGAAATTATTGTCAGAATTGATCCAGAAAGTCCTACAGTATTTTCTGATATAGAGACTGTATGGAATAAATTCGTTGTGGATTATCCTTTAGAATTCAATTTTGTAACGAATCATGTGTTAAAATTGTATCAACCTGAAAAAAATCTTGCTGACACATTGAATATTTTTTCAATGATTGCCATAGTAATTGCCTGTATGGGTTTGTTTACTTTAACCATACTAACAATGAACCAGCGCACCAAAGAAATTGGCATCAGAAAAGTAAACGGTGCCACAGTATCCGAAATATTAATCATGTTAAATATGGACTTTATAAAATGGGTGGCCATCGCATTTATTATTGCCACGCCAATTGCGTATTTCGCAATGAGCAAATGGCTCGAAAATTTTGCCTACAAAACCGAATTGAATTGGTGGATTTTTGCATTGTCAGGTGTGCTGGTTTTGGCCATAGCTTTACTTACCGTGAGTTGGCAAAGCTGGCGTGCCGCTACACGAAACCCGGTGGAGGCGTTGAGGTATGAGTAAACAAATTAAAATTATAGATATGACTAGAATTCTAATATTAACATTTCTATTGGGAATAGTTTCCGCAAGTTTTGGACAGCGTGAAATGATTATGGTAAATGGTTTTAAGGTTGAAATTTCGATAAGTGGAATAGAAAATAATCAAAAGGATAAGCCGGTTGTTGTTTTTGAAAATGGGATGGCAAGTGGATTTTCAAGTTGGGATAGTGTTGCAAATGAGATTTCAAAAACTCATGTTGTTTTTCGGCACAATCGTCCTCGGATTGGCAATTCGGAGAATGACAGTCTGCCGCCTGAAACCCTCCATATTGTAAATAGCCTTCGCGAAATGCTTTTGGCGAAAGAATTAAATCCCCCATATTTATTAGTTTCACATTCTTTTGGCGGAGCCTATATTAGAAGCTTTGCCTCACAATATCCTGAAGAAATTGCAGGTCTTGTTTTTGTAGATCCCATTGACTTTACGAAAAAAAAGGGCGACGGCAGTTTACCTTATCTCGTAATAGGATTGACCCAACATCAGATTGATTCAATTTTTGATAAACCATATGATAATTTTATCGAGAATCTTTATAAAGAAATGCCTGGTTTCTATGTTGAAGAAGTTAAAATTTCAAGGGCTTTAAATAAAAGCGAGTTTAAAGAATGTGAGCGTAATCCTTTGCCTGATGTGCCTGTGCATTTTATAATGGCGGGTGGGTACACCGGCAGAGATGATAGAGGAGAA
>Ga0222672_1000731_pt1 | contig 11393 bp, 9 predicted proteins | sample AntAcemetagen799_FD_179810 | JGI IMG/M metagenome (GOLD analysis project Ga0222672, IMG submission 179810) | Saline water microbial communities from Ace Lake, Antarctica - #799 | ecosystem: Environmental > Aquatic > Non-marine Saline and Alkaline > Saline | place: Antarctica: Ace Lake | collected...
TGGAAGTTTCCGCAGAAGTACCGCTCGACGGTGACGATCGAAGTTTTTGACAAGAAAGCGGCCATCCTTTCCCAGCGACACAGCTCGGATGTTCAAGCGTCTTCGATGAGTCGGCTTGGCCGGGAAATCATCGAGCTGCAAAGCCGTGAGCTCCTTGCTGATGTGGTGAAGAAAACGCAACTTGTGAACCGCTGGCGGGTTGCAAGTCCGATCGCGCTCGCGAAGCTGCGGGATCAGCTGGAAGTGAGGCGGGCACCCGATGGCAAAACGTTGATTCTGGAGGTCCTGGATTCCTCATCTGACGGCGCGGCTCAACTGGCGAATGCGATCGCAGAAAGGTTTGTTTCGCGGACAACTTCGTCCGCTATCGTCCAGGTAAACAAGCGGGCGGCCCGGCTCTCTAATGAAGTTACCAACCAGCGCGAAGATGTCGTGACTTTGGAAAAGCAGCTGCTGGAGCTGAATGGTGGTCCGGCCGCTGGAACGGAAACGGTCGACGGAGTTCGACGTGAACTTCTCACCGCGAACAACCTCCTCCTCGCCCTGGAAGCGCGGTATCAAGCCGCCGTCATCGAGGCGTCCGAAGACCAAAGCGTTGCTGCCGTTAAAATACCAGCGGATCCCAGCACAGCGGTTGCTCTCGGCAATGCGTGGCTGACGGCGGGAGGGCTGATCGTATTGGGACTGTCTCTCGGAGTCGGCATCGTCTGCTGTTTTTCTTTCACGAAAGGACGCCTCGAAGTGATCGGTCGACTGGGAGAGAAACTGGACATCAACGTGTTCGGCCTGACTCCCGTTACTGGAAAGTCTTTGATGGATCGAGCTCGCCCGGGCGCATCGCTGATCGAACCGTTCCGCGATCTGAGAACAAAAATCGATCGACTTCCCGCCGGAGATTGCCTTTTTCTGTCACTGGTTCCGGAAGGGCCGGCAGAAGGCTTCGCCGAGGTCCTCGTCAATCTCGCAGCCGTCCACGCCGACGCTGGAAACACGGTGCTCGTGATCGACGCCGACATGCGCGCCCCTCGATTGCACCATAGTTTCGATGCGGCCCAGCATCCGGGACTGTCCGACTATCTCAGTGGGGAGATGCGGCTCGAGGAAACTGTCATCAAGACGCGGCGCAACAATCTCTGGTTCATGCCGAGCGGTCCCCTGCATGACGATCCGAGCGGTCTCATTTCCGGTCGCCGGATGACGGATCTAGTTTGGGAAATGCGGAGCCGGTTCGACTACATCATCGCATCCTCCCCCGCCGTGATGGAATTCGCCGAAACGGGAGCGCTGGTGGAAATTGCTGATCATACCGTCGTCGTTTCCTCTTATCGCAGCCACAGCCTTTCCCAGTTGCAAAAAGCAAAGGCGACAGTCGAGCTCGCTTCCGGAATCTTCTCCGGGGTCATCCTGACGGAGCCATTGCATGCCGACGGGCCGCTTGAGCCTGTCGTCCAGATCAAACCCGAGCAGCCAGACAAAGAACCGGCCAACGCGATCAATCTGGGAACGGTGCGATCTAAGCTGGTTTCCCGGATCCGGCACTCGTGGCGAGCGGATCGATGAATGGCTCAAACTTGTGCCGCAGCGGATGCGGGACCAGAGCGCTCACCACGACATCGTTGCCCTCGTATTCTTCGCAGACGATTTTCCCTTCACGATGCAGCAGGGCAACCAGGTCCTGGCGCGCCTGAGGAATTTTGAGATTCAACCGGGAGATCCGGTCGACCATCATGTCGCAAACGCGCTCGATGAGGCGATCCAATCCCTCACCGGTCGAAGCAGAAATGAAGAATGCATTTTCGTCGAAATGATTTTTTAACTCAAGCATTCGATTAGGGTCGTCGGCGACCAGATCGACCTTGTTCAGCACGATGATGGTTGGCTTGTCCACTGCTTGCAGCTCCCCCAATACGTCCAACGTGGTTTTGTAAAATTCGAACACTTCAGGCGAACTGGCGTCGAGGACATGAATGAGAAAATCGGCCACGACGGCTTCTTCCAGCGTGGCCTTGAATGCCTCGACAAGGCGGTGCGGAAGATTGCGGACAAAGCCGACGGTATCGGTCAGCAAAAGTGATTGGCCGTCTGGCAGGTCGATACGGCGAGTCGTCGGGTCGAGCGTGGCGAACAGCTTATCCTCCGCGTAAATCTCCGAGCCGGAGAGTGCGTTGAGAAGTGAGCTTTTTCCTGCGTTGGTATAGCCGACGATGGAGGCCTGGCAGATGCCTTCGTCAGCGCGTTGCTTGCGTTGTGTCTTGCGATTTTGCCGGACGGCTTCGAGCTCGGCCTTGATTCGGTCGATGCGTTTGCGGGCGAGACGGCGGTCGACTTCGATCTGTTGCTCTCCTTCTCCACGGGCGGCACCGCCTCCTCCGCCGGATCCACCGCCTCCTCCACCACCTTGGCGATCGAGGTGCGACCACATCCTCGAAAGACGCGGAAGAGAATACTGCATCCGCGCCAACTCTACCTGGAGAGACGCTTCCTTCGTCCGCGCCCGCAGGTGGAAGATATCGAGAATGACTTCCTCGCGATCGATCACGGTGATATCACCTTCTTCTTCCCAGACGCGCTGCTGCGAGGGGGAAAGTTCGTTGTCGAAAGCGATGCAATCGGCACCAAGCTTTTTGGCTTCCTCAACGAGTTCCATCGCTTTGCCGGAACCGGTCAGGTAACGTTTGCTTCGAGTCCTGACAAACACACAACGTTTCGCAGCCACGGCGATCCCGAGGCTGCCTACGAGTTCGGCTAATTCGTCGAGCAGGCTCTGAGCCTCGAATTCGTCTCCCCGGTCGAAGTAGGCGCCTATCAGAAAGGCGCTCTCGACCATCTTGGGTTTTTCGCGTGTATCAAACATTAGGAGATCACCCGAGCAACGACTTCAGCGTCGCGAAATTTTCCTCAATTGCTTGCAAAAAAGCGGGCTCGATTTTGGGATCCTTGTGTCCCAGATACTCGACGTGCAGGCTGATGGGTCCGTCGAAGGAGCTTTTTTTCAACACCCCGTAGAATCCCTTGTCGACGACACCTTCGCCGAGCGGCCCCCAGCCGAGTTTGTTGTCCGTCCACGTGGGCTCTTTGATGTAAACCGTATCGATGTAGGGCTCGATCATGGCGAAGTCGAGCGGCCATGCTTTAGCTCCCTCGACCGTCGCGTGTCCAATGTCGAAAGCCACGCCCACTTCAGATGGATCGTATTCACCGAAGACTTCACCCAGATCCCACATCGGCGCGCCGAAATAGTTTTTTCCGGAGTGATTCTGATAGATCGGCTTGATGCCGAGCTCACTACTCAGCTCGATGAGGTCTTTCAACTTAGGACGGAATTCGTCGAGCTGTGGCCGGATTGGCTTGTCGAGATCGTACTTGTAGTAGCTCATCCGGTAGCGCTTCACCCCGAGATCGGCGGCGGTCCTGAGAACAGCTTCAGTCCGCTGTTCGTCGCTCACCTCGTTGATGCCCGATGTCAGGACAGTCAGGTTGAGGCCGTTTGCTTTCAGTGCCTCGACCATCTTCGGGAGCTCCTCTTCGACATTCTCGGGCAGCACGTGCCCACCCGGACGAACGGGCGCTTCGATGCCGTCGAAACCGATCGCTGCGATTTTTTTCGCCATATCGTCGTAGCTCAAATGCTGCAGCGGTTTGGTGAAGGTGCAGAACTCGTAACTCGACGCAGACTTTTTCGCTTCGGCCAAACCGGCCAACGGGCTGACAGCGAGACCGGCGGCTGTCAGTTTCAGAAAGTCACGTCGACTATTGGTGATGGATGGACTCATTTCCGTATAGTATCTGCGCTTGCTGCTTCGGGCAAGAATGGAGATAATCGCAGTCGCGTCATCGCTTCCCCTTTCATGAAAATCCATACGACTCTCGCTACGCTCGCCGTTCTCGCTTTTTCCCTGTCCGACTCGTCTGCCCAGATCATCGGCAACAGCGGTGGGGGGTGGTCGATTCGCGGGACCGATCCGATCATGATTTTCCACGGTGGGAAGCACGTGACGAGCTACAACGCGGGCGCCGATGCCGGGAAGCCCTACTTTTACCCGGTCATCGGACCGACCAATCTACCGATGACCCGCAAATGGCCGATGGAGGAGGGTGTCGAGGGCGAGGCGACAGATCATATTCACCACCGCGGCATGTGGTACGGGCTGGGCAACGTGAATGGTCTCGATTTCTGGCACTATTCTGGAGACGAAAATAAGAAGGACAAGGCCTTCGGCTTCATCCGCCACATGGGGATGAACGGCGTCACCATGTCGAAAAAGGACATCGTGTTCAAAACCAAATCGGAGTGGCTTGCCCAGGACGATCTGGAGAAACGTATTCTGTCCGACCAGCGTGAGTTCCGTCTTTTTTACACGCCTGACGGAGCGCTCGTCGTGGATGCAACCATCTCCCTGATCGCCGATGCGGGGGATGTTCTGATCAAAGACGACAAGGAGGGAGCCTGGTCGATTCGCACTCAGCCGCTACTGCGACTCGAAGGCGACGTCGCCGAGGGCAGCATCGTCAACAGCGAGGGCCTCGTCGGCAAAGCGGCGTGGGGCCAACGCGCCGATTGGGTCGACTACTTCGGCCCCGATCAGCAGGGCGAGCAAGTCGGTATCGCGATTTTCGATCACCCGTCAAACCTCCGCCATCCGACCTGGTGGCACGCCCGCCACTACGGGCTCTTCACAGCGAATCCGTTCGGGGAAGGCAATTTCGACAAAGAAGCGGGCGAAGGAGCCGGTGACTACACGATTAAGAATGGTGACACCCTGACATTTCGCTACCGCACGATCTTCCACAAGGGCGATGCGGAGTCGGCACAAATCGCCAAGGCCTACGAGGCCTTCGCTAAGAAATAGGCAAAGCAATTAGCGTGTTTTCTCGATCCGGCCTTCGGCGGTGTAGTCGTTGCTCGTATTCCGCAACATCGCGGTTTTGCCGTCGGCGGCGACAGTGATCTCCCAAACCGGCTGCAAGTCGTGTCCGAGCCACCAGAGCAGGAACTGACGCGGCTTTTCGGTGGCTTTGTATTGTCGCGGGACCGACGCGTCTCCTGCCTCGGCCCAGATCGCCTCTCCGTCCTTTTTGAATACGTAACTCGAATCGGGATCGGGATGGCGATCGTGGCGAAAAAAGATCGTTACTCCCTCCAACAACGATTGGGCATCTCCAGGGCCCGCGTCCGAATCTCCGCTCATGACCGCAGACATCAGCTCCACCTCTTCACGGAGGGTTTCGATCTTCGTCTTGATCGTGTTGGCCTCTTCCAGTTCCCCTGCCGCGAGGACGCGCTTCATTTCGGCGCTATAGAGTTCAAGATAACGTTCCGAGAGAGTCTTCAGTCCTTTGGCCCTGTCGAGCTGATAGCGGTTTTTTAGCTGTTCGCTACGTGAGGGCAGTTCAGCATAGGAGATGGCTGCTCCCGCAACTAACAGAAGCACAACAACGATCCGGAATACAAAGGGATTAATTGCTTTCATCGACTCCTTTCCAGCTTTCCGACCTCGTTGTGATTGCCGGCAGTACTATAGATGTGCGCTTCCTTTCCATCTTCGGAGACGGTCACCTCGTAGCCGGAGAGATCCCCGCGGGCTGGCCACCAGACGAAGAATTTCCGGGGTTCCTCCATTTTCCTGAAGGCGCGTTCCACCTCATGTGCTCCCAGTCCAATCCAAACCGCCTCGCCATTTTCCAGGAAACGGAGCCCCACCATCTTGTCGGGACTGGTGTTGTGCGGAAACATCACCGTCTTCCCTACTACAAGCGATTCGTCATCCACTACTGATTCCCCCATCAACTCCGGGTTGGCCAGTTTTTCTCTCAGATCCGAAATCTCGTTCCCAAGCTTTTGGATCTCTGCCTTGATCTCGTTCGCCACTTCCAGATTTCCGGCCTGCATCACCGCACCGAGTTCTTTGCGAAAGTCTTCGATGTAGCGCTCATTCAGCGCGATCAATCCCTGGGCGCGTTCTTCCTCGAATCGCCGGTCCAACTGCTCACTGCGTGTCGGTAGATCAGCGAGGACGCTCTGGCAGAACAACGCTGCCGCTACAATTGCGAAACCAGATAGGAGCTTCATGAGTGGGCGAAATCGTAGCAGAAACCAGTCGCGCCGAAAGCCATATTCCGTCGCGTGAACAGTGCCCGAAAAAGCCGGAGGCTTTCACCTCCGGCTCACCGACGCAAAAATTGCTGCGGATAAACGTGTCAGCCAGCGGGACTATGCGCCGTCCCAACTGCTATAGACATTCACCCGGGTGCCATAGGTCGTGTTGTCGTAGATGACCTGCGCCGAGCTGGCGGGTAGACGGATACAACCTGCGGAGGCCGGATAGCCGGGCAAGTATCCCGCATGAACTCCGTAGACGCCACCACTGAGGCGCATCCAATACGGCATTCCGACGCCGTAAATGGTGGAGATTTTCCCCGAACGAACTCGCTCCGTCATGCTGAAGCTACCACGAGGTGTCCACTTGCCGGGACGGGCCGTGGATACCGGCGTGTCGACCGCAATCCTGCCGTCGACCAGCAGATAACCTCGCTGATCCGCGACATCGATGACGACACGGGTGTTGCTACGGTTGCTCTGAGAGAGCACCATCTGATTGACCCTGGCTCCGCTGGCATGACGCTCAACGGTGGGTTTGGTTCTGAGGTTTTGTGTGAAAAAACCTCCTGTACGAGCTGCCGAAGCAGTGTTGTCGCCGCTAGGCGAGCATGCGCTGAACATCGCCGAGCTCAAAAATAGAGCTGACGAAAGTGCGCACGAGAGCACTCTCCTCTTCATAACTGTCTGTGTTTGTTTGTGTTAAACGCGTATCCGCGTCGGTGTTTGTGTGTCCGACAGGATAACGTGAATTACAACAAATACAAATAATTATGAAAATTATATTGTCTGGTTCGTCTGGATGTCAGGAGAGCAGATCTCTTTCCGTCTCTGTATCCGACTCGTAGTCAACGCCTTCCAATCCGAATCCAAAGAGCCGAAGGAATTCTTCTTTGTAATCCGAAAAGTTAGAAACAGTAGAAAGATTGTCCGTCGTGACATTTTTCCAAACCTCCGCGATCTCTGCCTGGACATCGTCACGCATCTCCCAATCGTCGATCCGGATGCGACCTTTTTCATCAAGACCACCGGGCGAACCACTCGCTAGATAATCGGCGAAGAGTCGCTGAATCTGCTCGATGCAGCCCTCGTGAATCCCCTTCTCCTTCATGATCTTATAAAGGATGGAAATGTAGAGAGGCACGACGGGAATGGCTGAACTCGCCTGCGTCACCAGCGCTTTGTTGACCGAAACAACGGCGGTGTTCTCCCCGAAAGATTCATTCAAGCGGATCGCGGTCGCCTCCACGTGCTCCTTTGCCCGACCGATTGTGCCATTGGTGTAAATAGGAAACGTCAGCTCAGGGCCGATGTAGGAATACGCGACCGTCTTAAAATCATCCGCGAGCAAACCGCGCTCGCTGAGGGCGCGAATCCAGATTTCCCAGTCTTCACCGCCCATCACTTTGATCGTGTTTGCAATTTCTTCCTCTACAGCCGGCTCGATCGAGACCTCATTCACTTCGCCCGTGTCCGTGTTGATATTTTTCTGGTGGTAGGGCGCACCGATCGGCTTGAGCACCGACTTGTAAACCTCACCATTATTGGGGTCCGTCCGCCGCGGCGACGCGAGGCTGTAAACAATCGCGTCGATCTTGCCGAGGTCTTTCTCAATCGTCTCCAGCACCTGGTCCTTCATCTCATTGGAAAAGGCGTCGCCGTTAAAACTCCTCGCGTAGAGCCCCTCTTTCTTCGCCGCCTCTTCGAAAGCGATGGAGTTATACCAGCCAGCGCTGCCCGTCTTCCTCTCCGTGCCCGGCTTTTCAAAAAAGACGCCGATGGTCGAGGCACCGCCGCCGAATGCCGGGACGATGCGTGAGGCGAGTCCGTAGCCGGTCGATGCGCCGATCACGAGAACATTCTTCGGTGGATTCTCCAGTGGCGGCTGCGACTTCACGTAATTGATCTGCGACTGGACATTCGCAGCGCAACCTTCCGGATGCGCAGTCGTGCAGATAAAACCTCGGATTTTGGGGGCAATGATCATGATGGATTTCGGATGGACTAGAGATACGAGCGATAGCAGTTCCAAGCCGCGAAAACAACCGCTTTGTATTTTATAGAGGCCTCAACAGATTCGAAACGAAGTGGAGAAAGACGGAGCAAAGCGAAGTCAATTTGGTGGACGTCCTAACTTTGTTATGGGGAGCTGGGAGTGCGTAGGATACGCCAGCGACAGAAATGTCGCCGTTCCGTATGGAACCACCACGCTCCTGTGGTGGTACGAGCATTCCGCCGTCTGAGCCAAAACGAAAAAACCCGCGACCGTTAAGTCGCGGGTTTTTCGAAATTAGTTTCTGAAGGGCCCGGTTCAACCGGAGTGCCGGTTCAGCCGGAGTGCCGGTTCAACTAAGCTCTTGCGCGTGGAAGATCGCCCAGTCGTCAAGGTTGTTCAGATTGACAGCGTCCTTCACAGTGCCGTCGTCTTCGCGACCAGCAGCGTCGAGGATCTCTTTACGAGTGTCGTCGTCGTGGATGTAGCCGGTGATAGCTGCGTTGAGCTTGTCGACTGCGTCCTGATCGAGCGAGCCACCTTTTTGCTGAAGAACCCAGTTCTCAAGCTCGATGTAGGTTGGCTTGGAGTCAGCGATAAAGCTTTCGAAATCGCCTTTGTCGATGCCAATGCCGTCGAGCACCATCTGGTCGTACCCTGCGCCGATGGCGGGGTAGTCAGAATGAAGCTTGCCGGCTGCGCCAAGGGAAGCCTTGAGCCAAAGTCGTGGAAGGTGAAGTACGCCGAGAGGACCGGTCACGCCGGAGCTGATGAGGGGAACAATATTGCTCATGTTATTCTTGTTAAGTCGGTTTTTTAGTTTCGCGGCGGAGTGTTCTCCACCTTTTACAGAGGCCGGAGATTAGGGGGGAGGCGCCGTTTCCGCAATCAAATTCCATCCCTGATCCCGTGAAGATTCTGCGCCTTGTCAGCGTAAGATGCTATTGAAGGCTCAGCTGCAGGCGGGGTATGCTGACCACAATGCGAATCAATTTCGACGCCTCGTTTCGTGATCTGTTCTCTACTGAGAAAAAGTGGATGACGATTCTATTGCTCACTGTGTGCAATCTGATCCCACTCGTGGGTCCATTCGTTACCTACGGCTATCTCGTCCGGCGCTTTTCCCGCGAGAGAATCGGGAAACAAGCTGAGGACTTCGATTTCGACCACTTCGTCGAACACCTGATGATCGGGATTTGGCCCATCCTCGCTGGACTCGTCATCATGCTCGTTCTTTCTCCGCTATTTATAGTGGCAGTTCTGCCAATGATGATCGGCCCCATGACCGGCACGGAAGATGTAAGCATCTATGTCGGAAGCATCGTCGCAACCATCGCGATCACTTTCTTTCTCCTGTTCGTCATGGGATTGCTTTGCTGCCCGATTCAACTGCGCTCGGGGTTCAAGATGGACTTCGCTGCCGGCTTCTCATCGAAATTTGCTTTCGCCTTTCTTCGAAAAGTCGGACTAAGTTTATGCGGATGGATGCTATTGCTCAACCTTATCTTCACACCGCTATTCGTGCTCGGATCACTCGCTTTCTCGATTGGCTACTATCCGGTGATGACCTTCTTTTTCTTCTCCTGGACCCACCTTCTTTTCCAACACTACGATCTCTACTTGGAGCGTGGTGGCGAGCCCGTGGAGTTCGCAGATGAACTCGTTCGCGACTTCCGGTCGCCTCCTTTGCTGAAGCGCACCTCACCCCCGCCGCTGCCGGGGGGCTGATCGCGCTCCCGGCACCTCGGTCCTTGATGGCACCCGCACGCGGAACCCACGATTGCAGGAGTCTCTAATGTGGGGGACTTTTCCCCATGCAGGTTGATGGAAAAGTGAAAGCGGTTCTCTGCATTACCGTGGCTCTCTCGTTTGCATTCGGCGTGTATCTGTTCCGGAAAGCACCAGATCGAGAGCCTGCTCCGCAATCGCCAGCCGCGCACCAGTTCGCGGATTGGGAGCACGCTACTGAGCCGGAACCACCTTCTCCTGCAGTTTCCCCGGCACCTTCCGCAGTGGAGATGCGGGATCTGCCCGGGAAAAAAGACTTCTCCAACTCCCTGGCCGGGTATTTGCGCCATCTCGCCGAACAGCCCGGAGTCGTTCCGGGTGAGCTGCTGCTAAAGTTCCGTTTTGCTTCCGACATTGCTGCTTTGCGTTCCCGCGCTGGTTCTCTGGGCCTTACCGTTCTGTGGTCTGACTCCCGACTGAACGCGGCCCGGATTGCCTACACGAACTCCGATGCCCTTGCGGAGGAGTTGCAATCCAACAGCGAGGCCTACGAGGACATTGGCCCTAATCTTGTGATGAGAATTCCCGGACTCCCGGCGGAGCCCGAGATTGATTCAGAAAATCCAGGAGGATCCGTCCCTTTCCGTGAAGCCCTGATGGAATCGATCGGAGCGAATCAAGATCGCAGTCAGTGGGGGGAAGGTGTCACGGTCGCGATTCTCGACTCCGGAGTTCTGGACCACCCATCCTTGAAGAACGTCGAGGTCACCCGCTTCGATCTCTCCAACTCGGACGAGATCAACGGCCACGGCACCGCAATGGCCTCTCTCGTCGCGGGACAAGTGTATCCTGCAGAAGGAATCGCACCGGCGAGCTCTTTGCTCGACCTGCGGATCACCGATAAGAATGGAGTTAGCAACACCGGCCTGGTCGCCGAGGGGATTTTGAGTGCTGCCGATCAAGGTGCCAACGTGATCAACATCAGTCTGGGCGCCCTCGGAGATTCCGCGGTCTTGCGGGCGGCGATCGAATATGCCCGGGAGCGGAATATCGTCGTGGTAGCAGCTGCCGGAAATGAGCAAGTGACCCAACTCGCGTTTCCTGCAGCCTACAGCGGCGTCATTTCCGTCGGCGCAGTTGATGCCGAAAATACGCAAGCCTACTTTTCAAACTCAGGCGAAACGCTTTCCATTTCCGCTCCCGGAGTGGGAATTGTCTCTGCCTACAAGGAGGGACAATTGGTCATGGGGAGCGGGACCTCCCAGGCTACAGCCATCACCAGCGGAGTCGTATCCGCCCTTCTGAGCCGGGGATATCAGGCCGGGGATATTCTGCAAATTCTGGAACAGCATGCTTTCCAGACCGGTGCGCCTCGAGCGCAGGTTGGCGCGGGGGTAATTCGGATTCCTTAGCCTATCTCAGTAAATTTGAGGGCACAGTGATTCTCGCGAACAATGGAACAAGATGCTGCGGTGAAAATCCACTAGTAGTTTGAGTTGTTTTGGCTAGATTATGTAAGGGTTAGGGGGCGGAGCAGAGACCTCTTTTTTCAGGGTTGTACGGAGTGTCAGATTT
>Ga0222672_1000736_pt1 | contig 11330 bp, 8 predicted proteins | sample AntAcemetagen799_FD_179810 | JGI IMG/M metagenome (GOLD analysis project Ga0222672, IMG submission 179810) | Saline water microbial communities from Ace Lake, Antarctica - #799 | ecosystem: Environmental > Aquatic > Non-marine Saline and Alkaline > Saline | place: Antarctica: Ace Lake | collected...
AAATTCCTCTGCATCATCAAGATACATAGAGTGTACGTAAAGCGTTTTTTTATCACGTGTCAAATCAACAACAAGACTTCCTGGTGTCATCGAAACCAGGTTTATCAAAGCCAAAAGTGCAGTATCTGATTTAATATCAATAGGCACAGCAACAATACCATGTTTAAAACTTTTGCGTGGACGAACAACATCGTAGGCCAAAACACAGCTTGATATGATCAGCTCTTTGATGTAGAATACAATAAATTGCATCACATCAAAAATTCTGACTACAAATCGTTTAAAACGTAATAATAAGGTTGATTTGTTCTTGTTCATCTGCTTCTCAATTTAAATTAGTGCTAACGCTATTTAAAACTGCATCAATATAAATTTGATTATCAAGCAATTGACGCGATGCTTCAGTAAAATATCCGAAAGTCCAAAAAACAGTAAGTCCCAAACTCAAAGTTAACACAGTTATGACAATTGACGCCCCAAACGCGATTGGGTTCACATTTCCGCTCACGCTTTCCTGATCCAAATTTTGAGGAGCAGGCTTCCAGGCAGCCTCGTTCCAAATCTTTATCATTGAAAATAAGGTGATTATACTAACGAACAAAGCCACGATTGTAATTGTCCAGTCTTGCGCATCAAAGCCTGCATAAATCAGAAATAATTTACCAAAGAAACCTGATGTAGGCGGTATGCCAGCCAATGAAAGCGCTGGAATCAAAAACAAAAAAGCGAGTAATGGCCTTGCTTTGTATAAGCCTCCCAGCTTTTTGAGATCGTAGCTTCCCTGAAACTGTCGAATAAGACCGGCTGCCATAAAAGTGGCAGTTTTTGAAAACATATTATGCACCACAAAAAACAAAGCACCAGCCAATCCAATCACCGAATAGAGTCCAATTCCCATTAGCATATATCCAATCTGACTGATAATATGAAACGATAAAATCTTACGAATATCATACGACGAAGCGGCCATCAAAGCGCCAAAAACCATAGTAAGTCCGGCAACTACAAAAATAACAGGTTGCCAATAAGGCTCATTGATATAAGCAAAAAGGCTGTAGAACCTTAGCATTACATACACCCCAACTTTAGTTAGCGTGGCACCAAAAAATGCTGTAATGGCGATAGGCGGCGTTGGATAAGAAGCTGGAAGCCAAAAGAAAAATGGGAAAACCGCAGCTTTTATTCCGAATGCAATAAAAAATAACATCAGCGCACTATTAATTAACGGCGTGCTACCATTTTGCTGCAATTTAAGTGCAATATCAGCCATATTGAGCGTACCCAACTGGCTATAAATCAATCCAATTGCTGCTAAAAACAAGGATGAGCCAATCAAATTCATCACAAGGTACTTTACTGAGCCGCGCAACTGCTGCTTGGCAGCTCCTAGCGTGATAAGCACAAAGGAAGAAATCAGCATCACCTCGAACCAAACATACAGATTAAAAATGTCAGCAGTTAAAAATGAACCATTTACACCGAGCAATAAACCCTGATATAAAATAAATAATCCTCCTCTTTGGCGCACTTTATCAACGAACCCAATGCTGTAAAATATTGAAATAACGGCAATTATAGCCACTGCTAACACTAGAATTGCGGAAGTGTAGTCGGCTAAAAAAGTGATTCCTGCCGGGGCTTCCCAACTTCCCACTTGCGAAACAACAATATCGACAAGGCTAACTTTTCTCATAATAGCAATTGCAACAATCAGCTGCCCCACAACCGAAGAAACGCTTATAAAATGCTGATAGCGCAGGTTTTTGCTATTGGCCAACAACAAAATTATCGTCAGCAGTGGAATTAAAAGAGGTAAAAAAAGCAGCATTATTTTTCTATATCTGAAAGTTCGTCTAAATCAACTGTTCCGGTTTCTTTAAAAAACCTGTATATCAACACCATACTAAATGAAGCCAGTCCAAAACCAATCACAATGGCCGTGAGAATTAAAGCCTGTGGCAATGGGTCGCTCAATACGCTAAAATCGGTAATTGTGCCATCATCAAAAGCGGGACTTAAAGCCGTGAGTCCGCCCGTAAAAAAGAGCAATAAATTGGTAGCAAAGCTTAAAAAAAGTATGCCAAGAACCAATTTTACAATGCTTCTACGGAGCAATAAATAAACACCGGTAGTATATAAAGCTCCAATTAAAATTGCCATTATCAAGTTCATACATCCTCCTCCATCACTGAAAAAATTACTTTTACCAACATGCCCGCAACCAAAAAATAAACACCCAAATCAAATAACAAAGGGCTTCCTAATTTCAGGGAAAAGCTTCCCAAATCAATTTTTGTCCAAACGGCAGTCATAAAATCAGCTTCACCGCTAATTACACCAATTAAGGAGCTGAGAAGTGCCAATCCAAGACCCAATCCGATAAAAAATAGCGGCTTTGCCATGCGCAGTTTTCGGGCTTTTTGAACGCCAAAGGCAAGCGCATAAAGCACCAGTGCCATACCAGCCATAAGACCACCAATAAAACCGCCACCTGGCTCGTTGTGCCCGCGATAAAAGACAACTAGACTTAACACCAAGAAAAATGGCATCAAATGTCGGGCAGCTATTTTTAATATAGTTGTGTTCATTTAATCTTTTATTTTGGTTTTATTGAGCTTAAGTAAGGCTACAATTCCAATGGCAGCCAAGCCTAAAACAAGTATCTCACCTAATGTATCTAAAGCCCTGAAATCGACAAGAATAACATTCACAATATTTTCGCCATAGCCTTTCAGGTAACTATTTTCGGTAAAATAATCAGAAACTTTCTCAACAGGTAGTTTATTGGCAGATAAAAACGCCAATAATCCCATCACTATCCCAAAAACTAAAGCGATACTCATATCGCGCCAACGGGCAAATTTATTGGAGAAATTCAGGTATTTGGGTAAATGATAAACCACCATCGCGCCTATGACAACGGTAAGCGTTTCCACAATAATCATAGTAATTGCCAGATCAACGCCACTAAAAATCACAAAAATCAGAGTAATGCCGATACCGACAATTCCCGCAGAAATTAATGCAAGCAAACGACTTTCAGCAATGATAGTGGCAACGGCTCCCACTAAAATAAGTGTGGCGGCTACCAAAACAATGATTGTCCAGCTATTAAAAGAGATAGATTCGATTGCTGGAAATTCAACGTTTATCACAGTAAAAATCAATAAAATCGATGCTGACAAAAATATCGTCATCAAATAAAAACGGTGGTAGCCATGCTGAACGAAAGTTGTTTTCTTTTTGGTGAGCATTAAAAAAACATCAATTCCGGCAAAAAAGTTTTCTGAGAACTTCAATTTAAAGAATCTGGCATTTATCTTTTCAACTAACGAAATCACCCTATTTCTGAACATAAACAGCACAGCTCCAAGTAAAACAGTAAGGCCGCTAAGCAATAAAATATCATTAAATCCGTGCCAAAGCTTTAATTTAATAAGCGTTTCACCTGGCAAAATAGCTTGCAAAGCAGGATTTAGCAAAATAGCGGCCTGATTGGGAAAAATGCCAAAAATCAAACTAATAAAAACCAAAATTGCAGGGCCGGTAAGTAACGACAAACTGGGTTCTTTAGGCTTTTGCGCTGGATATTTTTGTTTCCCGTAAAAGACATCAAAAACGATACGTGCAGAAACAAAAACCATAAAAGCATTGGCTAGAAATCCCATTATAAGGATAAAGCTTCCAGCCTGAGGCGCATTCAGCTTGGCTTCATACATCAGCTCTTTACCAATAAAACCTAGCATGGGCGGAATTCCTGACATGGACAAGAGTGCAAGTAAAGAAATCAGCGCAGCAATTGGCATAAATCCACTTAAACCGCCTAAAAGTCGGATATCTCGGGTGCCCGTTTTCTTTTCGATATTTCCGGCCATCATAAATAAGGTGGCTTTATAAAATGCATGTACCAGCAAAAAAACCAAGGCGGCAGTTACCGAATAGGCCGTTGAAGTTCCAATCAACAAAACCAAGGTTCCCAAAGCACTTACCGTAGTGTAAGCCAGAATTTTTTTAAGGTCCTGCTGCGAAATAGCAAACCAGGCTCCTACAAACATCGTGAAAGCGCCAAAAATTGATAGCGTATAAGTCCAGAAAGGCTGGCCTTCCATTACCGGATGAAGCCTGGCAATCAAATAAATACCAGCTTTTACCATCGTTGCCGAATGCAGATAAGCACTAACGGGCGAAGGCGCTTGCATAGCACCGGGAAGCCAAAAATGAAAAGGGAAAATAGCCGACTTTGTGAAAGCGCCTATCAGCAACAAAATAACAGCCGGAATAAAAATAGGACTTTGTGTAAATAAATCAGGATTATCAAAAACAGCGTCAAAAGCAAAGCTTTGGTAAGGAATGGACATTAAAATAACACCAGCCAACAAGGCCAAACCTCCCAAACCAGTAATGAGCAATGCTTGTAATGCAGCTTTCCGGGCCGCTTCCTTTTCCTGCTTAAAACCAATTAATAAAAAAGAGCTGACACTAGTGAATTCCCAAAAAACAAACAGACTTAGCCAGTCATTTGCGGTAACTAATCCCAGCATACTGGCCATAAAAAACACTAAATATCCAAAAAACCGGTTAGTTTTTTGATAGCTGCGCATATAATATCCGGCATAGATCATAATTAAAGCGCCGATTCCTGTAACCAGCAAAGCAAAAAGCAGCGACAAGCCATCGAGTCTGAACATAAGACTAAAACCGAGCTCAGGTAACCAAGGAAGCTGAAACTGAATAAAATCGCCTGAAGCTACGCCAGGTATTAAGCCCAAAAGCCATAAAAAAATGCCTGCAGGGAGTAATGATAAAATCCAGCCCGAAAAACGCGGCGATGCAGCATTGATAAACGGCGCTATCATTGCCAAGAGAAATAGAGAAAGAATTGCAAAAAGTATCGTCATACGTTGAAATCTATCCTAATAAACAGGAATTCTCCATTTTAGTTTTAAGTCCTCTTAAATAGTGTTTCAATTTTTATTCAAAAGCTGAGCGATTAAAGATTAAATAGCCAAAACTAACGACAACTGTAAAACGGCTGTCCGTTTTATCCAGGTAATTGAAAGAAGCACTCAGTGGCCCAATTGGCGTATGCAAAACCATCCGTGATGAAAGCAAATAGGACTGATCGCTAAACGCTGCTCCAAGCTCAGGAATTCTCGAAACGCCCGTATTCAAAACACGTTGGTAGGGTTGAAAAACATAAGCTTCCATGCGGATATCGAAATTGCGCACTGGATTATAAATGACTTTAAAACCACCAGCTGCATAGCTAATCGCGCGATAACGATCCAGATATAGCGACTTCATTTCGGGGATAGGCTCAAAAACAGGCGCTGAAAGCACTGTAGCTGTATAATTGCTCAATAAGGGCTGATTGGTTGCCATCACTTCAGCCAAAAAACCAAAATGCCAGTTTCCAACATGTGCAAAAAAATTGTTGTAGTGCAGTTTAAGCCTAAAAAAACTTTGTTGCTTTTCTTCAATCAAAGGTTTTCCAATTTCTGTTCCGGGAATATTTTTTTGAATTCCTTCAAAAAAGGAAAACTGCACTTTCCATCGCATGCCTGCTGACGGAAAATATTTCCGGTTTAAGGTATTATACTCCAATTCGAGGTGTGGCATTAAAAAATCAAATTGATTCACATCTGCCGTATCATTTCGGCCAAAATTATTGGTTTGATAATAATCAAAACTGCGTCGACCTCCACCAAAACCAATGCTTACCTGTGTGTTTTTTCTTATGGAATGACCTAAATTAACGTTCAAGAATGATTCGTCATTAATCAAAAAAGCGGGCGTTGGATCTTCAAAAAAATAGGTGGCGTTTTTAAAATAATCTTTACGTGAAAGCGTCGCTTTGGCTTCTAAAAAAAACGGCATAGCAGCGGGCAAATCAATACGTGCCAAACCCTGAACCGAAGAATAAAACCGGCCAAAATAGCCATTCACACCAAAGCGACTTCCAAAATTAGAAAGCCGACGGTAGTATAGTCCGACAAAAGCCTGATTGGTAGCCGCAGAACTCACATTACCTCCTATTTCAGCAACAAAGGGATTTGCAAGCGATACGTTTAAGTTGAGGTCATATTTTCCGCTCTCGGGATCAAAATATAGTTCTGGAAAAACATAGCTTATTTTGTCATCGGCCATCAAACTCATATAGGATAACTTCAAGGAATCCAGACTACTAATTCGGTTTTTGTAATTAAACTTGTTGCGGATATACGTGGCCTGCTTGTCATTTACGCCCGAAATATTTAATCGGCCTACTTTCAAATCTTGCAAACGTGCTTTAAACAATTCCCTCTCTTGCTGCACACTGTCAGCATTTGCACGACGCTCAAGTTTACTTTCAATTAGTGAAATCTGGCGCAAAGCTGCCACATAGCCGCTATCGATATAGGTTTCAACTTGGCTAAAATCAAGCACACCAGCTGGCCCCATCTGCGATTCAATTAAAATTCCTTTATCCGTAGGCACCGAAAAATCAGCTTTACGCATCAACATATTTTGCAATTGAGAAAGCATGTCGTTTTGCTGTGGCGCTTTGTAATTTCCAGCGGCTTTGCTTCCAATTAAAATATCAGAATGAAAAGCCTCTTCGGCAACATCAATGGGGAAATTATTGAACATGCCGCCATCAAAAAGCAATTTGTTATTGATTTTTACTGGCCTAAAAAGCAGCGGAAACGTAGCCGAAGCGCGCACCGCTGTTCCAAGTTGTCCATTGCGTAAAACCACCAATTGAGATGAATCAATATCAGATGCCACACAGCGAAAAGGCACAAAAAGGCTATCGAAATCATAGTTGGCCACAGCCGAAGGGCCTGCAAAAGTTTCCATCACCGCATAATCCATCACAAAGGTTGATATGATGCTCGATGGCAACCTAGAAATTATCCGTTTATTGATACTGAATGGAACACTAATCCATGAGGCATTGTGATCTTGCAGTTTGCTCACAAAATCCTGCTCATTAATTGTTCCGGTAACCCAAGCAGCAAAATTTGGACTTTTAACAAAATCTTCAATTTCTTGCGGTGAATAGCCGCTGGCATACAACCCACCAACAATGGCTCCCATAGAGTTTCCAACTATATAATCAATTGGAATTTCGTTTTCTTCCAAAGCTTTTAACACTCCAACATGACTCAAAGCCTTAGCACCTCCCCCGCTAAGCACAAGGGCAACGCGCTGCGCCGAGGCTGGAAGCGACAGCAACAAAAGAAAAACTATGGCCGATTTAAGTAGGTTGTGTATCATATAAAAAACCGTTGCGAAGGTAATAAATCCCTCCGCAACGGCTAAGTAATGTATAAAAAAATCTATGTTAAACGTGCTTCAAAGCTAGCTCAAGGTCAGCGATGATGTCTTCCACATCTTCAATACCAACTGCTAATCGCACAAGGCCTTCCGTAATTCCAGCTGCATCTTTTGATTCTTTGCTTAGCTTGGAATGCGTCATACTGGCTGGATGTTGAATCAAGGTTTCAATGCCGCCGAGCGAAACCGCCAAGAGTGCCATTTTTACGTGATCCATCATTTTTTTTCCTGCATCAAATCCACCTTTCACCTCAAAGCTAATCATCGCACCAGGGCCTTTCATCTGTTTTTTTGCCAGCTCAAACTGCGGGTGAGAGGCCAATCCAGGATAAAGCACCCATTCTACTTTTGGATGATTTTCGAGGAAATTAGCTACTTTAATTGCGTTTTCCTGCGCACGATCAATGCGGATTCCCAAAGTTTTGAGCCCGCGACGGGTTAGCCAAGCTTGGTGTGGATCCATATTGAAACCCATATTCACCATTACTGGACGCATCATTTTGTAATGCTTTTCATCTTTGGCAATCACCATACCAGCCACGATATCAGCATGTCCGTTGATGAATTTTGTCATGGAATGCAGCACGATATCAGCACCAAGTTCAAGTGGCTTTTGCAGATAGGGACTACAGAAAGTGTTGTCAACGCAAACTGGGATATTGTGTTCGTGTGCAATTTTGCAAATTTCGGCAATATCAGTTATCCCAATTGTAGGATTAGCAGGTGTTTCAAGATAAATCAAGCTTGTATTTGGCTTGATGGCTTTACGCACATTTTCGGGATCTGTAGCATCTATAAAACTTGATTCAACGCCATATTTTGGATAAAGTGATTCCATAATAGCACGCGAAGGCCCATACAATGAGTTGTGTGCTACCATGTGCTTACCAGTGCCCAGATAGGCCAGATAAACCGTGTTTACGGCTGCCATGCCCGAGCTGGTTGCTATTCCACCAAATCCGCCTTCGAGCGTTGCTACAGCGTTTTCGAGTTCTTCAATGGTGGGGTTGCCGATGCGCGTATAGATATAACCATCTTCCTCGCCTGAAAAACATTTTGCGCCATGATCGGCGGTTTTAAATTTAAATGTTGAAGTTTGGTAAATAGGTGTTACCGCACTTCCCTTAGGATCTTCAAAACCACCGGCATGCACTGCTTTTGAATTGAATCCCAAATTTTCGTTTTGCATAATATTATTTGATTTTAAAAACTTAAATAAAAAACCGGCACTCGGCCGGTTTTGTGAATATAATTTTGCCTAAAATGGCCAAAAATTATTGTCGTTCCAAATATCTTCCTTCAAATCTTCACTCATTCGGTACAACAGTTTGTGATGGGTTTTTTCCCAGTCGGCTAGCATCTGATACATTTCTTTTTCGTTTGTATCAGTAGCTTTTTCGGCACGATCTGAATACACTTCAATGGCTTTATTTTCGAATTCGATAGCTGCTGAAATAGCTGCTGCTTCAAAACTTGCTGCTGAAATTTCTTTTTTTACTTGTGCCGATAGAATCTCGTCCGTTTCTGAATGATCATCTTCAATGTGTAACTCATTTTTTAGAAAAGTCTTATTTTCTTCGTAATGTTTAAACTGCTTCGACAAGAAATTGATGTGCGCATCTTCCTCTTCGGCCATCGTTTCGAAAACCTGTTTCACAGCTTTGCTTTCGGTTTGACGGGCAACCTGTGTGTAAAACGCCTTGCCTTTGCGTTCTAATAAAATGGCTAATTTTAAAATGTCAGTAGCTGATTTTCCAGTTTCCATAGTGTATGTATTTTTAAATATTTCAAGAAGCCAAAGTTACAATAATATCAGTTATCATTGTCATTTTGGAAGTCCTTTTTATCTAATTCTCAACAAAAAATGTTTAGTTTAGCAGCCCTAATCAACGGAAAAGGAATAAATCTTGAATAAACAGTGATTTTATGCAAAACTTAAAAGGACAAGTCGAAATTTTTAACTGCTTGTTTGAAACTTTTTTAGGAACAAAGCCCGACAGTATTGTGCCACTTCCCGAGTCAGGTTCGGCTAGAAGATACTTTCGATTGGTTTCTGGAAACAAAAGTTTTATTGGCACTTATCATACGGTTACAGAAGAAAACCGCGCCTTTGTAAGTTTTGCGCGCCATTTTTTCAAAATTGGCCTTGCTGTTCCTCAGGTGCTGGCCGTTTCTGATGATTATATCGCTTATATTCAAACAGATTTAGGTGATACAAGCCTCTTCAAACTTGTTCAGGACGCAATGAATCAAGGTGACTTTCATCCTCTTATAATTGATTATTATAAAGATGCGCTAAATAATTTATTGAGATTTCAGATTAAAGGCCATCAAGGCTTAGATTATGGCTTAGCATTTCCTACTAGCCATTTTGATGAAAAAGCCATTCGCGATGACCTCAATTATTTCAAATATTATTTCCTGAAGTTGCATCCAGAAATCGTATATAACGAGGCTGGTTTGGAACATGATTTTGACCTGCTTACAAAGTTTATCGCCCAAGCGCCATCAGATTTTTTTATGTACCGCGATTTTCAGTCGAGGAATATTATGATACATGATGGGAAAACCTATTTTATTGATTTCCAAGGAGGTAGAAGAGGTCCTCTACAATATGATGTGGTATCGCTGCTTTTTCAGGTCAAGGCCCAGATTCCGGAAGAGGTAAAAGCAGAATTACTCAAATACTACCTTCAACAACTTAAAAAACACACCGATGTACAGGCTATACAGTTTGAGCATTATTTTCCGGCATTCGTTTATCTAAGACTGATGCAGGTGCTTGGTGCTTACGGATACCGTGGTTTAATTCAGAAAAAAAGACACTTTGTCGAAAGCATTCCTTTTGCGTTAAACAGCCTTGGCAGCTTGCCGTCGCAGTATGATATTCCACTGAGTCTGCCCGTTTTGAAGGGAATCTTCCTGCAACTTGGAAAACTGAAGTCACGTTATCAACTCCATAAGAGTAAAGCTTTTGAAAGCTTTACTCTAAATGTAAACAGCTTTTCCTATAAGAAAGGTGGCATTCCAGAAGACCTAAGTGGTAATGGCGGCGGCTTTGTTTTTGACTGCCGTCCACTTCCAAATCCAGGCCGGGAGGATAAGTATAAAATGCTGACAGGAAGAGACAAAGAAGTAATTGACTTTCTAAAAAACCACCAAGAAGTTGATGCATTTTTGGAGAATGTAAAAGCAATTCTCACACAAAGTATCAACAACTATTCAGCACGTGGCTTCAAACATTTGATGATAAATTTTGGTTGTACAGGTGGCCAACACAGGTCGGTTTATTGTGCAGAAACGATCACTGCTTGGCTGCGCAAAAGTTATCCAGAATTAATAGTGAGTTGTAAACACCGCGAACAGCAATTTGACGATGAGTAAGAAATGTAAATCAGGCGAAAAGCCCTCAGATAAAGAGAAGCAGTTTTCTTGTAAAAATTGTGATCACAGCTCAAACAAGGAAAAACGCTTGTGCAAAGCTGTAAAAACAAAAGTATGAAACAGCAAACGATAGCCATGATACTCGCAGCCGGAAAAGGAACCCGACTCGAAAATTTTACTTTAACAAAACCCAAAGCACTGCTCGAAATAAATGGTAAAACTTTATTAGAAAGAGTTATTAATCAGTTAATTACAGCTGGTGTTTCAAATATTGTAATTAATGTGCATCACTTCGCTGATCAAATTATTGAATTTTTAAACAAAGCAGATTTTAAGGAAATACACATCCATATTTCGGATGAAAGCGGCCAAATAATGGACACTGGCGGCGGTATCCTGAAAGCACGGGAATATTTTCAAAATTTCAATACTGTCCTGATTCATAATGTGGACATCTTGAGCGACTTAAACTTGCCATTAATCCTAGAAGAATTCAATAAATCAAATGCGAAAGCCTGGCTGCTAACGCAAGAACGAGAAAGCAGCCGTAAATTACTTTTCGATCATCACAACCAGCTCTGTGGCTGGAAAGATTTGCGCAATAAGCAGTATAAATGGGTAAATCA
>Ga0222672_1000745_pt1 | contig 11214 bp, 7 predicted proteins | sample AntAcemetagen799_FD_179810 | JGI IMG/M metagenome (GOLD analysis project Ga0222672, IMG submission 179810) | Saline water microbial communities from Ace Lake, Antarctica - #799 | ecosystem: Environmental > Aquatic > Non-marine Saline and Alkaline > Saline | place: Antarctica: Ace Lake | collected...
AGCGAAATTTGTTGTCGAACACTGACATCTTTGGTTTATTGACCGGATTGAGGCCGTGAAAAATTTCTTTCACAAACATTTTGGCTACCCGATGCGGTGTGCCACGCAAGCTATCATCCGTCAGATCGAGCCCAAGTGTTTGCATAATTTGCTCAAAATGAGCTTCTATATTGGCTATTTTATTCTCGTCAGAAATTAAAAAAGCATCTGGCCGCATCGGTGTTTCAATGCTGGTAAAGCTATGATCATCGCCCATTTGCTCCGCTTCGTGTTGATGAATATGAGGATGCGATTTTCCGTTTCCATTCCCATTTGAGGTATGTATTCCGTTTCCGTTGTGCGATTTAAAATTTCTAAGTGCTGTTATGTTGCCGTCTAATTTCATGATAATTTGATTTATTTATCATGTAAACAACGAAAAGGGACAAAATGTTTAATGTTTTTACAAAAAACTTAAACAAAAGTATTTCTATTCAACATAAGAAGCAGTAAAAGAGCTATTTAAAAGCTTTCTTGTTCATTAATCTTGCGTAGTAGCTCAAGAGCAGGAAGTACATTAGGAATACCTTTAAACTGAAGAATAAGCTTATTAGCAGTTTCTTTCATGCGGCAGCTGGTGGGATTGGCTTGCACAAATTTAAGGATTGAAGAAAAATCTTTGGATTGAAAATAAGCAGATTCTTGGTCTGAGACAAAATAGGCGGTGAGCATTTTATTGCGCAAAACTAATTTTTCGAAGCCCATATCGCGTGCCAACCACCTCAGGCGAACTGTATTGAACAGTGCGTTTGCCTGTTTTGGAATAGGGCCAAAGCGGTCGATAAGTTTTTCGGCAAAGGCTTCCAGTTTTTCCTCATCGGGAATATTATCCAGCTCTGAATACAGCTTGATGCGTTCGGCAGAAGCGTTGATATATTCTGCCGGAAGCAGTATTTCAAGGTCAGATTCAAAAACGCATTCGCGGACGAATTTTTTCGGCTTATCGCTGGTAAAAATGTCCTTAAATTCCGTTTCTTTCAGTTCCATAATGGCTTCATCAAGGATTTTATGGAAGGTTTCGAAGCCAATATCGTTGATAAATCCACTTTGCTCGCCACCCAAAAGGTTGCCGGCACCTCGGATATCCAAATCGCGCAGGGAAATATTGAAACCACTTCCCAGGTCAGCAAATTCTTCGATAGCTCGCAGGCGTTTTTGCGATTCGCTGCTCAAAGCTGCCATTGGCGGAGCTAAAAGGTAGCAAAAAGCTTTTTTATTTGACCGGCCAACACGACCGCGCAACTGGTGCAAATCGCTTAGGCCATAATGATGGGCTTCGTTTATTATAATGGTGTTGGCATTTGAAATGTCCAATCCCGATTCAATAATAGTGGTGGCCAACAGCACATCAAAATCGCCATTGATAAAGGCGAGCATATTTTTCTCCAGTTTATGTCCTTCCATCTGGCCGTGGGCCACACCAATGCGCACACTTGGTACAAAGCGCGAAATCATAGCGTGCACATCCATAATGTTATTTACTCTGTTGTGCACAAAAAACACCTGACCATTGCGCGACAATTCATATTGAATGGCATCTCGGATCAATTCTTCATTAAACGACCTTATTTCGGTTTGCACCGGATAACGATTTGGCGGCGCAGTATTGATAATGCTGAGGTCGCGCGCGCCCATCATCGAAAACTGTAAAGTACGTGGAATTGGCGTGGCAGTAAGCGTGAGCGTATCCACATTGGCTTTTATTTGTTTGAGTTTTTCTTTGGCCGAAACGCCAAATTTCTGCTCTTCATCAACCACCAGAAGGCCGAGATCTTTAAACTTAACATCCTTACTTATAAGGCGATGTGTGCCAATAAGGATATCAATGCGGCCTGCCTCCAGCTTTTTCAGGGTTTCTTTTTGTTCTTTGGGGCTTTTAAAGCGGTTGATGTAGTCGATGTCAACCGGAAAACCTTTCAGGCGTTCCGAAAAAGTTTTGAAATGTTGCAAGGCGAGAATGGTCGTCGGCACCAAAATGGCTACTTGTTTGGAGTCCGTTGCGGCTTTGAAAGCAGCTCTGATGGCAATTTCGGTCTTACCAAAACCCACATCACCGCATACCAGCCTGTCCATTGGCGCGCTCGATTCCATATCGTTTTTCACGTCGATGGTGGCTTTGAGCTGATCGGGCGTGTCTTCGTAAATAAATGAAGCTTCGAGTTCGTTTTGCAAATAAGTATCAGGCATAAACTGGAAACCTTGGCTAGTTTTTCGTTGAGCGTAAAGCTTAATTAGTTCGCGCGCAATGTCTTTTACCCGTCCTTTTGCCTTGTTTTTCAGCTTGTTCCATACGTTCGAACCCAACTTGCTTAGCGTAGGTTCGGCGCCATCTTTTCCGCTATATTTTGCAATCCGGTGCAGCGAATGGATGCTAACATAAAGCAGATCGCTGTTTTTATAAATCAGCCTGATGGCTTCCTGACGCTTGCCATTGTTGTCAACCATTTCAAGCCCGTCGAAACGGCCAATGCCATGGTCGATATGCGTAACGTAATCTCCAGGTTTCAGTTCGTTAATTTCCTGAATGGTAAGGGCTTCCTTGCTGGAAAAACTTTCGCGCAGGCGAAAACGGTGATAACGTTCAAAAATTTGATGGTCGGTGTAGATGCAGATTTTTTGTTCGTGATCGATATAACCAGCCTGTAAATTGTGATACACAGGGGTGAATTTTGCCCGCGATTCTTCCGGCTGATCGTGCTGAATGTCTTCCAGAATAACATGGATGCGTTCTAACTGCTTGCTGCTTTCCGAGAAGATATAAGTTTGATACCCTTCAGTTTGTTTTTCGCCAAGATGGGAAAGGAAAAGGTCAAAATTTTTGTTGAAAGCAGGCTGAGGACTGGTATGAAAAGCAAGAACTTCGCTGGCTTTTAAGATGCTGGTTTTGCCCCATTCCAGGGTTTGTTGGTTTTGCAGTTGCTGCAGAATCTGATCAGATGTGCTAAATAATTTGTCAGGCGAAGAGATGTCGAGTTCGGCGGCAAGTTCGCCAAAAGCTTCGGTCGCTTTTACAAAGGCGTTATCGATTCGTGCTGCCAAATCTTTGCTTTCGTCTATCCACACGAAAAGATTTTCGGGCAGGTGTTCAAACAAAGATTCGCGGGCCTCTTCGAGCATGCGTTCCTGCATATTTGGTAGCAGCACAATGTGTTTCATGTTCTGCAGAGAACGTTGCGACACGGGATCAAAACTACGGATTGACTCAACTTCATCGCCAAAAAACTCGATACGGTAAGGTTGTTCGTTGGAGAAAGAAAAAACATCCACAATGCCGCCGCGGATAGCAAACTGGCCGGGCTCAATCACAAAATCAACACGTTCAAAGTTGTAGGTGGCCAGCAAATCAGTTAAAAAATCCAATGAAACCTGCTCGCCTTGCCTCATTTTGAAGCTATTTTTGGAGAGCATCTTTTTTGTAAAAACTTTTTCGCAGATAGCTTCAGGATAACTCACAACGAGGGTTTTGCGCACGTTTACCGAAACCCGACTTAGCACTTCGGTGCGCGAAAGAATGTAGTTGTTGTCGGCTTTTTCTGGCTCGTAGGGTCGCTTGTAAGAAGTGGGATAAAAAAGCACTTGCTTCTTATGTAGCTCTTTTTCGCGGTCGTGCAGTAAGTTTTCGAGGTCGTTGTAAAAGTAGGCTGCCGATTCTTTATCTGCGCAGATAGCTAAATGAAAACCACTGCTTTCGGCGGCAGTCGCCTGCATTAAAACTGATTTAGAAGAACCAGTTAAACCGCTTAATAACAAATGCTTGTGTTGCTTTAATAAGTCGACAAGCTTTGCCGTCTGTTTTTCGTTTACCAATGAAATACCCTGTGGTGAAGTCAAAATTAATTTTTTGCAAAAATACGGAGGTTCTGCAAATAACAGCTGAGGATGTGCTTTTTGATTTTAGTTCGACATGAATAGTGCTGTTTTGAAATTACTTTTAGGGCTTTTTTGTATAAATGTAGCTGTTTATAAAGCGAGAAGTTTGATGCTAAAAGCCTTGTGTTTTTTGTCTTGCAAAGATAATTGAAGCTGTATTTAGGAGAAGCGGTTTCGAGCTTTTGAAATTATTTTCTCCTCCAATTCACCGAGAAACGTATTTTTGCGCCTTAAAATAATTTAGAATGATTCTACATAATAAAATCGATAAAATACTACTCAAAGAAAAGTTGGAAGCGGAAGATTTTAAGCGAATTACGCTGTCGTTTTACAATTTTGTTGCCATAGAAAATCCGCAAGCCTATCGCGACGAGCTGTATCAAGGGCTAAATAAATTGCAGGTTTTCGGACGGATCTATGTTGCTTCGGAAGGTATTAATGCGCAAATTAGTGTGCCTGAATTTGAATATGATCGTTTTGTGCATTTTATTCAAGCGCATCCTTTTACCAAAAAGGTGCTGCTCAACCGCGCGATAGAAGACAATGGGAAATCGTTTTATAAGCTAAAAATATTGGTGAAATACAAGGTTTTGTCTGATGGGCTGGATAACAGCACTTTTGATATTTATAATGTGGCACAGCATCTGGACGCGAAAACCTACAATAAAAAGCTTTTGGAGCCAGGCACTGTAGTTATTGACTTGCGGAATCATTACGAACATGAAGTTGGGCATTTTGAAGGCGCCATTTTGCCTGATGTGGATACTTATAAAGAATCGGTTCCGGTGATTATGGACATGCTTAAAGAGAAGCAGCCGGAAAATATTATGCTTTATTGCACCGGTGGAATTCGCTGCGAAAAATTTTCGGCTTATTTACGTCATCAGGGCTTTGAAAATATTTTTCAGCTCAAAGGTGGCGTGATTAATTACACGCATCAAATCAAAACCTTAAAACTGGAAAGCAAGTTTATAGGCAAGAATTTTGTTTTTGATGACCGAATGGGAGAACGTGTTACAAATGAGGTTATTGCAAAATGTCATCAATGTGATGAGCCAGCCGATTCGCATGTAAATTGTGCCAACAACGCCTGCCATTTGCTTTTTATTCAATGTGAAGCTTGTGCGCAAAAGTTTGATAAATGTTGTTGCGCTGATTGCCAGCAGGTGAATCAGCTTCCCGCCGAGGAGCAAAAGCGAATGCGAAAGGGTAAAATTCATACCAATGCACACCATAAAGGCAGGCTAGGGGCTATTTTAGCTCAAGAAACGAGTGGCGCTTTTTAGCCTCAAATCTTACACTTTTTAACGAATCAGAAATCGTTCTGACAGCGGATTTATGAATTAAAAAATTGCCGTACATTTGTTGGTTCAAATCAGGAATCATTTTTCCTTAATTGGATAATTTTTATGAGCATTATTAGGGTACACGACAAGGAGTTTGATCTGTATATTCCTCAGGATCAGATTGAAAGAGCGATAAAGAAAGTGGCGGATAATATAAACCGGGATATGGCAGGCAAAAACCCCTTATTTTTGGTAGTGTTGAACGGTGCTTTTATGTTTGCTGCAGAATTATTCAAAAGTCTGGAGTTAGAATGTGAGGTTTCTTTTGTGAAATTATCCTCCTATTCCGGTACACAATCCACCAATGTGGTGCGTGAATTAATTGGCCTCGACCAACCTGTCGCAGGAAGAAATATTGTGCTGGTTGAAGATATTGTAGATTCGGGATTGACGCTAAGTTATACCATTGACAAACTGAAAAAACTGGAAGCTAAGTCGGTTACAATTGCTACTATGTTGTTTAAGCCCAAAGCTTTCAGATATAATTACGAAGTAGAATATGTTGGCATAGAAATTCCTAACGATTTTATCATTGGCTACGGATTAGACTACAATGAGCACGCGCGCAACTTGCCTGATATTTATAAAGTTATACCATAACTCTAAAACTTATTTGCATGCTTAATATAGCGTTATTTGGCCCTCCGGGCGCCGGAAAAGGGACACAAAGTAAACTATTGCTCGAAAAGTTTAATCTGACCTATATTTCTACAGGAGATATACTTAGAGAAGAAATTGCCAATAATACACCGCTAGGCAAAGAGGCCAAAGGCATTATAGAGAAAGGTGGTTTAGTACCCGATGATTTGATTGTTCAGATTATTGAAAAGCGGGTAACAATGAATCTCAACTCAGCGGGCATACTCTTCGACGGCTTTCCGCGAACAGTTGTTCAGGCCTATATTTTGGAAGGTTTATTGTCAAAAATGAATACCAGCCTAACTTGCATGTTGAGTCTTGAAGTGCCTCAGGATCAGCTTGTAAGTAGGATGCTTGAAAGGGCTAAAGAAGGTGGCAGAGCCGATGATAAAATGGAGGTTATTAAGGTACGCTTTCAGGAATATGATAATAAAACCAAGCCCGTAATCGACTTCTATAAAGAGAAGAATAAATATTTCCCGATAAACGGCGTTGGCTCGGTGGATTCTATTTTCAATAGCCTGGTGGAAACCATCGAGAGCACAATGAAGCAGGATTTCTTTAATATCGTGCTTTTGGGTAAACCTGGCTCTGGCAAAGGAACACAGGGTGAACTGCTGGCTCGAAACCACAATTTGGTTTATATCAGTACCGGTAAGCTTTTGCGTAAAGAAATATCTAACGAAACAGAAATTGGCCGTGTAGCCAAACCCTATATGGATCGCGGAGAAATTGTTCCTGACGAGATTGCTATCCGCCTGATTGAAAAGAAGATACAACAGCACCCTTCGGTGGATGGCTTTGTTTTTAAAGGTTTTCCGCGCACGGTGGTGCAGGCCTATATTCTGGACGGTTTATTGCGTCGTGTTAACTCACGCGTTACCTGCATGCTCAATATCAAATTGCCCACGCTCGATGCCATCAAACGCCTGAATGTGCGCGGTAAAACAGAACGCAAAAGGCTATATGATACTTCTACTGATCTTATCCTGAATCGTTTGGATGAATATGAAAAGAAGACCAAACCTGTAATTGATTATTACAAAAAGCAATCAATATTTTTTGAGGTGGACGGCAGAGGAGAAGAAGAAGAAGTAAACGAACGCCTTGAAGAAGCTATCGTAAAAACGATTCAGCAGTTGAGGGGGTAGGGTTTTGGCGTATGGAGTAATCGGGTTTTAGTGAAAAATTCAATATAGTTATTGCAATAATTGCATTTTAATGAATCGTTAATATTGCTGAGTAGTAACTAAAATTTTTCTCCGGAAATTTTGAAACCATGCTATGGCTATACTCCTTACCGTTTATGTCTCCAATCTATTTTTCGCAGAGACTATTTTTCGCCAAAATTTGAACCCAATAGCAATTTGCTTTTTTATAAGCATCTGCATAACGGTCTAATTTCTGAGAAAGACTTTCGGCCGCGCTGATATTTATAATGCTACGCTTGTTTTTAATATCAGCAAATAAGGTATTATTCCTGAAATCCGCGACATTTCTCCTTATACAAGTGCATGTTTGTTTATTAGTTTAATTTCCGAGAGACGAACAGTATTTCATTGCAAAATCCCCCCGCTACCGTTTGCAAATCAAAAACCAATTTTTTTTTACTTAAAAGCTTGCCTATACTTGCAAAATGCACGAACTTTACATATTGCAAAAAAATAGTAGTGAACAAGTTTTACCAACTGATCTAAATCACCTATGAAACTCAATCTAAGTATAAAATACGAGAGTCGCTGGGGGCAAGTTGTTTACGTTTCTGGTAGCGATAAGATGTTTGGAGAATGGTCGCCTGAGCAAGCCATTCAAATGGATTATGCAGGCAATAATTTGTGGGTGACCTCCATAGAATCCGACCAGATTTCGTCATCCGAATACAAATATTATGTGCTCGAAGCCAATGGCTCCATGGCCTGGGAAGGCGGAAACAACAGGATTTTGCCAAAGCTGGATAAGGACGAAATTTTTATTCGGGATTACTGGCATCCCGATGCAGATATGGAACGGGTTATGCTTACCCGGGTTTTCACCGAAGTCATTATGAAACCTGCAAGTCTTTTTAAGCAAGGGATAAAGCCTAAATCGAAACACCTGCTCAGCTTTAATATGCTTGCGCCACGCGTGGGTAAAGGCTTCTTGTTGGCCGTTACTGGCGAAGGCGATGGTTTAGGAAATTGGGATAAACCCATCCCAATGAGTAATGAAAAATATCCTTTCTGGACATTAACCCTCGACCAGAAGTTGCTTGAAGATCAGTTAGAATATAAATATGTGATCGTTGATCGATCAACTGGAGCCATAGAAACTTGGGAGGATCGCCCTAATCGCAACATTAACTTGCCTCAGATCACCTCAGAAAGTTCAAAAATCATTCTTAACGATGATAAGTTTGCTTATCCTATTGGTCCATACAAAGGAGCGGGCCTCGCTGTACCAATCTTCTCGCTCAGAACTGAGCAAGGTTTTGGCGTTGGCGAATTCAACGATATGAAGAAATTGGTGGACTGGAGTGTTAAGTCGGGCCTCAAAATGATTCAGGTTTTGCCCATCAACGAAACGGTGGCTACACATTCCTGGCTCGATTCCTATCCCTATAAATCTATTTCGGTTATGGCCTTGCATCCTATGTATCTGCATCTGCCGGCCATGGGAAAGCTAAAAGATAGTGAAATGGATGCAAATTTTAAGCTGCTTCAAAAACAGCTTAATAAACTGCAATATGTCGATTATGTAGCTATGTTTAATGCCAAAGCCCGTTTTTTTAAATTGATTTTCGATCAGGAGTGGGGCAAGGTATGCAAGCGAAAAGATTACCTGAAATTTTTTGAGTCAAACCGTTCATGGCTCATGCCTTACGCAGCTTTCTGCTATCTGCGTGATCAGTATAAAACCAGTGATTTTCGGGAATGGGAGACTTATGCCATCTACGACCCGAAAAAGATTGAACAGCTTTGCAACCCAGAAAATGATTTTCACGAACATATTGCCGTACATTATTTTATTCAATATCACCTCGATAAACAATTGCGCGAAGCCATTGACTATGCACACAAGAATGGCGTTGCTGTAAAAGGTGATATCCCAATTGGCATCAGCCCGAATAGCATCGAAGCTTGGGCCGAGCCTAAGTATTTTAACCTCAATGGCCAGGCTGGTGCCCCACCCGACGATTTTGCTGTGATGGGGCAAAATTGGGGTTTCCCAACCTATAACTGGGACGAGATGGCGCGCGATGGTTTTGGCTGGTGGCGCAAACGCCTCTCTATGATGGAAAAATATTTTGACGCCTACCGCATCGACCACATCCTGGGCTTTTTTAGGATTTGGGAAATACCACTGCACGCTATTCATGGTCTTCAGGGATATTTTAAGCCTGGCTTGCCACTCACACCTTATGAAATTGAAGAAAAAGGTATTTGGTTTGACGAGGAACGTTTTACTAAACCCTATATCAGAGATCATTTTTTATATGATTTCTTTGGAGAGTATGTTGATGAAGTGCGAAAAAAGTACCTCGACGAAGTGGATTTTGGCGTGTTTCAACTTAAGGAAGCTTTCAATACGCAACGCAAAATTTACGATCACTTTACCCCACAGGGTGAAACCAGCGATATTAGTGGCGAAGTTTTGATAATCCGTGACGGCCTGATGGGCCTGCTGAACGAGGTGATTTTCATTCGCGATCCGTACGCCGCCCAGCGCGCTTACCATCCGCGAATTGCTTTCCATTTTACCTATTCTTATAGAGAATTGGATCAGCAACAAAAGCAAGTGTTGGATGATTTATACATAGACTTTTTCTATAAAAGACACGATAATTTCTGGAAATGGCACGCTATGGGAAAACTACCCGCCATTGCCAATGCTTCCAATATGTTAATTTGTGGCGAAGATTTGGGAATGGTGCCCGAAGGCGTTCCTGAAGTGATGCAACAATTAAATATGCTGAGCCTTGAAGTGCAACGCATGCCAAAAAACCCAAAAGTGGAATTTGCACATCCCGCTGATGCACCTTATTTGAGTGTCTGCACAACTTCTACACACGATATGTCAACGATTAGAGGCTGGTGGGAAGAAGAAAAAGTGAAAATTAAGCGCTTCTATCACCATGTGTTGGGTCACAATGATGAAGTGCCTTTTTATGCTGAGCCATGGATTTGTGAAGAAATAATTAATCAGCATCTGCATTCGCCGGCTATGTGGGCTATTTTTCCAATTCAGGATTTGATTGCTATGGATGGAAGCCTGCGCTGGGATCAAACAGATAAGGAACGCATCAATGTGCCCAGTAATCCTGAGAATAAATGGCGCTACCGCATGACACTTTCTCTTGATGAACTTTTGGCTTCCAAAGATTTCAATAAATTGATTAAAGACATGGTGCATCTATCGGGACGAGATGCAGAATATTAAAATTTCCGATAAAAAACGAAGTCCCGAAACATGGCTGTTTCGGGACTTTCTTGCGGGCTGTTTTTATAAGGATGAACAGTGAATGCCTTCGGGTGAAAGCTGCTTATAAGAAAAAGGATCGCTTGTTGATGATTGAATATAAGCGGAAGGAATGTTGGTCAGTCAATGGTTCGAAGAAAAAAACTTTAGAACCGTTAAGATAAACCTTGGCATTGATGTCTTTCACCTGACGCTCTACCAGCCCACTTTCTTGTAATTCTTTCTGTGAGTAAATGTCATTTATCTTCATGGTAATCTCTATTTATTGGATGTTTTTTAGGGTTATTTCATTTTAATAGATTTGCCATCTTTTGTGCAAATCGGACAATTAGAATTTTTCACGATGCTTATATAACCACAACGATCGCACTTATAGTACTTGTGAAATCTCCTTGGTTTCGGTTGTAATGGAAGTTTTAAGCCAAACATGATGCTGTTTATTATTTCGGCTATCTCTATTTCAATCAACGTGCCAAAACAATTCATGGCATTTTTTCACTGCTTTAAGTTGCTATAAATTAGGCTAATGAAAAACAGAATATTTTTTTCGCTAGTTCAATTTGTAGTTTTTGTTCTTTATTACAACTTTTTTATTCTACGTTATTGGTGGCTGTATCCGTTTTCGGATAGCAGTAATTGAAGATTTGGTAAAGATTTCCCTGAATATGCTAAATTTGCAAAAAAAGAACCCATGATTTTTAATACTTACCCTTTCAATAAGGCGCAAATAGAGTCGCGGATAGATAATTTAGTTTCAATAAAGCCAACAGAAGCAGAATGGAGCAAAGCCATGCAACTTATTTTTAGCTGCATCGACCTCACCACGCTCGAAGCCACAGATAACCCAAATCGGATTGCAGCGTTT
>Ga0222672_1000746_pt1 | contig 11200 bp, 10 predicted proteins | sample AntAcemetagen799_FD_179810 | JGI IMG/M metagenome (GOLD analysis project Ga0222672, IMG submission 179810) | Saline water microbial communities from Ace Lake, Antarctica - #799 | ecosystem: Environmental > Aquatic > Non-marine Saline and Alkaline > Saline | place: Antarctica: Ace Lake...
AGCGAATCGAGCACTACCGCGAAAAGGCGGCGAAGATGTTCCCCGGCGATGCTCTGGATTACCTCGACGAACACGGGGCCGCAACCCGACCGCGGCAGGACGATCCGGATTTTGCCTCCATGGTCGCAGCAGTCGATGATAGCGTCGGAGCCATTCTTGCTGCTTTGGAGGTACGGAAGCTGGCAGACAACACTGTGGTCATCTTTTTCTCCGATAACGGCGGGCTCTCGACCCGGTCGAGAGAGCCCGGCGGGAAGGTAAAAGCCGCGTCCACTTCGAACGATCCGCTCCGCGCCGGAAAAGGTTGGCTCTACGAAGGCGGTATTCGTGAGGCTGCCATCGTTCGTGCTCCGGGAGTGACGAAGCCCGCCTCCGTTAGTGATCAAACCGTCGTCAGTATGGACTTTTTCCCCACCATGCTCGACCTGGCGGGTCTACCGATGCAGCCCGAATTGCACGCCGATGGCGAGTCGCTCGTGCCGATTCTCGAGGGCGGCAAATGGGCCGGGCCTCGCACGCTCTGCTGGCACTACCCGCATTACCATGGATCCGGTTGGAAGCCCGGGGCCGCCATCCGCGACGGCGATTGGAAGCTGATCGAGCTTTGGGAATGGGACGGGATCGAACTTTACAACCTCGCAGACGATATCGGAGAAAAGAACAATCTCGCTGAGTCGATGCCGGAGAAGGTCGCCGAGTTGAGGGCAAAACTCACTGCGTGGCAAAAGGACCTCGGTGCAGAAATGCCGCAGCCGAATCCGCAGTGGCGCGAAGAGTAATCAGTCCGGTTTCGTGAGTGCATCGGAGACATCTCTTCTGTAGACAAGCTCCGGGACGCCTTCCAATACCTGACGTCCGAAGGGCAAAAGCCGGAGCAAATCCTCTTTCCGTCCTTCGGCGAGGGCGACTTCACACCATTGGTTCAGCACATCGACCACAGCCTCGGTACCGTTCCTTTCCAAATTGGTATTGTTTTCCCGCTGTTCGTAGACGAGTCGCCCCCAGAAAAATTGGGCGGGAAACGGCGCACCTTCACTGAGTTGGTAAATCGCGTCGTGAAAATGTGTGTGCGCGAGCCAGTAGACATCGGTGGAGCCGGAACGCTTGCCGACCATCTCGTCGTATTTGGCAAAGAAATCCGCAGAAGGTCGGTCGAGAAACTCTCTAACTGCCGATTCGTTGAAGGCTGTGGAAAGAATTTCGTCGGCCTGACTGGCAAGGGTCAAGTCTCTAATGGGTTCGTTGCTAATGGCTTCGGCGGCTTGCGCTATCCGTTTCGAGCGTGGGGGGACCGTCGGATCGGTTCCGAATTTCGGGTCGGGATCAGGCGTCGCCATCAGGAGTATCCGGGCGTAGTTCCGCAGGTCGGAATCGGTAGCTGTTTCGAGAAATGGCTCGACCGACTCGTGCAATTTACGGTCATAGCGCGGATCGAGCAGGTAGTGAGCGGTGCTGTAGCGGACATCGCGGCATTTGTTTTGCAGCAATTTTTTGGCCCTTTCCATGTGCCCGGAACGCACCAGGCTCCCGAACATTCCGGGGAACGTCCCGCAGGTGTTGGTGAATTCTTCGCAGTGCCAAGCCACGGCGTCCGCGTCGCCGAGACGGCAGCTGATCGCTATCATCGGGATGACCGTGAGGTTCGAAGGGTCGAGAGCCTTTCCTTCTTCCTTTGGTAGTCCGTTGAAGCGATTGCGGTGACGCCAGCCCGCGACCAAGCCGGTCGCCACGTCGTTCCATTCATCCGTCCCGTTATCGGCTTTCAAAAACGAGGAATGGCTCCGGGCCGTCCCGATGGCACTGAAAGGAACCGCTTCGCGAAACGTCGAGGCGCAGAGTTCTCCGATGACGAGATTGACCGGGCTGGATATTGTCCGCGCCATCGTTGCCGAGATGAGGTGGCTCTCGAGATGCTGTTGCGGCAAACCGAGATCGGCGAGGCTCTTCGCGTCGAGGTATACTTCGCGTCGTGCGGCCCAATCTTCTGTAGCGCTCGAAACGGGGGGAATCAGTAGGCAGGAAATAACGAGAAACCCAATTTTCATCGCAAGAGAGGGACCTGGTTGGCCACAAATCGAGCGCTCTGACGAGTGGAGAAACCCGGCGTTTCAGAGCAATTATGCCCGGGCACTTACTGATTCAACAGGGTTTAGTCAGCGACTTAGTTAACTTCGCTCTGCTTTGAACGCTTCGCTTGCTCCCCTGGAGCACCTATCTCGCGTTTCCCGGTTGTCTTTCTCCACCTCGTTCTGAATATTTTGCGTCGATGTCAGGAAGGTAGGGGTAGCCGCAACCGATTCGTCGGCCCGGCGTCCCGGTTGCGCGGATGAATGTCAGGTGCGGATTGGTCTGGCGCGTTGAACGTGAAATGGATTGAACGGTTGCGAACGATAGTTCACGCGAGGCCGAGCGAACCTGCCCGCTTCGTCCGTGTCTAGGATTCCAGTTCTTTGCGGAGCTGTTCCATCGTTTCGGCCTGTCGCTTCTCGACGAAGGCGCGAGCCTGCGCGGCTTTCTTTTTTGCTTTGTCAGGATTCTTCGCCATCTCCAGTACGGCATCGGGTAGGCGAGAGGCGTCGTCGTCGTTGTCGAAATCGAAGAGCCAATCGCCGAGGCCGATGTCCTCCCACATGTACCCTTTGCTGGTTTGTTCGGACCAGCGGCAGACGATGGCGGGGACTCCGTGGCCGATGCACATGATGGGTGAGTGCATTTCGTTTCCGAAGAGTCCGGCGCTGCGCACATAGGTGCTGACGGCTTCGCCGGCGAGCCAGTAGTCCGGTTTCCAAACGACTCGTTCACGTGCGGCGGGGGAGAGTTGGTCGAGAATATTTTCTTTGCCGACGGTCATCTGGGTCTGGTCCTCGGGGCAGAGGAGAACCTTCAGATCGGTCTCGGTCGCGATGCGCTCGATGGCTTCGCGGTGAGGTGCGTGGTCGTGATCCCGCATTTCCTCGTTGCGGGCATGCTTGACTGGATCGAGTTCGCGTTTCTTAGCGGGGATTGTCCAATAAGGCGTGTAGCGGAGGCGGGGGATGCAGCAGATGAATTTGCCCTCTTCCAGTCCGTTCTCTTGAAGAAATGCTTCGGCTTTCTCAGCGTCGCGGAGATCGCAGGCGAAGGCGCCGTCTGGACCGAATTCCATCACAGGGGCGGAGCAGCCATTTTCTTTTGCGAGCGCCAACGAATGTGAGTCGCGGAAGTAGACGAACCGCGCTCCGCTCAGCACATCGATGGTCGCCTTGAGAGCGTCGTCCGACGTTTCAGTGGTCTTGTGCGATTCTTTTATCGGCAGAGTGATTCCGTAGATACCGTAGGGCTTGCCGGTTTTGTCCCGCCATTTTATCACATCGCGCTGCGCTACGAGCGATGCTCCGGAGCCGTGGAGAAGGAAATCGCACTCTAGAAAGGCCTGCGCCAGAGCGTCATCTCCCTTGACGATTTTAAGATTGGGGAATTCGGCTAGAAGAAGTTCTTCGACGCCGTTTTTCACGTTGCTCGGCCATAGGGTGACCTGCACATCGGGGAGGTGTTTTCTCAGGATGCTGAGAACTCCCGGCGTATGGGCGATATCACCGATGTTGACGGTCTGCCACGAGGACCGAAGCAGAATGTGCTTGGGTTTATCCGCCCCGAAGGCGGGAATGCCGACGGCGAGAGCTGCGCCGGCAAGGAAATTACGACGGGTTGGTTGATTCATCGTCGGGAAATTAGCCCTGACGAATTCAGAAATCACTCTTCAACACAATCCTATGCGCGGGACTTTCTTTTTCCAATTTCTCGAAAGCCTCGTTGATCTCAGACATCGGCATGGTGTCGATTTCGGGAGCGATGTTGTGACGGGCGGCGAAGTCGAGCATGTTCAGCATGGTCGAGGGGCTGCCGGTTGGCGAAGCGCCGATGGATTTCTCCCCACCGATGAGCGGAAATACGGCGGACTCGACTTTGGGCGCGGCGCCGACGAGGTGGAGTTTTCCCTTAGGACGCAGGGCGGCGATGTATTTCCCCCAATCGAGTTCGACGTTCACGGTGACGAGAATGAGGTCGAGGCTGTCGGCGACTTTGTCCAGTTGGTCGCTGTCCCTGGAGTTCACATAGTGGTGTGCGCCGAGTTTACGGGCATGCTCTTCCTTTTCGGGGCTGGTGGAAAAGGCGGTGACTTCGCAGCCCCATTTGTTCATGAACTGAAGCGCCATGTGGCCGAGTCCGCCGATACCGACAACGCCGACGCGGTCTGTCGGCGATATGCCGCTGATGACGAGGGGACTGAAGACGGTGATGCCTCCGCAGAAGAGTGGGCCGACGGCGGCGGGATCGAGCGCGTCGGGCAGAGGGAATGCCCATTTTGAGCTGGCGCGGACACGCTGGGCGAAGCCGCCCGGTCGGTTGACGATGGTTCCCTGAGCATCGGAGCAGAGGTGCTGATCGCCCGCAACGCACTGACGGCACTCTCCACAAGAACTCGCATACCAGCCGACTCCGACTCTCTGGCCGACTTCGAGATTGGAGACTTGATCGCCTTTTTCGACGACGCGCCCGGAGACCTCGTGACCGGGAACGAACGGATAGTCGCTCATGCCCCAGTCGTTGGCAAGCATGCTGAGGTCGCTGTGGCAGACACCGCAGTAATCGACTTCGATCTCGACTTCGTCAGGGTTGAGTTCACCGAGGTCGATGTCGGTAAGTTCCAGGTTTCCTTTGGGGCTTTTGGCGGCGTACGCTTGAATGGTCATTATGATTCCCGGTTACGAATCAGAATCGGAATCGGTGTGAGATTCGCTTTTTATATGGCGCAGTTTTTAACACAGGTTGCTGTGATCATGAAATTGTTTCTGCTATGAGTATCATCATTCGCTGCGCTGCCATGACCCGAGTATTCAAAAATTCACGCCCCTCCTTCATCATTGCGCTCGTCGGGTCCGGCATGGCACTTTCCGCATGTGTAACGACGGAGGAGGAAATGGCGGAAAGCGGGTTGCTCGACCAAGCATCCTTCGAAGTAGCCGATCAGGACGGAGACGGACGACTCTCTAACGTCGAGCTGGCTAAGCACATGCATCAGGAGGCGTTGGCGGAATTCGATCTCAACAATGACAATTGCATCTCGTTGCATGAATGGAGTGCCACGCGTCAAGAGCCGGAGGCCGACAACGAAGCCTTCAGCCAGCTCGACGAAGATGGCGACGGAGAATTCAGGGAAGACGAAGCGATCGGCTACATTACTGAGCAGGCCGATTTTGAAGCGGCCTTCAAACAGTTGGATCTCGATGGGGATGACCTTCTCGTCTGGGAAGAGTATGAGAATGGCCAATCGATTATTCTTAATATCTCGCTCTTTTCTTTGCCCGTTCAGGAATAGAAATCTCCGTGAGGAAGGACGGGTAACTGAAGTATTCTATAAATCTGTCTTGATAATTTCAATATAATGGATATTATAGAAATTATGAAATACAGAATCTTCGCATTTTCATTGGTCATCACAGCTCTTCCTGCTTTTGCGGCTGAAGGTGTTCGCACCCTGCCGGATACGGCAGATGCGATGGCAGTCTATGGGGGACAACTCACGATCGTTGATAGCCCCTCGGTAACCCGATCGAATCCGGCTTCACTGACAAAAATTCAGGAGACTGAGGTGCAAATGACCTATCAGGTGTATCACCAGAAAACGGATTTCACCAATACTCTTGGAGTTTCGGATTCGTCTTTGATGCCGAACAAGAATCTTGGCAGTGCCTACATCGCAGTCCCTGTAAACGATACCATGACAGCAGGTCTCGGTATTTCCGCTCCTTTCGGAATCTCGATGAACTTCCCGCGCGAGGGAGCCTTTCGCTATACCGGAGCCTACGACGCGACGTTGCAGACGTTCGCGATTAACCCTGCGCTCGGACTGAAACTCAATGATAAATTGTCCATCGGCTTCGGCCTCGACATTTTTCACTCGAAGTTGCGTCTCGAGCAGCGTTATCCGTGGGGTCCTCTTCTTGGTGCGTCGATTCCTGATGGAGATGCCGTTTTCGATGGGAATGGTTGGGGGCTCGGAGCCTACATGGGGATCAACTACGATTTCGGCGAAAGGCATCACCTTGCGTTGACGGGACGTTTGCCAGTGAGTGTCGATTACGAAGGTGATTTCGACATCAGCAACATTCCTGCGCCCGGTCTTGCGTTGCCCAAGACTCCTTTCGAGTCTGAAGTCAAACACCCGGGGAGCATCAGTATCGGCTATGGATATGATGTTTCGGAGAGCCTCCGTATCGGCACTGACTTCAATTGGATTCAAAACTCCACCCATGACGACGTCCCCTTGATGATCGGTGCGAACCAGCCTCTGCTCGGGGGAGCGAATGCGATTCCGTTGGATTGGGACGATTCGATTAGCGTAGGAATCGGTGCCGAATATGACCTGACGGAAAGTCTCGTCCTCCGCGCCGGCTATCAATATGCCGACTCGCCGATGAACAGTCGCACCTTTAACCCGTCCGTCCCGGCCGACGACAGGCATACGGTCAGTGTCGGCTTTGGCTATGAGTGGGGTCCCAATTCGATCGACTTCGCCTACAGCAAGCTCATCATGGCGGACACAGATATTCGAGGCAACGTTCAGCCCGCTTATAACGGGCTTTACAAGCACGATTGGGACATCCTCACCCTTTCCTTCACCCGCCGCTTCTAGTACGACGAAAACAGCGGAGGTCATTCTCATCCATGGAATGTGGAGTCACCCCGGAGTGCTTGAGCCGCTCCGGAGCTTCCTGACTGATCATGGCTATCGCGTCCATGTGCCGCTACTGCCGGGGCATGATCCGGATCATCCATGGGATCGAAAGCGGCTCGCGAAGCTGTCGGTTGCCGATATCGTAGAAAGCATTTACGACTTTATCCAAGAGAAGGAATTCAAGGCGCCACCGATCCTGATTGGGCATTCCATGGGCGGGTTGATTGCTCAGATGCTTGCCGCCCGGCGATCCGTCGCTGGACTCATTTTGTTAAACTCGGCCGGGCCGAAGGGCGTGAATCACATCTATCCGGTCGCTCTAATCACCACCGCGACGGTCCTCTCACGACCACTGTTTTGGAAACGCACAAACCGGCTACCCTTCTTGTTCGCCCGGTTCGGGCTTCTCAACCGCATTCCGTTGGAGCGCGCCCGCGAGATTCACCGTTCGCTCATTGCTGAGTCCGGGCGTTGTCTCTTTGAGGTTGTCTTTTGGTTTCTCGACAAGACAAATACCACACATGTCGACACGGAAAAAATAGTCGATCCCGTTCTTATCGTCAGTTCGGGTAGAGATCGCATTATGCGCCCGATCATTAGTAGGACCCTGAAACGGCTCTATCCCGCGGCGGACACCCGCCACTTTCCACGAAATGGACATTGGTTGGCCCATGAAGCTGGTAGCCATATGGTCTTTCGCGAAATTGTCGAATGGCTCGATTCTGAGACTTCGACTATGTCCAGAGGTCCCATCTCTAAATTCGAAGGGAGACATCATGAACTACCCGGACTGTCCGCTTTACCGATCATCGATTTCAGGCCTCGTCCCGGATGGAAGACTGACGAATTGGCCGCGACTGTCGATGTGGTTGCCGGTCTGACTCCGGAAGATCCGCGAGAACGCCGTCGTCCGACGAGCAAACAGGGGTAGCTCGACTATCCAACCCTGTTTTGCCTGGAGAAAAGACGTTCGGATCGACAACGGGGCGATCTGCTGTTACACACGGCTCTGTGTGAAAAAGCCGCATCCATTTCTTCGCGTCGTATTTTTCGGCATCGTGTTTCTCGCGTTGCTGACCGCGACGCGTTGGTTCAAAGAGCACAGGCGCGGCGACGTTATTCATGAAGTGACCTCGGAGTTTTCGCACATCCGCGTCCGCGAGACCGGGAACATCCGCAGTCTCCTCTTCGTCGATGATCGCGGCACGGAGCAACTGCAGTCCTCCATCGATCTCAGTGCCCCGGAAGTCATGCTGGTCGACTACACGAAGACCATGTTTGCCTCACTCCTCTTCACCCCCTCCCAAAAACGAATTCTCATCGTCGGGCTGGGTGGCGGCGGAATGGTTCGCTTCGCCGAGAGCGCGCTGCCTGAAACACAAATTGAAGCTGTGGAGATCGATCCTGAAGTGGTTCGCGTCGCCGCGGAATATTTCGAAACGAAAAACGGTCCACGGATCTCGATCCACACGATCGACGCCTTTGAGTTTCTTCGTGCGAAAAATGGTGCCTACGATGCGATCTACATGGATGCGTTTCTCAAGCCGAAAGCTGGACCAGAACTTGATGAGCTGACCAAACGTCTCAAAACAGTGGAGTTTCTAGAGGATGTGAAGTCCCGCCTCAGTCCGGATGGACTCGTCGCCTTCAATCTCATCGCGTGGTATCCGACGACGCGTGGTGACATTGCGAGCATTCGCGAAGTGTTTCCGTCGGTCTATCGGTTCAGTGTTCCCGGGACGGGTAATCTCGTCGTGATCGCGACGCAGAAGGAGGGACGAATGGAGACGGCGCAACTGCTCGAAAGAGCTGAAAAGCTGAAGAAAGAACTCAACGTGGGCCTGCCTTTTGGGGAGTTCGTCGAAAATCTGAGCAACTGATTCGTCACCGCCCGTTACTCTTCTTCGACCCGTTTCAGCAAGATTTGCAACGCACCACCCGAGCACCAGATTTCGGCGATAAGGAAGGCGAGGGACGCGGCCATCAGGAGCAGTGCTGCGATAAAGGAAATGATGCCGACCGTGTCCATTTCAAAAAATATCTCCACCATCGAGAGAACACATAGTAGCAGGCTGACAGCACCCAGCAATTGCATCCAACGGATCAGTTTCAGCCGTCGACGAAGGTTCACGATCTGCGCGCGGAGCGCTTCGTCTTTCAGCTCGATCCAATCGCGGTGCAGCGTACGGACGAGCGATGCGAGGTGGAGAAAGCGATTCGTGTAGGATAGAAACAGCAAGCTGACCGCAGGAAAAAGAAGTGCGGGAGTGGAGATTTCGAGGATCATATTTTGCGAGACAGTGTTCCATCTGTCAGGATTTTCGCCCGCAACCCGCCGCTACCGCGGAGAGCTTTTTCCGCGCCTTTTGCGAATGCCTGGTCCATCCAAAAGCACGGTTTGGCTTCTTCTGTGCCGAGAAACTTCACCCCTTGCACGGAGAATTCCTTCCCGATCAGCGCGTTCAAATCGGTTCCTTCGACGATGATATTTCGACGATAAATGTCCGGCCCTTTGTCAGTGACACCGAATTTCCCGCAGAGCCTGAGATGCGTCTCCATCGCGAAAAATGTGATCTGGCCCTTGTAATCCGGCTTGTAATCGAAAAACCGGTCGCCCTGGATTCCGCTGCCGGCTACGCACTCGATCTCGTCGACCTCGACGATGGGATTCTCCCCGGCAGGCTTGCCGAAATGCCCGGTGTAGTTGTGATCCGGGGAAATGAATAGGTGCAGGATTTTCACTCCGCGACGGTAGAGCCGAATTTCCCCGCTGGCAATTCGCCTGCGGCTGGCGGGGAGACTGATGAAAAAAACCGGAATGGAAAACAGCGGTAGCCGCAGCTGGTGCTCCAGTCCGACCGGCCGAGGGTCCGTCCTCGAAATCTTGGCGAAGCCGCAATTGTCCCACAAAAAATATCTAATTTTCCGTTTTGGGGTTTTTCAACAGTCTCCTAATGTCCGGCATGGCTAAAGGACCAAAAAACGCGATCTCTCCCACTCGTGAGGAAAATTTCCCCGAGTGGTATCAGCAAGTCGTTCGGGCCGCCGATCTCGCAGAAAATTCTGAAGTGCGCGGCTGCATGGTTATCAAGCCGTGGGGCTACGGAATCTGGGAGCAAATCCAGGGCCAGCTCGACAAGTGGTTCAAGGATACGGGTCACAAGAACGCGTATTTCCCGCTGCTCATTCCCGTCAGCTATTTGGAGAAGGAGGCAACTCACGTAGAAGGCTTTGCGACGGAGTGTGCCGTCGTCACCCATCACCGGCTCGAGCTGAAGGATGGGAAAATGGTGCCTGCGGGCGAGTTGGCAGAACCTTACGTGATCCGTCCGACTTCCGAGACGATCATCGGCGCAGCTTTCGCCCGCTGGGTGCAGAGCTACCGCGATTTGCCCTTGCTCATCAACCAGTGGGCCAATGTGATGCGTTGGGAAATGCGCCCACGCCTTTTTCTCCGCACCACTGAGTTCCTCTGGCAGGAAGGTCATACCGCGCACGAGACGGCCGAAGAGGCGATGGTGGAAACCAAAAAGATGCACGAAGTCTACGAGCGCTTTCTGACCGATCATCTCGCCGTTCCTGTCATTGCAGGAGAGAAGACGGAAGCCGAACGCTTTCCGGGCGCTCTGAACACCTTCACGGTTGAAGCGATGGTGCAGGACCGCAAAGCGATCCAGGCCGGCACGTCCCATTTTCTCGGACAGAATTTCTCCAAAGCCGCCGGAATCGAGTTCGAAGGCCGCGAACAGCGGGAGTTTGCCTGGACCACGAGCTGGGGAGTTAGCACACGACTCATCGGAACGCTGCTGATGGCGCATTCGGATGATGACGGGCTTATCGTCCCACCTCGCGTCGCGCCGACTCATGTGGTGATTCTGCCGGTTACGCCTAAGCCTGAGGACGAAGAGTCGATTCACGCGGCCTGCGAGGAACTCGCTTCCGAATTGCGCGCTCAGTCTTTCCACGGACAGAATCTCGTCGTCGAGATCGATAAGCGGGATCTCGGTGGTGGTATTAAGAATTGGGAGTGGATCAAGAAAGGGGCACCGGTTCGCATCGAGATCGGCCCACGCGATTTGGAGAAAGGCTCCGTGGCTCTCGTTCGTCGTGACAGGGCGCCAAGGGACAAACAGTTTCTCCCAACCGCCGAAGCCGTTTCCGGCATCGTCGAGACGCTCCAGTCGATTCAGGACAACCTGCTCAAGCGAGCGCGAGATTTCCGAAACGAGCACACTGTCGAGATCGATTCGATGGATGAATTCCGGAAATTCTTTACGCCGAAGAATGCGAGCGAGCCTGAAATCCACGGAGGTTTCGCGCTGGTCCACTGGGCTGGCGGCGTCGAGGACGAAGAAGCATTGCAGCAGCAGCTGAAGGTAACCGTCCGATGCATCCCGAAAGACGCGAAGCTGCGCGGCGGATCGGGTACTTGCCTCTACACCGGCAAGCCTGCCGAGGGGCGCGTCATTTTCGCGAAGAGTT
>Ga0222672_1000747_pt1 | contig 11192 bp, 21 predicted proteins | sample AntAcemetagen799_FD_179810 | JGI IMG/M metagenome (GOLD analysis project Ga0222672, IMG submission 179810) | Saline water microbial communities from Ace Lake, Antarctica - #799 | ecosystem: Environmental > Aquatic > Non-marine Saline and Alkaline > Saline | place: Antarctica: Ace Lake...
AGTGCTACGATAGCTACTGTAAGGTAACGGGTAATCTGATTGATCTTGCGGCGTCCGCTCTCTCCTTCGCGTTGCAGGCGTTGAAAATAAGGAATAGCCATTCCAAGCAACTGAATCACGATGGATGCAGAGATGTAAGGCATAATTCCCAACGCAAAAATGGATGCATTGGAAAATGCACCACCTGAGAACATATTGAGAAGCCCTAGCAAACCACCACTGGCTTGGCTTTGTAAATTAGCCAGCATATTTGGATCAACGCCAGGGATAACAATATATGATCCCAAGCGATAGATTAAAATAATTGCCAAAGTGTAGAGTATGCGTTTACGCAGCTCTTCAATTTTGTTAATATTTCTGAGTGTTTCGAATAATTTTTTCATTCAGCTCAAATTTTTTCTGCGGTACCTCCTGCAGCTTCGATTGCAGCGATAGCGGCAGCAGAGAATGCATGTGCTTTAACATCCAATTTAGCTTTCAACTCACCGTTAGCAAGAACTTTTACTTTTTCTCTCTTAGTAACAAGGTGATGTTCAACCAAAAAAGCAACGTCAATTGCTGTAACGTTATGCTTTTCTGCTAGCAATTCGAGTGTTTCCACATTAACAGCGGTAAACTCTTTGCGGTTGATGTTTTTAAAACCAAACTTAGGTAAGCGTCGTGCCAAAGGCATTTGGCCACCTTCATGTCCTAATTTTTTTGAATATCCTGAGCGTGATCCAGCTCCATTGTGTCCACGAGTTGAGGTACCACCAAAACCAGATCCTTGGCCACGGCCAATTCTTTTTCTGTTTTTTACAGCACCTTTTGCCGGTTTGAGATTACTTAAATCCATTGTATGATGTAATTTCCTGTTTTCAAAAATTATAATTCTTCCACCCTCAGCAGGTGTTTCACTTTGTCAACCATACCAGCTACTGCAGGAGACAATTCTACTTCTAGCGTTTGGTTAAGGCGTCTGAATCCTAAAGCAGTAAGTGTATCTTTTTGCTTCTGAGTACGGCCTATACCACTTTTAATCTGTGTTATTTTAGCTTTTTTCATATTCTGCATCTTATCCGTTAAACACCGTATCCAAATCAACACCTCTGAGTTCGGCAATGCTGTATGCATCACGCAGTTTTGAGAGTGCATCGAAAGTTGCTTTTACTACAGAGTGAGGGTTTGATGAGCCTTTTGACTTAGCTAAAACATCAGTAACACCTACACTTTCAAGTACAGCGCGCATAGCACCACCAGCGATTACACCTGTACCTGCCGATGCTGGTTTGATATAAACGAGTGCACCGCTATATTTGCCATATTGGTCATGTGGCAACGTACCTTTAAGCACAGGAACCTTAATCAGGTTTTTCTTGGCATCATCAATACCTTTAGCTATGGCAGAAGTTACCTCTTTGGCTTTACCAAGGCCATATCCCACAACACCATTCTCGTTACCTACAACCACAATTGCTGAGAAGCTAAATGTGCGTCCCCCTTTGGTTACTTTAGTAACACGTTGAATGCTGACCAACCGATCTTTAAACTCGATTTCGCTGGATTTTACTCTTTTTGTATTTACGTCTGACATAGTTTTTTAGAATTTTAATCCTCCATTACGGGCAGCATCTGCCAACGACTTAATTCTTCCATGATACAAATAACCACCACGATCGAAAACTACAGTTTCTATTCCGGCAGCTTTTGCTTTTTCGGCCACTAATTTTCCAACCAGTTGCGCCTGTTCAATTTTTGGAACGCTCTTATCAGCAATGCTTTCATCGCGTGAGCTTACACCAAGCAAGGTTTTACCTGCTTCGTCATCAATAAGCTGAACGTATATTTGTTTATTACTTCTATAAACAGACATCCTCGGACGTTGGGCTGTGCCACTAACGATTTTCCGAATTCTGTTACGGATACTGCTTCGTCTTTGTTCTTTTTTATTCTTTATTGCCATTTCAAATGGATATTAAATGCTTAAATATACACAATTAACTAGCCTATTTTCCAGCTGTTTTACCAGCTTTTCTTCTAAGCACTTCACCCTGGAAGCGAATACCTTTACCTTTATACGGTTCAGGTTTACGCAATGAACGAATTTTTGCGGCTACTTGTCCGAGCAATTGTTTATCATGCGAACGCATTTTCAGGATAGGGTTTTTACCCCTTTCCGTGATGGTTTCCAATTTGATTTCTTCTGGAATTTCAAAGATGACGTTGTGAGAGTATCCTAATGCCATTTCCAGAACTTGTCCTTTAGCTTCGGCTTTATACCCTACGCCAACAAATTCCTGAATAACTTCAAAACCTTCTGAGACACCTTTGACCATGTTTTGGATCAGCGCTCTGTAGAGACCATGTTTTGCACGGTGATCGATAGCCTCAGACTGACGGTCGAGTACGATCTGGTTTTCCTCTACTTTTACGCTGACAGCTTCGTCGAGCTGTTGCTTCAATTCGCCCAGTTTTCCTTTTACGGTAACCAATTGGCCATCAATTTTGATGTCAACACCAGCTGGAATTTCAATGGGCAATTTACCTATTCTTGACATTGATCTGTTCTCCTTCTAATTAACTAATATTACACAACACTTCACCGCCAATATGCAGTTTACGTGCTTCCTTATCACTCATAATCCCCTGTGAGGTAGATATTATAGCAATACCTAGACCATTCATTACGCGCGGCAGTTTTTCGGCGTGCACGTATTTTCTAAGGCCAGGACGCGAAACACGCTCAAGAGTGGTAAGTGCCGGCATTTTAGAAACAGGATGATATTTTAAAGCTATCTTAACGACACCTTGTTTGTCATCGTCTTCAAATTTATAATTAAGGATATATCCTTTTTCGAAGAGGATTTTTGTTAAAGCCTTCTTCACGTTGGAAGCGGGGATTTCAACAACTCTGTGTTTTGCCATCACACCATTACGAATGCGTGTCAAATAATCTGCTATCGGGTCAGTATTCATTTTATGCTACTTCAAATTTTAATAATCTACCAACTTGCTTTTTTCACACCAGGGATAAGGCCTTTAAGTGCCATTTCCCGGAAATTAATACGTGAAATGCCAAACTGCCTCATATAGCCTTTGGGTCTGCCCGTAAGTTGACAACGGTTATGCAGGCGCACCGGTGAAGCATTTTTAGGAAGCTTCTGCAGACCTTCGTAGTCACCAGCAGCTTTAAGGGCTTCACGTTTGGCAGCATATTTGGCTACCATTTTTTGTCTTTTACGCTCACGCGCTTTCATTGACTCTTTTGCCATGCTCTATGATTTTTTTTGATTTTTAAACGGAAGTCCAAAACCTTTGAGCAATGCTAATGCTTCTTTATCAGTTTTGGCTGTCGTAACAAAAGTGATGTCCATTCCATTCATACGATTTACTTTATCAATATCAATTTCTGGGAAAATAATTTGCTCGGTAATACCGAAGCTATAATTTCCACGGCCATCAAAGCCTTTGTCGCTGATACCACGAAAGTCTCTTACACGAGGCAGCGCCACTGCAACGAGTCTTTCGAGGAACTCGTACATTTTGTCTGCACGCAAGGTAACACGCACCCCAATAGGGCTGCCTTTACGAAGCTTAAAGTTAGAAACGTCGCGTTTTGAAATGGTAGGAACGGCTTTTTGACCGGTAATAGAAGTCATTTCTTCAATACCATAGTCAATCAGTTTTTTATCGGTCAATGCTGCGCCGATACCCTGATTGAGTGAAATTTTCACAAGCCGTGGAACCTCCATAACCGAAGAGTAATTGAATTCTTTCATCAATGAAGGCACGATTTCACTCTTATACTGCTCTCTTAATCTGGGCTGATAGATCATTACTTAATTACCTCCCCTGTCTTTTTTAAATAACGTACTGATTTTCCTGTCTTATCATCTGCTTTGCGACCAATACGAGAAGGCTTACCGCTTTTATCGGCAATTTTAAGGTTTGAAACATGCACTGCTGCTTCTTGTTTCAAAATTCCGCCTTTTGGGTTTTCAGTATTTGGTTTGGTATGCTTGGAAACCAGATTGACACCTTCTACAATGGCTCTCTGCTTTTCCACATTTACCATAAGCACCTTCCCCTGCTCACCCTTATGGTCGCCGGCAATAACAATTACGTTGTCGCCTTTTTTTATGTGTAATTTTGTCATAATACTTCGTATTTTATATTTGTTAGAGCACTTCAGGTGCCAGCGAAACAATTTTCATGTATTGCTTTTCCCTCAGTTCACGTGCTACAGGCCCAAAGATACGTGTGCCCAACATTTCACCGGTAGTGCCCAGCAAAACTACGGCATTATCTTCAAAACGAATGTATGAACCATCGTTTCTTCTGGTTTCTTTCTTGGTGCGGACAACAACAGCCTTTACTACGGCACCTTTTTTCACGTTGCCACTTGGCAGGGCATGTTTTACGGTGGCCACAATCTGATCTCCTATGCGGGCATATCGTTTTCCTGTTCCACCTAATACGCGAATGCAAAGTACTTCTTTGGCACCGCTGTTGTCTGCTACTGATAGTCTAGATTCTTGCTGTATCATATTACTTCGCCCTTTCGATTATTTCAACTAATCTCCAACATTTATTTTTACTCAACGGACGTGTTTCCATAATACGTACTGTATCACCTATGTTACAGTCGTTTTTTTCGTCGTGAGCCATAAACTTATTAGTTTTTTTCACAAACTTACCGTAAACGGGATGTTTTACGCGACGTACAATTTCAATGGTAATGGACTTGTCCATTTTATTACTGACAACCACGCCGGTTCTTTCTTTTCTGAGATTCCTGGTTTCCATCTTGTCTTCTCGTCGTTATTATTGATTAGTTTCTGTCAACTGGCGATTTTTCAACTCGGTCATCATTCGTGCAATCGTTCTACGATAGGCACTAATTTTATTTGGATTCTCGAGTGGCGAAACCGCGTGATTAAGCTTTAGGCGAACCAATTGCTTACGTTCTTCTTCAAGACGCTCGACCAGGTCGGCAGTGCTTAATTCTTTGATTACTTCCTGTTTCATTATCTTAACCTAATTTTGTTTCAACGTAATCTCTTCTTACTACAAACTTTGTTGTAATAGGCAATTTTTGAGCTGCCAAACGAAGGGCTTCTTTAGCAACCGCCAAAGGTACACCTTCTGCCTCAAATATGATTCTTCCCGGAGAAACCGGAGCAACAAAATATTCGGGAGCACCTTTACCTTTACCCATACGTACTTCAGCAGGCTTTTTGGTGATAGGTTTGTCGGGGAATACCCGAATCCAAATCTGGCCTTCACGTTTCATATAACGGGTAACCGCCTGACGTGCAGCTTCTATCTGACGACCTGTAAGCCATACTTCTTCCAGGGCCTTTATTCCAAAAGAACCAAAGGCCAACTGATGCCCGCGATTTGAAAGGCCTTTCATTTTGCCTTTTTGGTGTCTTCTGAATTTTGTCTTTTTAGGTTGTAACATCGTTACTAATGTATTATGATTCTAAACTAACTTATTTACGTCTTCCTCTTTGACGTGGACCGCCACCAGGTTTTGGGCCACCGCTTGGTTTTTTATTCTGGCCGCCAACTGTTGTTGGAACAAGCTCAGGTTTACCATATATCTCCCCTTTGCAAATCCACACTTTAATGCCAATACGGCCGTAAGTGGTATGTGCTTCAATAAGGGCATAATCAATATCCGCGCGCAAAGTATGCAATGGAATGCGACCTTCCTTATAGGTTTCCTGACGGGCCATCTCGGCACCACCAACTCTACCCGAAATCATTACCTTGATACCTTCTGCTCCAATGCGCATACTCGAACTGACAGCAGTTTTGATAGCACGACGGAAAGATATACGGCCTTCAATCTGTTTGGCTATAGTAGAGGCTACAATATAGGCATCCAATTCAGGACGTTTGATTTCGCTGATGTTGATCTGAACCTCTTTTCCGGTGAGTTTCTTTAATTCTTCTTTTAGCTTGTCAACTTCCTGACCAGCTTTACCGATAATCATACCGGGCCGTGCTGTAGATATAGTAACAGTAACCAGCTTTAATGTACGCTCGATTGAAATGCGGGAAATTCCAGCTTTTCCGAGACGTGCATACAGATATTTTCGGATTTTATCATCTTCTACTAACTTAGCGGAAAAATCACGTCCACCGTACCAGTTGGAGTCCCAACCTTTGATGATTCCTAACCTAAGACCTATTGGATTCGTTTTTTGTCCCATTCAATTAAAACTTATCGGATTGATTCATCACTTTATTCTTTATTTGCTTTTTTGCTGTCGAGTATCAGCGTAACATGGTTAGATCTTTTTCTAACTCTGTGTGCTCTACCCTGAGGTGCAGGCTGAACACGTTTCAGCATACGACCCGAGTCAACAAAGATTTCTTTGATATACAAATTATTATCTTCAATTCTCTTGCCTTCGTTCTTGGCTTCCCAGTTTGCAATGGCCGAACGCAAAAGTTTATAAACTCTTGTTGAGGCTTCTTTCGAGGAATATTGAAGAACGTGCAATGCCATCTCAACATTCATTCCACGCACCAAATCAGCTACCAACCGCATTTTGCGCGGTGAAGTGGGCACGTTATTTAGTTTTGCAAAAGAGGTGACCTTTTTTGCAGCTTTCCTCTCTTCAGCTCTGTTATGTTTTCTAGCTCCCATAGTCTTGCAGTTCTTTATTTTTTACCTTTATCTTTTTTACCAGCATGACCTCTGAAGATACGGGTAGGTGCAAATTCACCTAACTTGTGACCTACCATGTTTTCAGTGACATAAACAGGAATAAATTTGTTGCCATTGTGCACCGCAATAGTCTGTCCTACAAAATCTGGAGAAATCATTGAAGCTCTCGACCAGGTTTTGATAACGGTTTTCTTAGCGGATTCTACGTTAGCCATTACCTTTTTTTCAAGCTTGTAATGGATATATGGACCTTTTTTAAGCGAACGACTCATTGTATAAGGATGTTTCTTACCTGATTAACTATTATTTCTTCCTTCTTTCGACAATATACTTGTCGGAAGCATTCTTTTTGGCACGTGTTTTATACCCTTTTGAAGGTAAACCTTTACGGCTACGTGGCTGTCCACCGCTTGAACGGCCTTCACCACCACCCATTGGGTGATCAACAGGATTCATAACAACACCACGTACGCGAGGACGACGGCCTAACCAACGGCTACGACCAGCTTTTCCAGAAACTTCAAGGCTATGATCAGAATTTGAAACAGCACCTATTGTCGCTTTACATGTTTGAAGAATCATACGTGTTTCACCTGAAGGCATTTTCAAAATAGCATATTTGCCATCACGCGACATTAACTGAGCATAATTACCTGCACTTCGTGCCATTTTAGCACCCTGTCCGGGACGTAGCTCAATATTATGCAGCATTGTACCAAAAGGAACCTCACTTAGGAACAAAGTATTTCCTACGTTCGGACTTACGCCCTCACCAGAAACAATTTCTTGTCCTACTTTAAGACCCTGCGGCGCAATAATGTATCGCTTTTCGCCATCTTTATAGTTTACCAATGCAATACGCGCTGTACGATTTGGATCGTACTCGATAGTTTTGATCACACCAGGAACACCATCCTTATCGCGTTTGAAGTCGATAATTCTGTATTTCTGTTTATGACCTCCACCTACGTTACGGATTGTCATCTTACCTTCTTTATTTCTTCCACCAGAACTTTTACCAGGAGCCAAGAGTGACTTTTCTGGTTTATCAGTTGTGATCTCGTCGAATGCGCTTATTAGTTTAAAACGCTGCCCAGGAGTTGTGGGTTTGTACTTCTTTAAAGCCATTTATCTAAATGTTGCTAAAAAAATCAATAGTTTCACCTTCAGCTATAGTCACGACAGCTTTTTTAAAAGCATTTGTTTTCCCGGCAATGACACCGGTCTTTGTAAAACGCGACTTACGCTTTCCATCGTAATTCATTGTGTTGACTGCTGCCACTTCTACACCATAGAGCTCTTCAACAGCTTTTCTGATTTGAAGTTTGTTGGCACGCTTATCAACAATAAAACCATACCGGTTTAGCTTCTCGCCAAGGGCGGTCATTTTTTCCGTAATTACCGGTTTTTGAATGATATTCATTGTCTTTTCCGTTTTTATATTCGTAACTACGCTAGTATTTCACCGATCGTTTTGAGTGAGCTTTCAGCTACAAAAAGCTTTTTGGCATTCAAAATGTCAAAAGTATTGAGACTGTTAGCTGTTACCACTTTAGTGCGCTGCAGATTGCGAGAAGACAAAACGACATTGCTGTCGGCATTTGGCATCACAAATAAACTCTTTGCACCCTTTAGCTCAAAACTGCTAAGAATCTGTGCAAAGTTCTTTGTTTTCGGTGCATCAAATGTAAAGTCTTCCAAAATAACAATTTGCAATTCTTTAGCTTTATATGCCAGAGCTGATTTACGTGCTAACTTTTTAACCTTCTTATTCAGTTTAAAAGAATAGTCGCGTGGCTGAGGCCCAAAGATTCGGCCACCGCCTCTAAATACTGGCGACTTGATGCTACCGGCACGAGCAGTTCCTGTTCCTTTTTGCTTCTTAATCTTACGAGTACTTCCGGCAATTTCGTTGCGCTCCTTTGATTTATGTGTGCCTTGACGCTGATTAGCCAGATACAATTTTGTATCCAAATAGATAGCGTGATCATTAGGCTCAATACCAAAGATGTCGTCATGCAACGACACTTTTCTGTCTGTCGCTTCGCCGCTGATCTTATGAACTACTAATTCCATCTTTCAATTTTTAAAAATCCGTTTTTAGCGCCTGGTACAGCACCTTTAACCAAAATCAAGTTCTTCTCAGGTACGATTTTTACAATCTGCAGGTTTATCAATTTAACCCTATCGCCACCCATACGTCCGGCCATACGCATTCCTTTAAAAACACGTGAAGGCCAAGAAGAGGCACCAATAGAACCAGGAGCTCTTAACCTGTTGTGCTGACCGTGTGTGGCCTGCCCAACACCACTAAAACCGTGGCGTTTTACAACTCCCTGAAAACCTTTACCTTTGCTAATACCTACAACATCCACAAATTCACCTTCCATAAAGACTTCCACAGTAACGACTTCGCCCTGTGTTTTCTTTTTCTCGAAACGTGAAAATTCAGAGACCATTAGTTTTGGCGTTGTACCAGCCTTTTCAAAATGACCCTTCATGGCATTAGTGGTGTGCTTTTCTTTCTTCTCACCATAAGCAAGCTGAACAGCATCATAACCATCTACGTCTTTGGTTCTGATCTGCGTCACTATACATGGACCTGCTTCAATAACGGTAACCGGAATGTTTTTCCCGTTAGCGTCGAAGATGCTGGTCATACCAATCTTTTTTCCAAGTATTCCTGACATGTTAATTTACTTTATTGTTTCTTGCTAATTAATAGCAGGTCAAACTTTAATTTCTACTTCTACACCACTTGGAAGCTCAAGCTTCATCAATGCGTCAATCGTTTGTGAAGTCGAGCTATAAATATCGAGCAGGCGTTTATAGGACGAGAGCTCAAATTGTTCTCTTGACTTTTTGTGTACGAAAGTTGAACGCAACACAGTGTAAATCCTCTTGTCTGTTGGAAGCGGAATTGGTCCGTTTACCACAGCTCCAGTTGTCTTGATAGTCTTTACAATCTTTTCAGCTGATTTATCAACCAGGTTATGATCGTATGACTTTAATTTTATTCTAATCCTTTGGCTCACGATGAAGAATTATTATTGTTTACTATTATTTAATGATTCCTTTTGCTTTATTCACTACCTCTTCTGCAACATGTTCTGGTGCTGGAGCATAATGACTGAATTCCATGCTTGATGTTGCACGTCCGGAAGATAAGCTACGTAAAGATGTTACATAACCAAACATTTCAGAAAGTGGTACATCTGCTTTGATAAGCTGTCCTGCAGCTTTGGCAGTAACCTCACGAAGCATTGCACGTCTTTTATTTAAGTCTCCGGTAACATCACCCAGATAATCATCCGGTGTCATCACTTCAACTTTCATGATAGGTTCGAGCAAGATAGCTTTTGCTTTTCTAGCAGCCTCTTTATAGCCCATTCTGGCAGCCATTTCAAATGACAATGCGTCACTATCAACCGCGTGGAATGAACCATCTAGCAATCTAACCTTCATGCTGTCTAGCGGGAAACCAGCCAAAACACCATTAGACATAGATTCCTTGAAACCTTTTTGGATTGCCGGGATAAATTCGCGTGGAATATTTCCACCTTTTACCTCGTCACTAAACTGCAAACCGACAAAATTCTCATCGGCAGGACTGAGTTCAAATATGATATCGGCAAATTTACCTCTACCACCAGTTTGTTTCTTATATACTTCACGGTGCTGTGAAGAAGCTGTAATAGCCTCTTTATAAGCAACCTGTGGACGTCCTTGATTAGCTTCCACTTTAAACTCCCGTTTCATGCGATCGATGAGAACTTCCAAATGGAGCTCACCCATACCCGAAATGATAGTTTGTCCTGAGTTTTCATCAGTCTTAACGCGGAAAGTAGGATCTTCTTCAGCAAGCTTTGACAAAGCCAAACCCATCTTGTCCATATCCGCCTGAGTTTTAGGCTCAATAGAAACATGAATTACAGGCTCAGGGAAAGTCATTGATTCCAATAAAATTGGATGATTTTCTACGCAAAGTGTATCGCCTGTGCGAATAGTTTTAAATCCAACAGCAGCGCCAATATCACCAGCTTCAATGCGTTCAAGCGGATTTTGCTTATTAGCATGCATCTGCATAATACGGGAGATGCGTTCTTTTTTACCTGTTGAGGCGTTCAAAACATAAGAACCCGATTCGAGCACACCACTATACACGCGGAAAAACGCAATACGACCAACAAAAGGATCAGTTGCGATTTTAAACGCTAAGGCACTAAATGGCTCGTTTACGTTAACTTTACGTTTTTCTTCCTTATCTGTCTTAGGGTTAATACCTGTTACAGCATCAACATCCAAAGGACTAGGCAAATATTGAACAACGCCGTTGATCAACATCTGAACACCTTTATTTTTGAAGGCAGACCCACACATTACAGGAGAAATTCTCATTTCAACGGTAGCTTTGCGAATCTGTGCAATCATTTCTTCTTCAGTGATGCTATCTGGATCTTCCATGAATTTCTCCAACAGCTCATCGCTATCTTCTGCAACGGATTCGATAAGCTTCATGCGATACTCTTCA
>Ga0222672_1000748_pt1 | contig 11168 bp, 9 predicted proteins | sample AntAcemetagen799_FD_179810 | JGI IMG/M metagenome (GOLD analysis project Ga0222672, IMG submission 179810) | Saline water microbial communities from Ace Lake, Antarctica - #799 | ecosystem: Environmental > Aquatic > Non-marine Saline and Alkaline > Saline | place: Antarctica: Ace Lake | collected...
ATTTCTTTAAGTATATAACCACAAAAATAGTAATTTATGTTAAGTTTTTAGGGTTATAGGCATAAAAGTTTTTTGAGAAGGTCTATTATGTTGTGAACACAAATAAAAAGCTTTGGTTGTATTGTAAGGCTTAAGCAGAGGTCAGGGCTAAAGCCCAATGCACCATGCATTCATGAAAACCACGGGCATAAATGCCGGGGTTAATGAAGAGGCTTTAATACTCAAGTTAGGAGTCCAAAACTCACAAAATGGACTGTGTGGGCTTCGTTTAGGGACATACAAGTTAAGTTTAAGGCTATCTTGAATAAGATCGGTATTTTCAAGGGGGATCAAAGCAACATTTTACCTCAACTTGCAGCATGTTTCTCAAAGTCAGATATCCTGACCCATTATCAAATAATCAGCTTGTTAGCATTTTTCGTTCGTAAAATACAATTATCATTGATAATAAAAGTTAGCAGGTCAGAATTGAAGATAATATTTCGCTTTTTCTTGACAAAAAGCTAGCAAAAGTCAAGTGTGTGCGAAGCTATCCTCCCACAGCGCTAAAAAACAGCGGAAAACATTGCAAGGTTGGGTATAACGCAATGCCTTAATATAATGTGCTTTGTAAAATATTTTCGGGTATTAAGTTTCTATTCAAACTTTTTGTGGGCATTGCATTATACTAACAGCCTTTTGGGCTGCCTTGTAAGTGATATATCAACACCATTTTAGTTGGCCCAAGTCTTGCCCTTTTTCCCCATATCTTCAAAATAAAATCTTTCCATAGCTATGGCTATGCAAAGATTTTCTTTCTCGATATGCGAAAAAATTCCTAAGACTTAACCAACACAATGGCATTGATACATCACTGGTTTTCCAGCTGTTTTTCATCGCCCTGCCTGGCGCCCGCCCGCCGCACACACATGGCCAGCGCGCCCAACCCGGTGATGATGAGAAGCTTTGATGGCCTGTATTCTGACTGAACTATTGCAGGTAGTTGTCCTTAAAAAACTTTATTTGTACGACATTAACAACTACGAAAGGTCAGGAGTTCTGAGTATAAATGCCAAGAATTACGATGTCCTCTCTTGATTGAGAGTTTAACCATGAATACTAACTCTTAGAAAACTCTTTGCGGGTTCGTTCAGGGCTAAAGCCCAATGTTGAAGATAGCTCGGAATTTAAACAGGAGAATCACATCCAAACTACCGCAATCCCTTGACCTTGGGAATGCCAGCTACAAAATCTTTGAGATAGAAAGGCTCGAAGTAGGCCACATCTTCAAAGGATTGTGCGGCATACGCGGCAAAGGCTGCTTCTACAAAAAAAGCTGCTGATGGATGAACTCCGTCGATGAACTGGGCTTTAGCTTGCTTGGCTAATGGTTCGCGGCATTTGTTGGCGCCATCACCGAAAAAATGTATGCGCTTATCTTTTAGGAATTCCTGGAAGGATTGCTCGTCAACGATCACAGCTTCGGTGGGCAGAATAAGGTTTAAATCGGCATCAAAAAGGGCAGCATACACTTCCATCCGGCGTGCATCTATCATAGGACAGAGCAAATCATCTTGTTGCATATTAGCACTATAGTTCTGTTTGAAACCTGCCGCCATAGCATACAAAGTTTCAATAGCAATCAGGGGTTTATCGTGTGCATAACAAATACCTTTGGCGGTGCTCACGCCAATGCGCAAACCGGTGTAGGAACCTGGGCCTTTGCTTACGGCTACGGCATCTAGTGCCGAAAAAGGGATATTAGCTTCGCGCAACAAGTCTGCAATAAATACAGTGATAAGTTCGGCATGGGAACGTTGGTCGAGGGATTCGCGTAAGGCGATAAGTTTTCCATCGCGCGCCAGGCCAACCGAGCAGGCTGTTGTCGCGGTTTCTATCAGCAGAATTGTTGTCACGGTTAAAAGCTATTTTTCTGTTTGCTCAAAAAGTTTTTCTTCGTCCACCGTTTCTATGGTGTCGTCGTTTTTCAAGGATTTGGAAACCGCACGATAAGGACCTGTAACTACTTCTTCGCCTTCGGACAAACCGCTCAAAATCTGGATATAGGTGTTGTCCTGGATGCCGGTCTCTACCTTACGCAAACTGGCTTTGTTGCCATCAACTACAAACACATATTCGATATAAATATCCTTTTCGACAGCATCCTTTTTGTCCTTTTTCGCCTTCGCTGAAGCGCTCTTAGAGGTAGTGTCTTCGCGTGTGGTAACAGCCTGGATGGGAACGCTGAGCGCATCCATCATGCTTTTGGTCTGGATATCAACAGTAGCTGACATGCCAGGGCGGAAAGGCGAGCTGATTTTATTTTTATCGTTGATCAGGTCGGTATAAGAGTCCTTAAGCATCATCACTTTCACTTCAAAATTAGTGACCTGATCGGCACTCACGCCCACATTATTGGCTGAGGTAGCGATTTCCGTAACATAGCCTTTAAACTTGCGGTTGAGGTAGGCATCCACTTCTATAAGGCAGGTGTCGTTTAGCTTTACGCGTGGAATATCGTTCTCGCTCACCTCCACCTTCACTTCCATGGCGTTGAGGTTGGCAATCGACATAATTTCTGTTCCTGCTGAGAACTGTGATGCTCCGGTAACGCGCTCGCCCACTTCAATATTGAGGCGCGACACTGTGCCGTCGTTGGGCGCATAGATGGTGGTGCGGTTCAGGTTTTCGCGCGATTCGCGCAAGGCAGCTTCGGCGTTTTTCACTTGATATTCGGTGCCTTTTAGGCTTTCTTGAGCGGCAGTGAGTTCGGCTTCATTCACCTTAAAAGTGGCTTGAATGCCTTCCCAGTCAGAATCAGAAATAACCTGCTGTTCCCACAGTTTTTTGTTGCGCTCATAATCCACTTTGGCCTTTACAAACTGTGCATCGGCCTGCGCCACACGGGCTTTGGTGTTGGCCATATTGGCCCGCGCAGAATTGAGCGAAGCTTCCACCTGCTCAAAATTAGACACATACAGTGTAGGGTCGATTTTAGCCAGCTTATCACCTTTATACACATAATTTCCTTCGCGCACAAAAAGCTCGACCACCTCGCCAGAAATATAAGGGCTGATCTTTACTTCGAGCGCCGGCTCAATTTTTCCGTTGGCAACAACAGTCTCAATAATGGTACGCGTTGCAGCCTGTTCTGTAGTAACCTGTTGCTCGTATTTACGGCTGTTTTTTACCACCACAAGTACAACAACAAGCACCACCACCAAAAGGGCGACACCGATATACCATTTGGAATTATTGTTCTTTTTAGCTGCTTTCATCAGTTTATTGTTTTAAAATTATTTGCGAAGCTTATGTCCTGCTTATAAAAGTTTATTGCCATCTTATTCAAACCTATTGAATGAGCTTATGGAACTTCTATGCATCAAAATTACTTTATTTTGAGAAACCAAAAAATGCTTGCCCCATAAAATGCCAAAAACCTCAACACTTTTTGGTGATAAGGTTTTGTGAAAGGCATTAGCAACGTCTTTTTTATTCATCCTGAAATGCTTCCATATCGGCTAGCGTAAGTGTCTTTCCAAGGTAAAACTCTAGGACTTTCAGTTTGAAGATAAAGTCGTATTTGGCTGACAACAGATCCGACTCCGCAATGGCGAGCTGATTTTTAGAAGTATTATAATCCAGTGCATTAACCATGCCCACATTGAATTTTTGCTCGGTATATTTGAACGATTCATTGAGGCTGCTCAATGATTTTTGGCGTGCCTGAAAAGATTTATACGCTGCAATGGCATCGGAATAAGCTGTTTCAACATTTTTGCGAAGCGTGTTTTTGGAAAGCTCCAGGTTGTAATTGGCATTGAGTAGGTTTACTTTCGTGCGGTTAATATAGGAACTCACCTGATAGCCATTAAAAATAGGAATACTCAACCGAAAAGAAAGCGTGGTATTTCTGTTGTCTCTAATTTGGTCGTTGAAGGGCTTCACCTCATTATATAAAGGATCATTGAAATCGTTGCTGCCACGGATTTGGTCAGAATAGTTTGTTCCGAAACCCGCATTCATTGAAATACTCGGACTGCGGTTTCCTTTTGCAACGGCCAGAGCGCGTTCGGTGGCATCGTAGTTGAGCTCGGCGGATTTAATTTCCGGCATCAGACCAAGGGCAGTATTGTAGATATAGTTAACGGGAAGCATTTCGGGCGCTTCCTTTACCACGAGCTGTGGATTGTCGATTTCTATTTTTGTTTCGGCTTCCAGTTCGAGCAGTTGAAGCAGATCAAGAAAGGCCAGATTTAGCTGGTTTTCGGCTTGCACCACCGAAACTTCTTCGTTGGCCAGCTGCGCTTGGATTTCGAGCAGGCTGCCACGGGCGAGTGTTCCGGCTTCAACAAGTTTTGAGGTACGGCTTTCCTGTTGACCGCTTATCTCGCGCTGGCGACGGGCATTATCAAGCAGCTCGCGATTAAAGAGAATCTGAAGATAATAACCGGCTACGTTAAGTGAAATATCATTTTTGATTTTATCTGACTGGTATTTTGCGGCCAGGTATTCGCTGCGGCGCTGCTTCAGGGTATTTACCTTTTGAAAGCCATTGAAAAGCGTAACACTACTATTGACGTCGAAATAGCTTTGTTGGGTTTGCTGATCTACATAAGTATAGGTCGCAAGGTCGATAGAACGCCCCCAACCATAAGAATGCGAAGCCTGTCCGTTGAGGCTGGGCAGGAAGTTGAGCTTACTTTCCAGTTCATTGATTTGGCTGGTTTCCACATCGAGGTAGCTTTGCTTTATGCGGATATTATTTTCCAGCGCGTGGTTGATGCAGTCTTCCAGCGTCCACACTTTTTGAGCAAGCAGTCCGCCCGAAAGCAGCAGCATGGCGAAACTAAATACCAGCACAAATTTTAAATAGCTATTGTTGTTGCTGTGAGGAGTGTTCATTCTGAATAGGAATAGAATTAATATTTTAAGATTTGTTTTCTATTAACCAAAAACATGCCAACTTCATAATTGTTTCAGCCAAAGTGTTTTAACTTGCTGTTGATTTTTATATATGAAGTATAAAGTGTTCAAAAGCTTACAGCGGTTGTTCGCTTTCGAACAGCTTGAAGGATACAAAGGTACGTATAAGTATTCGAAGATTAGAAGATTCAAGGATTCAAAGACCTACCTTTTTTCAATCGGTAGGCAGGTTCAAAGATTTGTGGACGTTGTGTAGTTATTTCGCGTAATAAAGAGATTCAAAAATTAGATGTTGGTTAGCAACGGAACTCAATCTTTGAACCTACCTTCCTGCAGTTAGCAGGCAGGTTTTTGAATATCTGCAGACCGCAGGAAGGCAGATTTTGAATCTTTGAATTGCGCTAACAGTCAGTAGGCAATGGAAGAAGATTTCGTAGGGTATGCTGAGACCGCCACGTCGTTTAATAGCGCTTGGGCGCTATTTAACTCCTCGCGGAATCGAACTTTGATAGAAGTTTGTGGGTAGGGGGATGGACTGATGATTAAGTTCGCAGCGGATGCTGCAGGATAATTCCACGAAGCAAATGCTTCGCGGAACACGGGTTGAAAAACGCAAAGAATTTTGGCAGATTTACATCAACTAAAAACTTATATCCTTCAATGCTGGAGTTCATAATCTAAGATGCTTTTATCTGAAATTTTCCTGGCATACTCCAAACATGCAATGATATCTTCTTTTTCGAGTAGCGGATAAGCCGCCAAAATATTTTCGTAAGTTTCTCCTGCGGCAAGGTATTCAAGAATAGTGGTAACGGTTATTCTAAGTCCTCTGATTATCGGTTTACCGTTGCAGATATCTGGTTTTATAACTATTCTGTTTTCGCTTCTTTGCATGATACTGTTTTTTACAAAGATAGCTTTTGTTTTGACATTATTAAAAAGTTTTGAACTAGCATACCTTATTACGCGACTATATCAGATTACACCATTTTTTGTCCATTCCGAATCGACGTAACTCCTCGCGGAATCGAACGCTAATAGAGACTTTGTGGGAGGCGGCCTTGGTAGGCGATTACGTTCGCAGTCCACGCATTAGGCGGGACTGCAAGCCAACTCCACGAATTCTTGTGTTTGGATGGGACTTCTCGGAACGCAGAATAGATTAACAAAGCCGCAGGTGATAGATCCTAAACCACCCAAGCTTTCCCAAAAACTTGCACAAATGACCCATCTGCTTTACTTTTACACCATAAAACCAAAGCTATGAAATATTTTGCGCTGGCCATGTTGGCTTTTCTCTTTTATAAGCCCGCCACAGCACAGCACCAATGCAGTCACCACGCCTCTTTTAGCAAATCACCGGTAGCAGATACCATCGATGCGATTCATTATGCCATTCATCTGCAAAATATTGACTTTGCACAACAAACGATTCAGGCAGAAACGCATATCAGGCTGCGGCCTAAAATGGCAGTAAATACTATTCCACTTGAACTTAAAGCATTGCAAGTTAGTAGTGTTAGTAGTGATGATGTGGATGTTAGCGGCTTCTCGCAAAGCGGCGATCTGCTGCATATTAACCTGAGCGAAAGTCTGACCGAAACCGATACCGCTACATTTATTATCGCTTACGGCGGAAGTCCTTTCCACGAAAGTTGGGGCGGATTTCACTTTAGCGGCGGCTATGCTTTTAATCTGGGCGTAGGTTTCGAGAGTGACCCACACAACCTGGGCAAAGCTTGGTTTCCGTGCGTTGACGATTTCAAAGACAGGGCAACTTATGAGGTATTTATCACCCTACCAGATAACCTCACGGGCATTGGCAGCGGACTGCTGGCCAGCGTTACTGATGCTGGAAACAACCAGCAAACCTGGCACTGGCAACTCAATCAGCCTATTCCAACTTACCTGGCATCGGTAGCTGCTGGCAATTATATACTTTATAGCGATACATACCAAGGCCTGCAGTCAGAAATTCCAATTACCATTTATACGCGTCCTGCTGATACCGCCAAAGTGGCGAACTCATTCAGCAATCTGCACGCCATTATGGATTTCTTTGAAAACCGCTTTGGCCCTTACCCTTTTGAGCGCATCGGCTATGCCGGAACAGCTATCGGTGCTATGGAACACGTAACGAATATCGCTTATCCGCATTTTGCCATAAATGGAAACCTCAGCTATGAATACCTGTTTACGCACGAGCTTTCGCATATGTGGTTTGGCAATACCGTAACCTGTGCCGATGCCGGCGATATGTGGCTCAATGAAGGCTGGGCAACTTTTTGTCAGTACTTTTTCAAGCACGATATCTATAGCCCGGAAGTATATCGTCAGGAGATGAACGAAAACCATTACGACATCCTTAAAAATGCCCACCTCACCGATGGGAGTTACCTTTCGTTGGATGATGTTCCCACTGAATATACTTATGGCACAACAGTTTATGATAAAGGCGCAACGGTGGTTCACACGCTGATGAATTACCTCGGGCAGGAAGTTTTTTTCGAGACCATCAAGGCCTACGTGCAGGAATATAAATTTGCGCCGGCCAGTTCCGAAAATATGCGTGATTTTTTGTCAACCTATACGGGACGTGACATGACCGGCTTTTTCGACAACTGGGTTTTTACCGCTGGAACGCCTCATTATAGCATTGATTCGTCAGTGGTAAGTCCGTCGGGAGATGCCTTTGCGGTGCAGCTTTATTTGCGAGCCAAACACAAAGGTGCTGATTATGTGGGCAGCAATCACCAGTTTGAAGTCGGTTTTATGCAGCCCAATGGCGAAATCATTACCGATACTGTAGTATTTGACGGCACGCACGGCTATAGCCAGAAAACGCTTCCTTTTGAGCCGCTATTTATCCTTGCCGATCCTTTTGACCGCACCGCTGATGCCACTTCTGACGAAGCGATGGTGCTGCGCGAAACTGGCGAATTTTCCTTCCCGAAAGCGGGTTTCCGGCTGTATGTAGATCAACTGACTGACACAGCCTATTTCAGACTGACACACCACTGGGTTGCACCCGACAGCCTGAAAATCGCTATCAATGGCCTGCGTCTTTCGCCATATCGTCATTGGGAAGTGAATTACTTAGCAGAAACGCAGGCCAATCTTCGGGGACGATTTTTTTACAGTGATGGCCAAAGCCTGGATGGCAGTCTGCTTGTAAACCCAACGGATTCGGTGGTTATTCTTTATCGTGCCAACACTGCCGGCGACTGGCAAACCGTTCCTCAGTACCGCGAAGGCCTTTGGAATATCGGTTATATTTATGTGGAGAACCTGCTTCCTGGCCAATATACTCTGGCAGTGTATGATACCGAAATTGTAGGACTCAGCGGCAAAAATTTCATCTTGCCTAATACTGAAATGAGGGCATTCCCCAATCCGGCCAACGAACAAATCACGCTAAGTTGGGACAAGCCATGCAGCGGAACAATCAACTTTACCGAACAGGATGGCAAACAAAGCCATCAGCTCAGTTTTATTGATAAATCTAAGTTGAAAATTGATGTGAGCCTCTGGAAAAAAGGTGTTTATCTGGTTGAGCAGCAAGATTTAAAGGGCAAAAGTATCGCCCATACTACGATTATCATTTTATGAAGCCGGTAAAAGAAATACATCCCTATTGGCGGCCGCTTGTTGAAAGTTTTGAAGCCATAGCAGACGCTGAAAAAGCGCCAGCAATGGAGCAATATATGCGTAACCAATTTGCTTTTTATGGCCTCCCATCGCCGTTGAGACAGCAATTACAAAATACTTTTATAAAGAAAAACGGCCTGCCGGAAAACGACAATTTTTCTAAAATAATTCACAATGCCTGGCAACTTCCGCAGCGCGAAATGCAGTATGCGGCGCTCTTTATAATGGAAAAATGCATCAAAAATCTTCCAATAACAGCCATTGCCTTATTTGAAGAACTGATTGTTGAGAAATCCTGGTGGGACACCATCGACTATATCGCGCCAAGCCTTGTGGGGACACATTTTCAGCGTTTCCCCGAAACTAGGGATGAAACGCTTACCAAATGGATGCTTTCAGGCAATTTCTGGTTACAACGCAGCTGCCTGATTTTTCAGTTGAAATACAAGGAACAAACTGATGAGGCTTTGCTTTTTGAGCTTTGCAGGCAGCTTGCGGACGAAAAGGAATTTTTTATCCGCAAAGCGATTGGCTGGGCACTTCGCCAGTATGCGCGCACTGCACCAGATGCCGTAAAACACTTTGTTGACAACACTGATTTGCAAGCTTTAAGCAAAAAAGAAGCTTTAAAACATTTTTAAAAACTGTTTATGAAAATCAATATTATTTCACAAACACCACTACTATTTTTGGCGATAAGTTTATTGGCGATACTATCCTCCTGCAAAAAAGAGGATGAACCCAACAAATGGGAACGCTGCACCAATTGTAGCATAGCGCAGATTAGCGGCAATTATTCCGGCATAGCCACACTCTATGAATACAATATGGATAGTGAACTTACCGACCAAACCTATTCCGAAGAGGCTTATCTGGAATTAAGTCCGCAAGGTAGCGGCATCCGCATTGAAGTGGGGGTTGTAAACCTGTACAATGCCACCATTGACGCAGCCTGGGAAGACGGCAGCTATACCATTTCAAGTTTTTCTAGTGGCGAGTTTTTTGCCAATGTATGGATTAGTGGTGACCAAATCAAGATCATAGGCATCAACAAACGCAGCAGCCCCGATCCCGACCCTGAATCTGATGGTATGATACTTCGCTCACTCTTCGATTTTGAAGTGATAAAGACTGAATGAAATTCTGGGATAATAACAGGCAGGGCTAAAGCCCAGAACGCAAAACGATCTTCGTACCCCGGCCTGAAGACCGGGGTTAATGAAGAGGACTTCAGCTTTCAAGGCGTTTCTTATTGCGGTATCAGAATATAACTATGACGCAAAGCGCTGTACGGCAACTAAACCCGGCCTTCAGGCCGGGGACTACCCTACGCAATCACACAAGGGCTTTAGCCCTGACTTTATCAAGTTTATCTATCTTTGACTGATAAACAATCTCAAAAAAAACACTGCAAAAATACATGCTCATGTCTTTTGTAAAAATCATGATACATGCCGTGTGGCGCACTAAGAATAGCAAAAATCTTATTACGCTAGATTTTCGCCCTGTTTTGCTCAAACATATACGCCTGAACGCTAAAGCAAAAGGCATATATATTGACACTATTAATGCCCGTCCAGACCATGTTCACTGCTTGTTAGCCTTGAATGCTGATATGGCCTTGTCAAAAGCGATGAGCCTTATTAAAGGAGAGTCTTCCCATTGGGTGAATCAAAATAAGTTTCTGCCTTATAGGTTTGAATGGGCCGCTGAATATTATGGAGTTTCAGTAAGCGAATCGCAACTAGGAAAAGTGAGAAATTACATCAATAATCAGGATCTCCATCATGCCAATATGTCCTATGATGAAGAGTATCAATTGTTTTTAGAAAAACATTCAACTATAATGGCTGGGCAGGGCTAAAGCCCAATACACGAAGTGATGCCGAAACCCCAGCCTGAAGGCTGGGGTTAGTCAAGAGGCTTCGACCTGCATGCTGGGTAATACTGCCGAGCTGAGAGCACGAATTGATGATTCACACAACAACATAGCAGCAGAACCTCTAGAAAATCATACAAAGATCGAGTAAGTCAGGGCTAAAGTCCAATGCGCGATGCGATGCTGAAACCTCACTTCAGGCTAGGGTTAGTTAAGAGGCTTCGACCTGCATGCTGGGTAATACTGCCGAGCTGAGAGCACGAATTGATGATTCACACAACAACATAGCAACAAAACCTCTAGAGAATCATACAAAGACTAAGGAAGACAGGGCTATTGCCCAATGCGCGATGCGATGCTGAAATCCCAACCTGAAGGCTGGGGTTAGTCAAGAGGTTTCGACCTGCAAGCTTGGTAATACTGCCGAGCCAAGAGCTGAGAGCACTAATTGATGATTCACACAACAGCATAGCAGTAGAACCTCTAGAGAATCATACAAAGACTGAGGAAGTCAGGGCAATAGCCCAATGCGTGATGCGATCTCAGTACCCCGGCCTAAACCGGGGTTAATGAAGAAGTATTCAGCTTTCAAGGTGTTTCTTATTGCGATATCGGAAAACACTCAAGACTCTAAGCAAACTCTCTCCCCTCACATCGTTGGATAAAAAGCATCATCAATATGGTGGAGATGCTTTTTTTCGGGAGTAACGACTATAGAGATGATATCAAATCGGGT
>Ga0222672_1000750_pt1 | contig 11144 bp, 9 predicted proteins | sample AntAcemetagen799_FD_179810 | JGI IMG/M metagenome (GOLD analysis project Ga0222672, IMG submission 179810) | Saline water microbial communities from Ace Lake, Antarctica - #799 | ecosystem: Environmental > Aquatic > Non-marine Saline and Alkaline > Saline | place: Antarctica: Ace Lake | collected...
ACCAACCGAAATTAGATTTAACACTTTTGGAAAATGAAAGAACCAAACTTTGTTATAAACAACAACTATGAAAAATCTTATGTCGAATCCTTTAATTTAATGCGATTTAACAAGGTAAAGGAAATAGATGCCGCGATTTATATTGGTATTGATAAAGTCTATTTTTTTGAAGAAATCTCTGATAAGAAATTGAAATTATATTCAGTTTTAAACAAGTGTTCATTTTACTTAAATTAAAATAAATGCTAAATTTTTTCAAAAATAAAAGTATTGGCTCTTCAAACCTAAAAATTGACTTAATATTTCAATATCACAGCAGATTAAGTAATGCGCTGGTATTGTATAATTTAGGTTCTAGATCAATTTATGATATCACAGTTAAAGTCTCAACTGTAGAACAAAATATGTTTCATTTTAGCTTAGAGCATATCAGTTCTAAAATTGGAGAATTGATAAAATTAGATGACTTTAAAAATGATGAAGATTTGCCTTTCTGGGGAGAAATAGATCGCGTTATTATATCCGTTCATGGCCAATCATTCACATTTGTGTGCAATGAAAATAAATTCATTAGAGTTTAGATTGAATCCGTTTTCAAACTATAATATATTTGATTAGTATTCATTATAAATCAATACTATTTATTATCTCTATAGTCCATTCTGTTAATTGTTAAACTTTTGTTATTTATTAGAAATGGGGATTTTATTCCTTTATCTTTGCTTCAATAAAAACAATTAGTTTGTAAATCAACCATATACAGTTAGATAAAAATGAAAACACCGAATTTAATTCTAAACAACGACTATGAAAAATCCTTTGTAGAATCCTTTAATCTAACGCGATTTGATAAGGTTAAGGAAATAAATGCAATAATTTATATTGGCATACAAAAAGTCTATTTTTTTGAAGAAATTGCAGCTGACAGATTGAAACTTTATTCAGTTTTGAACAAGAGTTCATTTTATTTAAACGTAACTAATCAGTCTGAGGCTCAAGGTTAGCAATAGCGGTAAAAGCGTTCAAGATATTTTGACCGTTTTTAATAACTGTATCTGCAACTGAGCGTAGGATTGCAAACCTTTCTGCACCTTCAAAGGATTTAAATTGTCCTGATATCTTTTGTTTTACTTTCACATTTCGTATTGCCCGCTCCGAGGCATTATTGTCTGGCGGAACTTTTGGATAATAGAGGAATGTAAAAATAGATGATCTGTATTTTATTAGTCGTTTTTGAAAGGTGATTGATTCTTTGTATTTTTCACCAATCTGTTTGTCAAGAAGTTCATCGAAGTCATTTTCTAGTTTTGTTCTTTCTTGGTTAGGATTGTCATAGTCTGAGCCATCAAGTGATTTTTTCAAAGTAATGGCTCTTAGAAAAACATCTTTGACATTTTTTGGCCAATCAATTTCATCTTTTTCGTGTAAATAGTTTAGATCGCGCAGCATGTGAGCTATGCATAGCTGATGACCAGCTACAGCTGTTTTAAAATGTGGTTTCCAGCAGTCATGCACTAATATAGCTTGCTTTGGCTGATTTCCGAAGTTGTCGATAATTGTTTGAAAACCACGGTTTTTCGAGACGCAAATTAGCGTATGATATTTATTTTGCCATGTCCAAAACCAGTTCAATTTGCCATTTATTTTTATGCCTGTTTCATCAGAGCCTATTACCTCACTATTCAATACACGTTGCCGAATAGTTTCGTATGCTGGAAGAGCTTTTAGGGTAATCCTATCGAGCAAATAATGTAGGCCTCCTTCACTTATGGGCAAGCAAAATAGGTCATTAAACAATTCTTTTAGCCGTTCAAATGGGATGTATTGCCTGGTGTGAAAATAGGCAACTAGACTTTCGATATTGCTGCCGTAACTTACCGGAGAATTTACATTGGCTGGAAAATCTGAAGTAGTCTGGCATCCACATTTACACGTTGTTTTATAAAGCCGGTGTTCTGTGATTATGGGCTGTATGGGAGGAATATCTATGACCTGACGTCTTGCTATGAATTCAGGTTTCATCTCGCGCAGATCATAACCACATTGTTTACAATAAGATGGAATATGCTCTATCAACTTATCCGGCGAATCTGTCATTCTTAATGTTTTGCCTTCATGCCCTGCTTGTCCACCTACGGGCTTGTCTGATTTTTCGCGTAAACTCTGATTTTTTCTTGGCCTATTCTCATCCTTTGATGGAGGAATCGAACTATTTCGGCTTGTTTTTTTGGTTTTATACTCGGATAATTCTGAATTTAACTGGTCAAATTCCGATCTCAATTGCCCATTTTCTTTTTTTAACTGCTCATTCTCTAATTTCAATTGTTTATTGTCAAACCTAAGTTGGTTGACTTGTTCCTGGAGATTAATAACCAAGTCATGTAAAGCTTCTATGTGTGTTTTTTCTACCATTAGTATATTTGGCAAAAGTCGCCCACAATTATAGAAACACCAAATTTTAACAGCAAAACATATCAACAGCCAACGTCCGAAACTGTTGATAACAGTCTAAATATCAAAACTTGCCCTCAGAGAATTGAGTATTCAACCTTGGAAATTATATTTCTACTTTTACGCAAGTATACAAAGGGAATAAGCACCCGAAAAATAAAACTTATCAACATCGCAAAGCTGTATTTGTTGATAACCATCTAATCTTCGAGTTTTAAGTTAATTTTGGGACTGATTAGTTACCAAAAAAGAAAAGGAAAAGCTGCGCTGAAGAGCAGAGTTATGCAAATCCCGGAGATTTATAAGCTCTGCTCAGAACTAGATCTGCAATAAATCCCTGCGCACAAAATCAGGATATCACCGATTGAAATCAGGTAAGCGATTCATTGTTGCCGGAACAGCAAAAGGGTTTCTGATCAGCTCTCGATTCGCTGAACAGAAATATCATACTTTTTCATTTTTCGTATAAGCGCATCCCGGGTAATTCCCAGAGCATCGGCAGCAACTTTTTGATTGTATTGGCTGTTTTTCAATGCCTTTCTGACGAGCTTAATCTCCTGCGATTTAAGATTAACCAAATCAGACTGGTCTTCAGTTGAGGGCTTATTTTGCGATCTTATAGGAAAGTTGTTTATTCCCAATGAGTTGCCTTTGCAAAGGATGACAGCTCTTTCTGTCATATTTCTTAATTCACGGACATTTCCGGGGAATTTATATTTTTCCAGCACTTTAAAAACATCATCACCAATGCGAAGGTTTTGTTTATTTAATGTCTTCGAAAAGTAATCAACAAAATAGGTTAGCAGGGGTTTAATATCTTCTGGCCTTTCCCTGAGTGGCGGTATGTGAATATGAAGTGTGTTAATGCGGTGCAGTAAATCGAGTCTGAATTTTTTTCTTTCTACGTTCTTTTCAACATCCTGATTGGTAGCTGAGATAATTCTGAAATCGGTATGAATAGGATTGGTGTCGCCCACCCGGGTAATTACCTTTTCTTCGGTTACGCGCAAAAGTTTAGCCTGTAAAGTTAATGGCATATCGGCAATTTCATCTAGAAACAAGGTTCCCTTATCGCTAACTTCCAAAAAACCCATTTTATCGGCAATGGCTCCTGTAAACGAACCTTTTTTATGTCCAAAAAATTCACTCTCCAAAAGCGATTCGGTAATCGCACTGCTATTTACAGCACAGAAAACATGGTTGTTTCTGGTGCTGGAATAGTGAATGATACGGGCAATGTTTTCCTTACCAGTCCCACTTTCGCCTGTGATCAGTACGTTGGCCTCCGGGTACTTTGCAGCTGTGACAGCCTGATCATATACATCCAGTATTTGATCGCTTATACCGATAAATTGACGTTGGATTTTATCTTCGATAATTTTTGATATCAACGAATTCTTTTCTTCCTCCAGCTTCAACGACCGATGCAGTTGAAGATATTTTTGGGTGCGCTCAATGGCAATCTGTATGTCGATATGTCGGAATGGTTTACGTAAATAATCGAATGCGCCTAGCCTCATGGCTTTGATTACCGTATCCATATCACCGTGGGCAGATACAATAATGACTTCCATATCGGGGTACTGTATTTTCACCTCTTTTAAGATATCGAGGCCATTAACGCCGGGCAACCGCACATCCAGAATGAGCAGGTCAATGAAGTGATGGGTCAATATCTCCTTGGCATCATTATAGGTATTTGCCTCAAATGCTGCGAACTCTGAGTTCTCAAAAAACTCAAACAGTTCTTCGGTAAAATGCTTTTCGTCATCCAGGATCAGGATTTTTATTTTTTTTTGCATTGCTTTATTCACTTAAGGTTTACTAATTGGTAACGTAATACTAATTGTTGTTCCTTGTAATGGGGTACTTGCCATATCCATTGTGCCACCTAATTCTTTTATTATCTGATAGGATATCGACAATCCAAGCCCTGTACCCTTTCCTGTATCTTTGGTGGTGTAAAAGGGAAGCGTAATATGTCCAACATCCTCTTTGTCAATACCTTTACCATTGTCCTCCACTTCAATAATAATAGATTGATCTTGTAGAAACGATTTAATGATAACCAACGACTCAAATGGCTCTGTATTTAATAGTCTCTTCTCCATTAGTGCGTCCTTGGCATTTGATAACATGTTCAGTATCACTTGCTCAAACTGTAGTGCGTTTCCAATGATTAATGGCAGCTTTTCAGTGAGTTGCAGATCCACCCTGATGGTTATATGTTTAAATTGTTCCGTCATCATCATCACAGCATTTTTAATGCTTACATTCACACTGAAATCTGCCAATACATAATCATCATGACTTCGCGAAAAAGCCCTGACGTGATCGATAATATTCTTTATCCGGGTAATGTTTTCAAAGATTTTATCTGATTTTTTCTTCAGGTAATCCCTCTCAATATTTTCATTTTGAGCAGCCTCATACATAACATTATCCATAACAAAGGATATGGTGTTTAATGGTTGATTGATTTCATGGGCAATGCCAGAAGCCATTTCGCCCAGGCTGACCATGCGATCGGAGTGGAACAGTTTTTTTTCCCTTATCTTACGCTCGGAAATATCGCGTATGGAAATCATAATCGAAAAGGGTCTCGCATCAGAGTCCTGAATGAGGGTAGAACTGATTTCTCCTATGAAAACCAATTGGTTTTTCTTTTTGAAATTCATTTCTACATTTTGTGAAATCCCCTGGTTTATTGTCGTTATGATTATCTTCTCCAGGTTATCTTTTTCTTCTTGCACGATAAATTGATTAAGATTATTTCCAATCAATTTATTTTTGTTAAATATACTAAATAGTTCAAGAGACATTTCGCTCACATCGATAATAATACCTTTAAGATTAATTATTAAAATGCCATCGGGCGAAGCATTTAATATGGTTTTGTATTTTTTTTCACTCGCTTTTAACTCCTTCTCGGCCAGCTTGCGTCTGGTGATATCCCGCTGTATTGCAATAAATCCGATAATATTGCCATGATCTTCGATAATGGCGTCCATCGAACCTTCAACATCAATGAGTTGACCATTCTTGCATTTATTAACAAATTCCGTAGCGGTAATACTCCTTTTATCAAGCAAAGATTTCCATAATTTTTTATGTTCTTTTTCCGAATAATTCCCGTTGTCAAGAATTCTTGATGTAGCCTTACCCACAATTTCCTCGGCAGTATATCCATAAATTTTCGTAAATTCAGGATTAATAAAGGTAATGGTTCCATGAATGTCAGTAATAAAAACAACATTAGTGGAATTATGAATAGCCTTTTTCATCTTGAGCATGACTTCCTCATTCTGTTTGCGCTCAGTTATATTGATACTGATCACGGACACTCCTGTGATTTTTTTATCTGAGAAAATCGGGTTTAAAAAAGCTTCATAATAATAAAAATGATCTTGTTTTTGCGTTAAAAATTCAAACATGACTTTTCGTCCCGACAAAGCTTCCTCGTACTTAGGTTTCCATTGCTTTCTTAACTCGGGCAAAAGAATTTCAATTGATTTGGAACCTTTTGCTATCTGGATGTTGTGGTTTGCCTCATGTGTTAAATAACATAAACTGTTGAATGTTATGTAATTATAATTTTTGTCAATTGACCAAATTAATTCGCTTCTGTTTTCAATAAGCGATTTCAATTCTTCTTTGGTTTCCATCAATATTTGTTCGGCTACCTTTTGATTAGTGATGTCTTTAGCAAAACATAGAAATCTTTTTGCGGATAGCATAACAGTTTCCACTGTTCCCCAAAGTAAACTGCCGGTTTTATTTTTAAACAGTATATCTCCGCTTAAAATACCTGATTTCACCAATATTGGAATGGAGACCATGACCTTCCTCAATTCATCTTGCGAGAGAATATCGTAAACCGACATTCCCAATAGTTCTTGCTCTGAATATCCTGTTATCTCGCACATTGCCACGTTTACCTCTAAAAAACTACCAGTTAGGTTTATAATAAAAATGCCCAGGGGAGCATTATTCAAATAGCTCCGGTATTTTTCCTCGCTTTTTAATAAAGAAGCATTTGCCATCAATAATTGCCCGGCTGATTTTTTTAATACAGCTGCATCAAGAATAATGGTTTGCTTCTGATTAAAAAGATCCATGAATACCTTGATTTTGCTTAATAAAATGTAAGGATTGATTGGTTTAACAAGATAATCGACTGCTCCTGATAAATATCCCTTTTCCATCTCTTTTGTATCGGAATAGTTTGCCGTGGCAAAAATAATGGGGATTTTATCTTTATTTTTATCAGCATTCAGCTTTTCAGCAAGTTGATATCCATTCATCACGGGCATCCGAACATCTACAATCGCCAAGGCAAGTTCAATACCTTTGGTTTTTATTAACGCTTCCTCTCCTGAAAGAGCCTCGATCAGGTTGATTTTTTCTTTTTGTAAGATTCTGCTAAGAAGAAACAGATTTTCCTGTAAATCATCTACAATCAAGATGTTAGGTAGAAATTTCATGAGCTGATAAGGGGCTGTACCTAAAATATGAGCAATTACTTAATCGGACAAAGATATTGCTTTTTAACTGCAACACGTATATGGTATTGTTGTTTTGTCTATTCTGGTTCTCGTTTCTTATGCAAGCTTTGGTTTGAGTGTCGGCTTTCCTGTCTTTTCAATATTTCGTTTTTCAGTCCTTTCACAATGGTTTACTTTTCAATTTATCTATGTTGTTGTCTGTCTCTTACACTTGGCGGTAACGATTATGCATCAACCAAACCCTTGTTATTTCTGCTTTATCTACACCCCATGCTGCTAAGTTAATGCGCTGTAAAATAGGTGTATAGCGAATTCCGTATGCCAATCCGTAAAAAATACACACCAATTTGGTTGTCAAAGCCTACAGCATGATTGGGACAGTTTTTAATTAAGGCTTAAAGGTAGAAAAATTTCTTATAAATCCAACTGCCCTGCTGGGATTAGAATTGAAAAAAACAGCCGCATAAAGTTTATTAGCGCAACCAAAGAAGGTAAAACCGCAAAAAGTCCAGCTTATTAGTCCCCAGCTATTCCACTAGTTGAATTTCCTGCAATTCAAAAACTGCGTATTGCCCGAATTTACCTGGTTTGTCGGTAATTATTTTGGCATAAATCCCGGGTTTGTCGTTTATCATCCAGAGTTTTTTACGTGTCTCAAAACTAAGCACAACCTCCACAACTGTGCAGTCAAAAGTGCCTGCCGGACTGCTAATTTGCTCTGTGCCAACAATCCTGAATGTGTTATCTTCTTCAGGGTAAAGCAGGTTTGTATATTCTTCGTTGGATGGCATGGCAACATCTTCGGGAAGATTATAACGGTCGAAACCATAAAAGATAAAATCGATACTTAATGTTTGTTCCGAAAAGTTTGAGGTTACGTCTGCCGTAAGTGTTTTGTCATCAAAAGTCCCTGTGTTTTCGTCTAACTTGGAATATTTATAAACAAGATGTCTTACGTTTTCCAAACTCATCAACATTGCATTAATATCCTGCCAGGGCAGTTTTTGTTCGTCATCGTAATATTTATATTCACCATTTTCATCAAAAAAATCTGCTTCAGTAAAATCGAGTCTTGGCGGACTAATTGCCACAGCGGTGTTTTTCTTTTCCGGCTTTAAATCAGCAGCAGTTAAGCGGTTAAAATGCAGCAATGCATTATCTTTTTCATAAATCAGCTCGTTGTCAGTGAGTTTGGTTACGGTAGCATTGCCATTAAAATCCTTATCGAGTGTGCTGCTCATAATTAGGGTATTTTGTTTTTCATCAAATTCCCATTTTCCTGCGTCTATAAGATCTCCTTCTGCCGATCGTGCCGCTTTTAACAATCCGCCGTCTTCAAAAATATAAATAGCTTTCAAGTTATCGTAGGTTTCGCCCTCTGCGATAACTTTTGAAAGCTGCCATATTCCTGTAATTTCCGATTGCTGCGCATGCGATACAGTGGTGATGGCAAAGAGTAAAAATAGTAAAATTGAAATGTGTTTCATGGTAGTTTTTATTTGGTTTGTAGTTTTATCCATTTCGTAATTTCTTCCAATACTATTGGCGAGAATGTCTGTTCAATTGTGGCGTACTCTAAAGGTGAACCGGTTTCACATTCTTGAAATAAATGGTTCAAATTCGGAAACTCTTTTACAGTGACATTATTGTTTCCTCCTTTTTTCAACGCGTTTTCAATGGCTGTTAAGTTCTCTTTTGGAGGAACTTGCAGATCTTTTTCGCCATTCAAAGCCAAAACCGGACATTTTACTTTTTCCAGATTTATTGCCGGGTTAAACTTTAAGAAATATTGCATCCAGGGATTGGTTAGGTGACTAAGCTGCAATGAAACAAACTCATCTTTTGTCATTCCATTTGGAATTTTTATACTTGAATCGTTTTCCAGTGTTTCGTTGAATAAATTGGTTAGGTCTGTTTTTAATGTTTGATCATCATCAGATTTAACGACTAAATCAAATAGTTTAGCGTTCGTTTTAGCTGATTTATTAATTTCTTCTTCAGAGAAGCCCGAAGCCTTTGCAATTAGTGCTTGTTGAAGAAGTAGTAGTTTATCTCCCTGAATTCCAGTTCCTGCAAGCAATACGATAAAGCTCACATCTTTTGATTTTGAAGCAATCATTGGTGCAATTATACCTCCTTCGCTATGCCCGATTAGACCAATTTTCTTTTTGTCAATCTCTTTTCTTGTTTTCAAATAAGCAATAGCACTTTCCACATCGGTAGCAAAATCGGCAGAAGTTGCTATAGCAAAATCTCCTGTTGACTGACCAACGCCCCTGTCATCATACCTTAAAACAGCAATTCCGTTTTTGGTCAAATAATCTGAAATGACTAAAAAAGGTTTGTGTCCTAATAGTTCTTCATCTCTGTTTTGTGGCCCACTTCCGCTAATTAAAATTACAGCCGGAAAATTTCCGTCTTTTTCTGGAAGTGTCAATGTTCCTGCTAGTGATATATTTGCTTTCGTGTTTTCAAAACTCACATCTTCAGTATAATAAGGATAGGGCTTTATTGGTTCTTGTGGTCTTATTGCTGGTTCGTTTTCAACGCTGTTTCTCGCCAACTTCATAGGGAATTCCTGGCCGTTTTGTTTGAAAATACCTGTTATTTCATCTCCATCCAGTTCGCCATTGTATTCAATTCCTGCATTGGCAACTACAAATTTAATAGTTGGGTTTTCAAAAGTCGTCTGCGTTACCGGAATGTCTTTTGCGCCCTGGTCGGGGCTGTCCATTGTCGTGCTATAACCATCATCGGTTTCAGTAACATTAAAAATTACGCGCAACTGAAAGCTTTGAACTTTCAAAACGCCATTCCACTGTCCTGTAATATCTTGTGCTGCTAGCGGAAGTGAAATCATTAAGGCAATCAGGAAAATTAAGGTTGTTCTCATTTTCTTTTTATTTATAAATTTTCATTTTTTGTTTGATATACACGCATATTAAAATACCAATTGTTATGGTAACTAACCAATTTATAGTAATAGTAGCCACTTCAAAACGGTAATCTCTATCCAGGCCAAATTTAATTGAATAGGCAAGAAATGATATTATTGTCAAAGCGAATTGGGCAATAAGGATAATCCGGATTGACTTCTCAATAGTGTTTTTAGCAGAAAAAATTGGCGTTAAAAACAAGAACGAGATGCTCATTGTAATATATCCAAGTTCTTCTAAGGCAATAAACAGTCCATGTCCGTTATATTGAGTTAGTAAGGCAATTCCTTCCGATTCGCCTTTCATGAGACTTATTGGAACTACTGAAAACTGCGTAAAATAGGCTATCAATAATACTGTTGTAGAAATCAGCGCAAAAGTCACGCTGATAAAACTATATAGCTTCTTTTCGAGTGGGGCGTTAAAATGATTTGAAACGATAAATATTAGATATGCAAATAGCTGAAATATTGCTATATACATCCAATAATAATCCCGTGGATAATAAGCGAGCAGATCTGAAAAGGGATAGCTCATGCAATTACCAGGGCAATAGGGGCCCGTTGGTGGGATTGCTAACAGTGCAAAGCCAAACGTTATAACCGTCAGGATTATTAAGAAAAGTGATGCGTAAAATCCAAATCTCAATAGGTTGTTTTGGTCAATTTCTGAGTTCATTATTTAGTTTTTTTTTAAATAGCGTAAAGTGGTTCTTCAAGTCTTTGTACGGGGATTGTAGCTTATGCATACATCAACTAACCTGTAATCTGTTTATAATCAGGGACTCTATTGCCTTCTTTAGCAGCAATAACAAAGAATTTATATCTTTTACAGATTTTCCAGATTTTCTTTACGCTTAAGACTCATTTGTCTATAAAAAGATGGGGTAAGTCCGGTAATTTTTTTAAATTGATTGGACAGATGCGCCACACTGCTATAATGAAGCCGATAGGAAATTTCGGTAAGATTGAGCTCATCATATAAAAGCAGCTCCTTTACCTTTTCAATTTTGTTGATAATGATAAATTGTTGAATTGTAATGCCTTTTACTTCTGAAAAAGTATTGGCGAGGTAGGTATAATCGTAATCCAATTTATTACTGATAAAATCAGAATAATTTTCTTTAGGTAATTCATCAGAAAAATGAATCATTTCTGTGATTACGTTTTTTATTTTTTCAATCAGGATGGCTTTTTTATCTTCCAATAGCTCCAGACCCGATTTTAACAAGCTTTCTTTTAGTTGCTCAAGT
>Ga0222672_1000755_pt1 | contig 11063 bp, 17 predicted proteins | sample AntAcemetagen799_FD_179810 | JGI IMG/M metagenome (GOLD analysis project Ga0222672, IMG submission 179810) | Saline water microbial communities from Ace Lake, Antarctica - #799 | ecosystem: Environmental > Aquatic > Non-marine Saline and Alkaline > Saline | place: Antarctica: Ace Lake...
CGGCGCGCTGGGTGCGGTGGATGGACCGACCCCGCCGTCAGCCGCTTCGCCGCTGGTCAACGGTGCCGACCAGACCGGCGCGACGCTGGCCATCGATGGCGTTCAGGTCAGCAAGGCCGCCGTCTTCAAGGCCGGGGACTATTTCCAGCTTGGCAGCGGGTCATCGGCGCGGCTGCACATGGTCACCGCCGACGCCACCAGCAACGGCAGCGGGGAGGCGACGCTGGACATCTGGCCGCCCTTGCGCGCCAGCCCAGCCGACAATGCCGGGCTGACGATTGCCAGCCCGAAAGGCGTGTTCCGCCTGACCGGCGACGACACCGGATGGGACGTGGACCAGGCCGCGATCTACGGCATCACCCTGCAGGCGGTGGAGGTCATCTGATGGCGCGTGACCTTACATCGGGCATGACCGACGCAATCAGTGGCGCGGTGGTGCGCCCGATCGTGTTCTTCGAAGGCGTCTTTGCGTCCGGCACGCTGCGCATGTTTTCCGGCATCGGCACAATCGACTGGGACGGGGAGACCTGGACCGGGGGCGGCGACATGACCGGCATATCGGCAATCAGCGAATCGGCGCAGGTGGCTGCGCGCGGCGTCAGCGTCAGCCTGAACGGGTTCGACAGCGCCCATGTGTCGCTGGCGCTGCAGGATCTGCGGCAGGGCAAGTCAGGGAAAATCTGGCTGGGGTTCGTGGACGACAGCGACGCCATTATCGCCGACCCGAAACTGGCATTCAGCGGGCGGCTGGACACCGCTCAGCTGGACGACAACGGCGACACCGCGTCGATCGTCGTCACCTACGAGAACCGCCTGATCGACCTGCGCCGCGCCCGGACGAAGCGGTTCACGGATGCCGAACAGCGGACCCGAGATCAGGCTGACGGGTCCATGCGGTTTGTCGAAAGCCTGGTCGATGCGGAATTCATCTGGGGGCGGATCTGATGGCCATGACCCTGACCCGCCTGCCGGACTGGGAAGAGCGCCTGACGTGGTTCGTCATGGGCGTGGGTCGCGAGACCCGGTTCGACATGGGGCGGCTGTCCTGCGCCATCTGGGTGGCCGACGCGGTGAAGGCCATGACCGGAATCGACCCTGCGCCGGACTGGCGCGACATGCCCGGCGACGAACAGGCGATATGGAGATATCTGCAGGAACGCCACGGCGACCTGCGCGCCGCGACCACGGCGGCGCTGGGCCCGGAGATTCCGGCATCGATGGCGCAGCGCGGCGACGTGGTGCTGCACGTGGTCGAGCGCGGGCGCATGGCGCTGGGGATCTGCAACGGGCGGGAGTTCATGGCGCTGGCCGACCAGGGCATCGGCACCCGGCCGATGCACACCACCATCTGCGCCTGGAGGATTGGCTGATGCCACAGCTGGCTGGCGTTGCACTGGTCTATTACCTGGGGATCCAGGGGACGTTGCTGGGCATTGCCGTCGCGACGGCGGTGTCGTTCGCCGTGCAGACGGCGATATCGTCGCTGTCGTCGAAACCTGATGCGCCGCGACGGCGGTTGCAAGACCGGGTGCAGACCGTGCGTCAGGCTGTGGCCGTGCGCCCCGTGGTGTTCGGGCAGGCGATGGTCGGCGGCCCGATCATCTACATGAAATCAACCAACAACAATCAGTTTCTGCACATCGTGGTGCCGGTCGCCGACCATGAGATCGAGAGTTTCGACGGGCTGTTCTTCGGGACCGAGGAAGTGCCGATCGATGGCAACGGCGACGCGACCGGAAAATATGCCGGACTGGTCCGCATGCTTACCCGCACCGGCGCGCCGGGCCAGACCGCGTTCAGCGACCTGGTGACAGAGTCAGGCGGCGAATGGAGGTCAAACGATGTCATGCAGGGGTGCGCGGCGGTCTATCTGCGCCTGGAGTTCAACAACGACAAGTTTCCCGCCGGCCTGCCCCCGATCCGGTTTCTGGTCTCGGGCCGCAAGGTCTATGACCCAAGGGTAAGCGGTCACGACCCCGACGACTCCACAACCTGGGCATACAGCGACAATGCGGCGCTGTGCCTGGCGGCCTACCTGAACGATGCCGAATATGGCCTGGGCGCGGCCTACGGCACCGAGATCGTCGAGGCCGACCTGACGGCTGCTGCGAACGTCTGCGACGAAACCGTGACGCTGGCGGACGGCGACACGTCCGCACGCTACACGGTCAACGGGTTCTTCAAATCCAGCGCGGAGCCGCGTGAGGTCATCGAAGACCTGGTGAATGCCATGGCCGGGAAGGCCGTCAATATCGGGGGCACGTCGTGGCACATCCAGGCCGGGGCGTTCCAGACGCCGACGATCACGCTGGACGAAGGTGACCTGCGCGGCCCGATCCGGGTCACGCCGATGTTGACGGCGCAGGAGAATTTCAACGCGGTGCGCGGCACCTTCTTCGACCCAGCCCGCGACCACAAGCCGACGGACTTTCCGCAGGTCACGTCGGCGACATTCCTGGCCGAAGACAACGGCGAACAGAGTTTCGTGGACCTGGAATTGCCGTTCACGAACAGCGCCGCGATGGCGCAGCGGCTGGGCCGGATCGCCCTGAACCGCGTGCGCCAACCGATCACCATGACCTATCCGACCGGCATCGCCGGATGGCAGTTGCAGGCCGGTGACACGGTGATGATCACGAATGCACGTTATGGCTTCAGTTCCAAGGTGTTCGAGGTCGAAGATGTCGAGTTGATCACGCAGGACGATGGCGAAAACGGCATGATCCTGGGCGTCGACCTGGCCCTGCGGGAGACGGCGACGACCGTGTTCAGCTGGACCACCGGCGACGAACAGATCGTCGATCCGGCGCCGAACACGACCCTGCCGAACCCGTTCAGCGTCGCCAACCCCAGCGGGCTGAATATCAGCACGACTGACGTCGTTGTCGGCACCGTCACCCTGAAACAGCCGACCCTGACCTGGCTCAGCCCCGCTGACCAGTTCGTCACCGCCGGTGGCAGCATCGAGGTGCAGTGGAAACCATCGTCGGCGTCGGCGTATCGCAGTCTGGGCGCGGTCAGCGGCGACGTGACCGTCGCGACGCTGCCGCCGGTCGAGAACGGCACCGACATCGACGTGCGCGTCAGGTCCACGAACAGCGCCGGGGTCCGCGCCGACAGCTTCGTCGAGCTGACCAACTACACGATCGGCGCCACGGCGGAAGGCGACGATACCGAAGACTGGGGCGCCGTCAGCGTCGCCAGTGACACCACCGAAGACTGGGGTTCCGTTGCCGGAGCCAATGACACAACCGAAGACTGGGGGAGCGTCGCCTGATGGCCAACAATCAAGTACAGCTGCGCCGTGGCACGACCGCGGAGAACAACGCCTTCACCGGCGCCGACGGCGAGATCGGTTTCGACACCGACCTGGACCGGGCGCGCACACATGACGGCAGCACGGCTGGCGGGTTCAGCATCCCGAACCACAAAGACGTACAGAACAGCGCCATGGTCGCCGGCGCGGCGGGCGGCACGGCGGATGCGCTGACGCTGACGCTGGCCCCGGCACCGACGGCCTATGCCACCTATCAGCGATTCATCATGAAGGCATCGAGCACCAACACCACGGCGGCGACCCTGAACGTCAACGCCATCGGGGCGAAGGCCCTGAAGCGGCTGGTCGATGGCACGCTGCGTGCCCTGATCGCCGGAGACCTGACCAGCGGCAGGGTCTACGAGGCGATCTACGACGGCACCCAGTTCGTGCTGGTCGGCGGCCCGCAGCGTTTCACCTCGGCGGCGATCAGTGCCTCGACGCTGGCAGCGGGCGACCAGACATATACGGCGGCGCACGGTTTCGGGCAGCGCCCGTTCCAGGCCTGGTGCGAGTTGGTTTGCACCACCGCAGACCTGAACTATTCGGTCGGGACATCCGCCATCCCGCTGGGTCTGTTCAAGGTTTCCGCCGGTTCGATCTGGTCAGGCATCGGCATCGAATCGGACGCGACGAACGTCTATGTGCATCAGGAATCCAACATGTTCCTGATGAACCGGACATCGAAGTTTCCATCCGTGATCGACTACAGCGACTGGGACCTGATTCTGAAGGCGGTGCAGTGATGGACGCGCGCTACATCCTGCTGGACACGACGCACGCCGATTACACCACCGCGATCGATGATTGCAGCGCCGCGGCCACAGCCGCCTGGCCGGGCAACTTGCTGGGCTGTCTGTTGTCGGTCGATGAATCCATGGCGCTGGTGAAAGTGCCGGGAGGGTTCACCCTGGCCGGCGCCGTGGTGCTGGACATCCATGACACGCCGCCGCGCGCCATGCTGGCAGGTCCGGACTGGTATGTCGCCGATGACATGGACCCGGCCCCATGATGGCGGAGTTCGTGCGCGACAACGTTGCGCCCGCCGGGTGGCCGCTGTGCCTGTGCATGGCCGTCGCGGTGCTGGCGCTGCTGGCCGCCTGCGCGCCGGTCAACGCCCCTGATCCCGTCACCGTCAAACAGAAATTCCGCGCCGACCTGGCCGGGTTCTGCCTGCGCGACCCGGCGGCGCCGGGCCGCGAAACCTTCAGCAAGCGAGTCAGCCGATGACCGACAGGATACCGATTCCGCCGGACGCCATGCGGGTCTCGGCGGAGTACAGCCGCGCGCATCTGCAATACCTGGCCGGGCGCCCGACCTGGACCCAGATCCCGCGATTCCAGCGCCGCGCCATGGAACCGGCAGAGGTTTTCCAGGTGGATTGCAAGGGCTTCGCCATGAACACCGCGGGGCTGTTGTTCCGCGACATGGAATTCCGCTTCGGCGACGCATCCGAGAATGCCCTGCGTCGCGCCGTGCGCATCGGCTTCTTCGACTGCGACCCGCACGACCAGAAGCCGGAGGATCACGTTTCCTGCATGGCGTGGTCCGGCAGCGACTGGCACCTGGTCGCCGACACCATGGATACTGACCCGCTGGGCCTGCGCCGGGTGCAGGACGTGTCGCAGCGCCTGACCGGCTGGGTCGACCTGACCGACCTGACGGTGATGCATGTCGCCGAGACATCGGGCGCCTGAGCGTGAACGCGCCGTCAGCAGCGGTCAATGCCGCGAAGATCGAAAGCCTGCGCCGGGACTTCGAACGGCTGGAGCGATGGGTCACGCGCATCGTGTTGTTCATCGGGTCGCTTGCCGGCGGTGCGGTGCTGGTGCTGGTGAATGCCATGCTGAAAGGAGCAGGCCTGATATGACCCTGATCGACTTGGAGGAAAGCGTCACCTGCCAGCCGTGGATGCGCTGGTCGGCCATCCTGTTCGGCGCGGTGGTCATCTGGCTGCTGGCCTGGCCGATTTTCGGCGAGGACGTGACCCGCGCGATCAAAGGGCCGCCGGTGATCTATCACGGGGTTTCCGTGCTGCCGACCGGCGCTGCCGCGCCAGGCTCAACCGTCCGCGTCCGGTTCGACATCACGCGACGATATGATTGCCCGGCGCAGATCGTGCGCTGGTGGCTGGACGCCGAGGGCAACAGGCTGTCTGAACTGCCCCTGAAGACCGGCGGCTATAGCGCGCTGGGGCGGCGATGGGTGGTGCTAACGCTGACGGTTCCGCAGATGGCCGCTGGCCGCTCACGCATCGGCTATCGCGTCAAGGTGATCCATGACGGGCCCGGATGCGCCCCGGGCTTCGTCGGCGATCCGCCGGTCGCGTGGATCCCGATAAGGGGTGCCGGCACATGACTGACGTGCAGGCGATGGCACGGGCGATCGTGGAGCGCGAAGGCGGCTTCGTCGATCATCCGGACGACCCGGGCAGCGCCACAAAACACGGGGTCACGATTCACACGATGCGTCGGCTGGGCCTGGACCTGGACATGGACGGCGATGTCGATGTCGCCGACGTGCGGCTGGTGACGGCCGGACGTGCCGTGGATCTGTTCGTCGACCGCTATTTCCGGCGACCGGGGATCGATCGCCTGCCGCCGGATCTGCAGCCCGCCGTCTTCGACATGCAGGTCAATGCCGGCGATGTCGCCGGGCGGCTGCTGCAATCGCTGCTGAACCACGCCGATGGGGCCGAACTGGTGGTGGACGGGGTGATCGGCCCGGCGACCGCTGACGCTGCGCGGCAGGCGCAGGAACGCATGGGCGACCTGCTGGTCGATGCCTACGCCATCGAGCGGCGGGAATTTTATTACCGGCTCGCCGACCGGAAACCGCGCCTGCGGGCGTTCGCCAGGCGGCGCGACGGCGGCAAGGGTGGCTGGATCCGCCGTGCCGAGGAATTCATGGCGGCACGGTTTCACCTGACCGACGCGGCGCACAGCGAAAGGGTATCGTCATGGGCCTGATCACAAGTCTGGTTTCCGGTGGCGTCGAGGGCATCGGCAATGCAGTCGCTGGTGTCGCCCGCGTCTTCGTCGGCGACAAGGGTGCGCGGGAGGCCGCCAGCCACGACCAGAGCATGGCCGTGCTGGGCCAGTTCTCGGGGGAGTTTCGCACACTGCAGAACCGAACCTGGTGGGATGCCCTGATCGACGGGCTGAACCGCCTGCCGCGCCCGGCCATGGCGCTGGGCACCATCGGCCTGTTCGTCTATGCGATGACCGATCCGGTGGGCTTCGGCATCCGCATGGAGGGGCTGGCGCTGGTGCCCGACGAACTGTGGTATCTGCTGGGCGCCATCGTCGGCTTCTATTTCGGCGCGCGGGAACTGGCCAAGTCGCGGGAGACGGCCGGCACGGTGGCGGCCAGCACCGCAAAGGTCAGGGCCGTGACCGAGAACATTCGCGAGCTGCGCAGCCTGCGCACCCCGTCGTCACCCGGCGTCGCAGCGATCGATGATGAACAGTTCCGCCGGGAACTGGCCGGCACCGACCAGCCAATGAGCAATGCGGCGATCATGGAGTGGAACCGGCGCCGGGATTGACTCTATCGTTGTAGGGAGACACTTGAAACTGCAGTAACCGGGACTGGGCGGGATTTAGTGGGACATGGTGGGATGAGGCCACGGAATCCGGGTGACTGGAGGCGGTTCTGGTGAGTGGTTCAGTCGCGATTTTTGGGTATGACGACGCGACCTCTGAGGCCCGTTGCCTTGATCTCGATATCGGGTGTGTCCTGCGCTGCATCAGCCAGCTCGACCGGGTTGAGAATGATCGATATGGCGTTGGCCACCGCTGCAGCATGACAGGCCATGAACGGCAGGCCGCGCGATCTGGCCTGCTGGTCGGTCACAGAACAGGCGAAGGTGATTGGGGTCTCATCGCGCTCGACATTGGTCAGCATCGCAGCATCCCCGGCTTCATCCAGCAGGTCGCTGGTCAGCTGTATCAGCGCGTCGCCAAACTCCTGAATGGCCGCGTCCAACTCCCTGAGTTCGTTGATCACGCCCGGCGGTGCGACCCGGCGCCCGGACTGCCAATGTCCAATCTGCTTGACGTCAACACGATGCAGGATCGCCGCCTCCCGGATGGAGAGACGGCAATGCTGCATCATCAGATTGAAGGGGTTGTTCTGGCTCAAAGCTGGCCTGCTTCCTTGCGGCGCTGGGCCTGCTGCCTGCGATTCTCTTGCTCAATCGGGGTGATGGTTTCGCCGTTGCCGGGTGCGTGGACTTCCATGGTGAGACCGTCGAGCGACGTGCGTCGGGGACCGCGCTTGTTATGGGACATGATCGGGTGAGACATGAACCGTTGCAGAACCTGGTCGTTGGTCAGGCGATGGTCGGCGCTGTAGCCGCCGGACGGAAGGCCGCGCAGACGGTATACGGTCTCGAATGTCCTCTTTCCGGCAGGCATGTACTTCAGGAGGCAGTGAAGGTCGCCGGTATCGACGTTGCGGAATGCGATGAAGCAATGGCGAGCGGCGATATTCAGTGTGCTGGCGAGGGGGTTTTTCATTTCGGCTCTCCCGATTCTGCTGACGGCCATCCCGTCTGCTTCAATCTATATGGGGGCGTTTTTTCGTCCCGCAAGGACAAAATCGACGAAATCTTCAAGTTTCCCTGCCGAGATCACGCCCGGCGGTGCGCCATGCGCATCGCGTAGCAGTTGGTGCAGCCCTTCGAGATGATGCTGCATCCGACAAACGGGTTCCAGGTATCGTCCGTCCATTCGATCTTGGTCATTGGCTGGTTCCCTTCGGCTGTCTGGCGTGGTGGTCGGTGATGATCTGGACCAGGGCGCTGGCCTGGTCGCAGCCGACGTTGCGGGCCTGGGCGCGGGCGGCCTCCTGCCATTCGTCGCCGGTTCGGGTGCGCAGGATGGCGACCAGGGCGACGGTGGGGATAGCGTCGCGGCCGATCAGCATGGCGACGGCCTTCACGACGACGGCCATGATGTCACCGGCGGAGTCCGGCCAGGCGGTGGTGCAGGTCGCCAGCGTCTGGCGCAGGGTTTCATCGCCGTAAATGGCCCGGACGCGGTAAAGGCTGGTGATGCAGAGGATCTGGCGTGGTTTCAGGTTGGCAAAGCTGACGACGTTGCCGGGCACGATGATGCCGGTGGCGTCGCAGGCTCGGGCGATGGCGGCGGCGGCATCATCGCCCGCCAGGCGCCGGGCCTTGTGCATCTGCAAGGCGTTCATCGCGACCCGGTTGCGGTTGATCTCGAGGAAGGCAGCGGCCTGTTCCTGCAGCGTTTCGGCATCGGTCAGGAACACCGGCACCATGTGGCATGCCGGGTGTATGGCCGCGGCAATGGCGCGGTGCTGGCCGTCGATCACCGTGAAGCTGCCATCGCCGTTGTCGGTGCAGATGACGATGCCGAACAGCCGCCATTGAAAGTTCTCGACGATGCGCCGGATCAGCAGCCGGGAACTGTTGGCGAGGTCACGCTGGAAGCGGGAATCGACAATCAGCGTGTCGGTCGGGTGCCATTCGACGCGCGGCCGGTCGCCCGGCGTGGCGGCAGGCGTCCACCGGGGCGAGGCCAGGGCGGCGGCGAGGGCAGGGATCTTCGCGGGCTGCATCATCCGCCCGATTCCATGTCCAGCGCGGCGGCGGGAATGGTTTCGGCCAGGGCGTGCAGGAACTGCTGTTCGGCCAGGTCGGCGTGCAGCACCTCGATCTGCGGCCCGCGATCGGTGCGGAACAGGGCGGGGTCGGTGACGGCCCATGCGTCCAGCGCCGGGCCGGCGGGCAGCAGCCATTGCGCCTCTCGCGCCAGTTGCGTCCGGTCGGCGGCGTGGACCGCCTGCTGCACGGCCAGCGGCGCCTGCCACGGCATGGCGATGCCGGCGCGGGTGTGGATGGCGGCGTCGGCGGTCTGGCGGATGCGTTCCAGCGCCGCATCGAGAATGGTTTCGCCGTGGTGGGCGTGGAAGTTCAGGGTTTGCGCGGTATACATGGCGGCGATGCGCAAGGCCCGCTTCACCGGGGTGATCATGTCGCCGATGTAGGCTTCGTGCGCGTCGTGCAGCAGGGCGTGGGCCCGGGCCGCCGGGCTGACCAGCCGCATGACGGCGACGGAATGCTGGGCGACGGAATAGATGCCGGCGTCGGTGCAGGCGCCGAAGCGCGGGATGCGCGCCAGCTGCCGGGCGATGTCAGGCCAGTGGACATCTGTCGCCGTGGCCGACAGCAGCGGCCAGATGCGGCCGGACGAGGTGGCGACGAAGGTGCCGTTGCAAGCCCATTCGTCCGACATGCCCGGCCAGCCCGTGGCCGGCGGCGCCGGCTGATGCGGGTGATACGGCGGGTTGTCCGCCGCCAGGGTCATGGCAGGGCGGGTCATGGTGCCCCGGTCTGGCACGGGTGCAGGGCTGGTTCGGGTCGGCTGGGCGCTCGTCATTGCATCGCCTTTCATGAAAATTCACTATCATGTAAATACAAATGAAAGTCAGCGTCAACAGATTTTGCGCGACGGCCACCGCACCGGGCCCGGCATCGTCACGCGGGCGCGGCGGCGGTGATGCCGGATACGGTTGCCGTCCGACGCGGTTCCTGTGGGGGGGGACCATTCCATTCGCGGAAATTTGCAGTCACCTGTTGCATTCGCCATGGTTTTGTTGTTCATTTTGTATAGGAAAAATTATATAAGATGTGAATTACGGTCATGACACTGGCGGAATGGATGGACGAGCGGGGCCTGAAGGGCACCTGGGTGGCGGCACAGCTGGGCGTCAGCCCGACGACCCTGAGCCAGTATCGTACCGGCAAGCAGCGGCCCTCGGCGGCGCGGATGACGCGCATCAACGACCTGACCGACGGGGCGGTGCAGCCGAATGATTTCTTCGGCATCGGCCCGGCGGAAGGCGACGCGGCATGATGGGCCTGGCACAGTTAAGCCACCCCCCTGCCCGCCCCGGCGCGGCGTTCCGGACGTGCCCTGTGGTTCCCTCGCCCAGGCCGGAGCAGCAGCCGCCCGGGATGATCCACGGGCACGGGACGACTCTCCTCCCCAGACCGCCCGCGCCGCACCCCGGCACCCTTTCGACCCTGAACCGGAGGACAGAGCGATGGAGGCTCACATGACTGACGACAGAAACCCCGCGGTGCCGGACGGCGACACTGCTGCCGACGGCGACAGGCTGCCGGTGCACAGATATTTCGACCAGGTCGTGGCGCATCTGGAGGACGGCGACCTTAATGCCGACCTTTCGGTGGCGCTACACGAGATTGTCGAGACGCTGTCCACCTACGTGCTGAACAACGGCGGGAAGCCCAAGGCGAAGCTGACCCTGACGCTGGATATCAAGCTGGAGGGCGGCACGTTCGAGATCAAGCCGTCGATCACCAAGGTGGTTCCTGCGGTGCCGCGCGGCACGGCCTACCTGTGGTCGACCGCCGAGAACCTGCTGACCCCGGTCAACCCGAAGCAGATGCAGATGTTTTCCGGGCCGCGCCCGGTTCACCCGGCGTCACAGGCGCCCAGCGAGAGAGGGGACGCATAGATGGACAAGGACATTCACGGGACAGAAGCGGGCGAGATCATCGCCGAGATGCGGAAACTGCACGGGGCTGCGGTCATCGACATTCCCGGTGTGAAGGTCGGGCTGCCGAGCAATTTCCCCTTGATGCTGCGCCCCGGGCCCGATGGCATCATCGCGGAATCCTTGCGGGCGTTCGCCGATGAATGGCGGGTCAGGCCGGAGCGGATGGTGGGCACGACGCGGCTGGATACCGCCG
>Ga0222672_1000763_pt1 | contig 10985 bp, 8 predicted proteins | sample AntAcemetagen799_FD_179810 | JGI IMG/M metagenome (GOLD analysis project Ga0222672, IMG submission 179810) | Saline water microbial communities from Ace Lake, Antarctica - #799 | ecosystem: Environmental > Aquatic > Non-marine Saline and Alkaline > Saline | place: Antarctica: Ace Lake | collected...
CAAACTCTAAAGCAAGGCCTATCGGGTTCTTTTTTGCGCATCCAAAGCAGTGATGAGCCGGAAGTTCATTGTATGGGTTAAAAACTTTCATATTCTATTTTTATCTCAACTATTAATTAAAAACCAGGCACTCTTAGTGCCGGATTTTCAGTTTCTATAAATTTTTCGGTTTAAAGTAAAACCTTCAAAGCTTGAAGCAAAGCAACTTCCAACTCAAAACTCCCAACTCACAACTTCTTCTGCCTCACTACTTCTATTTTCCATTTTTGTCAAATTCAATCCAATCACCTTCAATTTTGTTATCAATATAATTGGCTTCTTTAAAAAGTGTGCCATCTTCGTGATAATCTTTTGCCTTTCCATGCAGCTTATTCATAATATAAGTGCGACTTGATTTTACATTGCTATTAGCAAAGTAAGTTTGCTGCACGCCATCAAACAAACCGTTTTTGTAATTGTAAGTAGCGATTAATTTCGATTCTTCGTCATACCAACTGGTTTTTCCTTCACGCAGACCGGCTTTGTAGATAGATTCCTCCTGCAATTGTCCTCTTTCGTAAAATACTTTTCTTTGGCCATCAAGTTTGCCTTTGGCGTAATTTTCTAATAACATCATTCTACCGCCCGGTTTCCATTCCGTTAGTTCACCTGCTAGCTTGCCATCAATATAGTTGGCTTGCTTTTCAAGATAGCCCGAGCGATCGAACAAAAGATAAATTCCCTCGCGTTTGTCAGCTTTAAATTGAACGAATTCGTAAAGCATACCGGTTGGAAAAGTGGCTGTCCAGTTTCCTGTCTTTTGGTTTTTTTCAAGCGTACCACGAATCTTAAAATTATTGAGCTGCGTTTCGTAAAGGCCATCTTTTTCATCGTTAATGTCCACCGTTTCAATAAGCTGACCAAATGATAATGTTGTTATTGACAACAAAACCATAAAAAATATAGACTGTTTCATGATTAAATTATTTTCTCTGCCGTAAAATTAAACAATTGATAGCAGTTATTCTACCGATATGGCCATTATCATTAGCTAAATGTTAATTTTGCAGCCTTAATACAGTTTTACTGTAAAATTTGAAAATCTCAATCCCAGATATGAAATCCAGACGTAAGCCAAAGTTTTTTGAGAAAGTTGAAATTATCGATGCCGGTTCCGAAGGAAAAGCCGTTACAAAACCAGAGGAAATGGTAGTGTTTGTGCCTTTTGCAGCGCCGGGAGATATTGTTGACCTTGAAGTGATTAAGAAGAAAAAGAATTATTTTGAAGGTTTTATCAAGCAATTTCATAAATACTCCGATTATCGCGTAGAGCCTGAATGTAAACACTTTGGAACCTGCGGCGGCTGCAAATGGCAGCACCTAGATTATAAATGGCAACTCAATTTTAAGCAAAAACAGGTAAAAGATAGCCTGGATCGGATTGCGAAAGTAAGCTATCCTGATATCAGACCAATTTTGGCAGCGCCAGCACCCTATTATTACCGTAATAAATTGGAATATACATTTTCTAACCGCAAATGGTTGACGGATGGCGCGCCTTCTTCGGATAAATCAGCGGAAGAAATGAGCGGTTTGGGCTTTCATTTGCCGGGCATGTTTGACCGGATTCTGGATATCGATCATTGCTATCTGCAAGCTGATCCGTCTAATGAAATCAGGCTTTTTGTCCGCGATTTTGCGCTAGAAAATAAATTGAGTTTTTATAATGTAAGAAACCATGAAGGCTTGCTGCGTAATCTGATAATTCGTAATACCCAAAAAGGGGAGGTGATGGTAATTTTGGTTATTTCAGCTGAAGATGAAGTTGTTATAAATCAGCTTTTGCCAGCCCTAATGACGAAATTCGAGCAAATTACCGCGCTTTTTTATGTGGTAAACGATAAGAAAAATGATGTTATTAACGACCTGGAACTGATTCATGTAGCAGGTGATACAGAATTGATCGAAGAGATGCAATCGCCAGTTGATGGGTTTCCTGCCTTGAAATTTGGGATTGCGCCGGTTTCGTTTTATCAGACCAATGCCAAGCAGGCCGAAGCCCTATACAAAACAGCTTTTGAAATGGCAGCCGTTTCCAGCGATGACAAAGTTTACGACCTCTATACCGGAGCTGGAACTATTGCGCTTTATTTTGCGCGTTTTGTTAAGGAAGTAATTGGTGTAGAGTATGTTGAACAAGCTGTTAAAGATGCTGCACAAAATGCAAAACGCAACAATATTAGCAATGCAAGTTTTTTTAATGGTGATATGGCTAAAGTGTTGGATGAGGAATTTGTGGTCGCACATGGCAAGCCGGATATTATTGTAACCGATCCGCCTAGGGCTGGAATGCATCCTAAAGTTATAATACAGCTTCTTGAAATTCAGGCAGATAAAATAGTTTATATTAGCTGTAATCCAGCCACACAGGCGCGTGATTTGCAACTGCTTGATGCGCTTTACGAAGTAAAAGCAGTGCAGCCTGTTGATATGTTTCCACAAACGCAACACGTAGAAAATGTGGTGTTGTTGCACAAAAGAGTTTAGTTTAGAAATTCAATTCAGGAAGTTCTTTTTTCAACTGTGCAACTAATAATTCGAGGTTTAATGATTCAGCTTCGGTAACGATTTTTGCTTGACTATAAAAAATTGCCCGCTGCCTAAGGTGTTCTTTTACGAAAATATAAAGCTCTTCTGGACTTTTTTTTGCAATAAGAGGCCGTTTTTTTTTGGCGTGCACCAAGCGATTTGAAACCGCCGATGGGCTCATTTTCAAATAAACGGTTAATCCGTTCTCGTTCATCCAGCTCATATTATTGTAAAAACACGCTGTTCCGCCGCCAGTAGCGATTATTGTGTTTTGAAATAAGCTGGTTTCAAGCAGTAATTCCCTTTCTAAGCGTCGAAAAAGTGACTCATCATATTTTTCGAAAAAGTCCGGTATTGTGATCTTATATTTTGACTCGAAAAGTTGGTCAAGGTCTTTAAAATCCCAGTCAAATCTATTTGCAAGCCTTTTGGCGCAGGTGCTTTTGCCTGCGCCCATATAGCCTACAAGATAAATTCTGTTGTTCATTGATTGCCGATTAGGGCGATTTATTTTTTCCTTTTCAGCACGCGTTTTGCAGCTTCAATAATATCGGGTGTGTCTAAACCGTATTTAGTCATCAGCTCTTCTGGCGTTCCACTTTCTCCAAAAACATCTTTGATAGCTACCATTTCAATCGGTAAAGGCATTTTCTGGGCCAACATTTGTGCTACGGCATCACCCAGACCACCATTTGCCTGATGTTCTTCGGCGGTTACTGCGCATTTTGTTTTCTGCAAAGATTGCATCAAAGCTGCTTCGTCAAGCGGTTTTATGGTGGTGATATTGATTACTTCTGCATAGATATCTTCTTTGGCAAGTGCATCGGCTGCTTCCAGGGCTTTCCAAACTAAATGACCTGTAGCAATGATACTTACGTCAGCTCCTTCTATCAATTTTATCGCTTTTCCAATTTCAAAAGGCGCATCAGCTGGCGTAAAATTTGGAACTTTTGGTCGGCCAAATCTCAAATAGACAGGACCTTCGTAAGCTGCAATAGCTTTAACAGCAGCTTTGGTTTGGTTGTAGTCGCAAGGTACAATCACTGTCATCCCGGGAAGCATGCGCATCATGCCAACATCTTCCAGAATTTGATGTGTTGCACCGTCTTCGCCAAGTGTAATACCAGCATGTGAGGCGCAAATTTTTACGTTTTTGTTGGAATAGGCTACTGATTGCCTGATTTGGTCATAAACCCTGCCGGTTGAAAAATTGGCGAAAGTTCCTGTAAATGGAATCAGTCCGCCGATGCTTAGTCCGGCAGCCATGCCAATCATATTGGCTTCTGAAATGCCTGTCTGGAAAAAGCGTTCAGGAAAAGCATCCGCGAAGGCGTTCATTTTTAATGAACCGGTGAGGTCAGCGCAAAGTCCGACAATATTTTTGTTTTCTTTAGCTACCTCTAGCAGGCCGTCGCCAAATCCTGATCTGGTGTCTTTATGGTTTTGTATCGTATATTTCATGGATAATTTGCTCTAAATCAATAATCTCCTAAGGTTTCTTCAAGTTGCGAAAGCGCTTTTTCTAGCTGCTCATCGTTAGGTGCAATGCCGTGCCATTTGTGCGATCCCATCATATAATCAACACCCATGCCCATTTCCGTCTTCATAAGTAGCAGTTGCGGCTTGCTTTTGCCTGCATTGGTTTTGGCAAGTTGCAAGGTGTTAACAACGGCTTGCATATCGTTGCCATCAAACTCAAATACTTCCCAGCCAAAAGCACGATATTTAGCGGCCAAATCGCCTAGAGGCATTACATCATTCACAGCACCATCAATTTGCTGGCCATTGTAGTCGATTGTAGCAATAAGATTATCCACTTTACGGCTTCCAGCATATAGTGCAGCTTCCCAAATTTGACCTTCCTGCTGCTCGCCATCGCCCATCAGCACATAAACTAATTTGTTGTCATTTAGCAACTTCTTGGAAAGTGCTGCTCCAATGGCGACCGACAATCCTTGTCCAAGCGATCCACTGGCAACCCTAATCCCTGGCAAACCTTCATGCGTTGTTGGATGGCCTTGCAGACGGGAATTTATAGCACGAAATGTGTTTAATTCCTCAATGGGAAAATAGCCTCTGCGTGCTAAAACACTGTAAAATACTGGGCTAATATGTCCATTGGACAGAAAAAACAAATCTTCGTTTTTGCCATCCATTATAAACTGATCTGCATCCAGATTCATCTGATCAAAATATAGTGCCGTTAGAAAGTCGGCACAGCCTAAAGAGCCACCCGGATGACCTGATTGTCGTTTGTGAACCATACGCACAATGTCGCGTCTTACCTGAGAAGCAATATTTTTTAAATTTCCAATTTCAGCCATAGATTTAATCTAGCAATAAGTGAAAAATAATCGTGAATTTTTATAGGGACAAAAGTAAGGAAAGTATCCTTGATGGCAGAAGAAAAAGAAAACAATACCACATGCTGGTGGTGTGAAAACTACTTAAAAAGGAATGCCCTTGAGGTATATGCAATTTGTAAAAACAACTAAAACAAATTACACCTCAAGGGCATCAAGTTCGAACTTATAAAAACAACCAACCAATTAGATTACAAAGATGCACTAATTATATACCACTTGTCAAGTAAAAAAGTTTACGGTCGTAAAAAATAAGTTAATGGTATGTTAAATTGCAAGCCTTTTTGAGCTTAATGTCATGATTAATGAAAAAGTTTATAAGTATTTGTTATTCATGTTATTATATGCTACTGATTTTCATTTTTAATTTGTTACTCTGTGCTAATCTTAAGACAATAGAAGGCAAAAAAAATATTTTGAAAATTGATACATTGAGAGTTTGTTGCACAACTTTATCGTATTCAACTTAAAAAAGACCTTTATAAGGAAGCTTTATAAATATTTTGAATAAATACTGTGAGGATAAAAAGCATTAAAAAAGAGAATGCCCTTGAGGTAGTAGAGAATTGTAAAAACAACTAAAACAATTCTTACCTCAAGGGCATGTAGTTCGAACTAATAAAACAACCAACCAATTTGATGACAAAAGTATGGTAGAAAGCAATGCGCCATTTTGATGATTCAGTTAACGGGGATGGAAAAAAAAGTGAAAGGTTTTCCGGGAAATGTCGCGGTGATTTACTACAAAAATAAGGTATTGAAACAGCTTAAAAAGAGAATGCCCTTGAGGTAGTGGAGAATTGTAAAAACAACTAAAACAATTCTTACCTCAAGGGCATGTAGTTCGAACTAATAAAACAACCAACCAATTTGATGACAAAAGTATAGCAGTAAGCAATGCGCCATTTTGATGATTCAGTTAACGGAGCGAGAAAAAAAGTGAAAGGTTTTTATGGAAATAATAAGCTGTTTATCAGTAGAATTATAGTTATAAATCGTGTTTTTAAGGCTTTGATAAGAAAAGGTCAAAGACAAGGCTTTTGATGTTTTTGAAATCAGGGAATTTACTGAGGTAAATGACTGTTTCAAAAACGAGAATAACGCAGTATTTGGCTTTTTCTTGCAAAGACTATTAAAAAGAGAATGCCCTTGAGGCAGTAGAGAATTGTAAAAACAACTAAAACAATTCTTACCTCAAGGGCATGTAGTTCGAACTAATAAAACAACCAACCAATTTGACGACAAAAGTATAGCGGAAAGCAATGTGCCATTTTGATGATTCAGTTAACGGAGCAGGAAAAAAAGTGAAAGGTAAAAGGGGAATTATAGGTGAGATTGTGAAATTTGCAAATTTCTAAGCAATGATTTAACTTATTGAAAAACAATGCCCTTAAGGAGTATGTGAATTGTAAAAACAACAATAACAATTCACACCTTAAGGGCACTTAGTTTGAACCAATTAAACAACCAACCAATTATGAGACTGCAAACTTATCGCTAACCTGTTAACTTATTAACAGATAATCAGAATGCGGTGGTAAACTTTCAGTTTATGGATTTATCTCTTCTGAGTTGGCAATTGCTACATTTAAAAAGTCAATAAAATCTTTTTGAGCAATAAATAATGGAAGCAGCTTTTTTACCAACTTCGGGTCGGAAAATATTTCTGTATTGAGTGGATGAGACACCACAAAATGTTTGTATTTAAGCAGTTCGATATGCTTAAAATCTGCTGCAAAACCTTTTGGTGGTCTTTTGAGTCGCTCGTCCATCATTTGATCAAAATTGGCTTTAAAAGCAGGAGCGCTTAAAATTTTGACAAAATCATCACCCTTAAAATATATTTCTTGCCTGATAGCGCGCAAAACCGTAGGCATAGGCGCATAAATTCCACCACCTATAAAACTACTATTTGGCTCAATATGCAAGTAATATCCAGCATTCCCTGCACTCCGACCGCCAGGAGCAATAAATACTCCTAAAGCTGTTTTATAAGGCGTTTTATTCTTGGAAAAACGGATGTCTCTGTTTATTCTGTATAGGCATTTTGAAGGGTTCAAAACTGATGCCCAGGGATTAGTGAGGCTAAGTGATTCAAGTAGTTGAGCAGTAAATTCTATCAGTTCTTGACGTGCTAAATTATATTGATCGCGGTGGGCATCAAACCATTCTTTGTTGTTGTTATCAGCTAATTCTGCTAAAAAGGAGATTATTTTCATAGTTAAGGCTTATTTTTTTCAAAAATAGCCTAAATTCGTCAATCAAATTGCGCAACAACTTTTTTAGCTTATGAAACACCTATATTTCATTCTAATCCTGTTTTTCTTCACCTTTTTTATAGGTGTCAAATCTGTTCACTCTTTTGAAGGTTTTTCGCCCACAGGCGCTAGAACTGCGGCTATGGGCAATAGCTCTGTAAGTTTAACAGATTTTTGGTCGGTTCAAAATAATCCGGCTGGTATGGCTGGTTACGCCCATTTTGCCGCCGGAATTGCCTATCAAAACCGTTTTTTGATGAAAGAACTCGCGCTAAAAAGTGCCGCCATTATTGCGCCGGTTAACTTTGGTGTTTTAGGTGTGAGCTTCAATCAGTTTGGTTATGAGCTCTATAACGAGAATAAAATTGGTTTGGCATACGCCAGAAGTTTTGGTAAGGTGTTGCGCATGGGTGTACAGCTCGATTATTTGTCGGCAAATTTTGCTGAAGGCTACGAAAACGGCAGTGCCATAACTTTTGAATTTGGTGTGCAAGCGCAAATCAACGAAAAACTTACGGCTGGTGCTTATATTTTTAACCCGATAAAAGCCAAGCTTTCCAGTAAAACAGATGAAAGAATTCCGGTAGTGTTGCGTTTTGGACTTTCCTATTTATTTACGCCGGAATTATTGGGAACGGCTGAAATTGAGAAAAATTTTGACAACGAAGCTTCTATCCGAGGTGGTCTGGAATATTATGTTGTCCAAAAGTTTTTTGTGAGGGCAGGAATCGTTACGCAACCTAATATTTTGACTTTTGGCGCGGGTATGGATTTGGGGCCAGTGCGCTTAGATTTGGCTGCCGGCGTACATCAGGTATTGGGTTCGACCATTCAAGCCAGTTTGGTTTTTAATTTCAGAAAGCTCAAAAATCAATAAATGATGTTGTGTAAAAAGAAATATTTGGGTTTTCTGTTTTTGCTTCTCTGGATCACTTCGGGCAAGCTGCTAGTTGCACAACAGTCAGACAGTTTGCGCATTGTGCTTACCGAAAGGATTACAGAACAAATTGAGCTTATTGCAGAAAACACCGAAGAGGAGTTGGATTATAGTGATTTGATTCAGAATTATTTGTTTCTGGCTGAAAATCCTTTGAATATCAATACTGAAAACTTAGAGCCACTGCGCGATTTGTATCTGATAAATGCTTTTCAGTTTGAGCAACTCAAAACTTATCTAACGGAGTTTGGTCCTATGCTAAGCGCTTATGAACTAGCTGCTATTGATGGCTTTACGGATGAAACGATTGACCTTTTAGAACCACTTCTGAGCTTTGATACAGAGGCCAGATCTTCAAAAATAAAGCCGAGAAATATTTTCAGGTATGGCCGTCACCAGCTGCTTTTGCGCACAGAACAAGTGCTTGAAATGCGCGAAGGCTATAAATCAATTTCTGATTCAGCATTACTTGAAAACCCCAATAAACGTTATCTGGGAAGTCCGCAAAAGTTGTATGCGCGCTATTCTTTTAATTACCGCAACCAGTTTCGGGCGGGTATTACAATGGAAAAAGATCCGGGTGAGGTATTTTTTAAAAATAATGTTAACGATAGTATTCAGCGCCTTCTGGGAAACAAACTAAAAAACGGTTTCGATTTTTATTCTATCCATGTTTATGCTGCTGATCTTGGCATCGTTAAAGCCATCGCTTTGGGCGATTATCATTTGGCTTTTGGACAAGGATTAACCATGTGGTCGGGACTTTCTTTCGGAAAATCGACCGAAGCAGGAGCCGTAATGCGTTATGGCGCTGGCGTGAAGCCCAATACTTCGGTAAACGAGAACTATTTTTTACGTGGTGGAGCAGTCACTTTAGGAATAAAAAATATTTCGCTAACGGCTTTTTACTCCAATAAAAATATTGACGCGAATATCGATCAAATTGATTCAGTTTCTAACCAAATAGCCACGGTTACTAGTTTGCAGGAATCAGGTTTACACCGTACTGTGAATGAATTAATGGATAAGCAAGCTGTTAATCAACAAGTTTTTGGAGGACGTTTAAGTTACCAAAGTCGCTTTTTTGAAGTGGGAGTGACTGGCCATCAAACGAAGCTGGAAGCCAATTTAATGCCACGAATTTATCCTTACAACCAGTTTCAAATTGTTGACGGAGACCTTTCTAATTATGGTTTTGATTTTAGGTTGATGCTACCCAAAACGATCTTTTTTGGCGAAATTGCGGGTAGTAGCAATGGTGGAATGGCTGCTTTGGCTGGCGTTACGGCTCAACCTGCAGGATTTTTTACAACAACAATTGCGTACCGTTATTACCAAAAAAATTACCAGAATTTTTTCAGTAACGCCTTCGCGGAAAGCAGCAGCCCGAACAACGAAACAGGAGTTTATATCGGCTTAAACGCTTCATTAGCGGCCAAATGGCGGTTAAAAGCTTATGCTGACCATTTTACTTTTCCTTGGCTAAGGTACCGAACGGATGCACCCAGCTTTGGCCACGACTATTTTGCGCAGTTAGAACACGAGATTAGCCGCAGCGCTGATTTCTACTTTCGTTTTCGCACCAAAGAAAAAATGATCAACAGCGATGATCCTTGGAACAGAATTGATTTTGTGGTTCCTTACAAAAAGGACAGCTACCGTTTTCATATCAATTATCAGATAAGCCCTTCGTTTAACTTAAAAAATCGTGCGGAATATATCATTTATAAACACGAAGAAAAACCTAAAAGTACGGGCTTTATTATTTACCAGGATGTGCAATACCGACCGCTGGATAGTCCGCTGCAATTGACGTTTAGGTATGCCATATTTGATGCTGACACTTATGATAGCCGCGTTTATACCTACGAAAATGATGTGCTCTACGCCTTTTCTATTCCGGCTTTTTACGAAAAGGGTACACGCATGTATTTGTTGGCAAAATGGTCTGTTTCGCAGTCTATAGATGTTTGGGCGCGCATCGGTCAAACGTGGTATTCGAATCGTAACGAAATTGGAACCGGATTAGAGATGATAGAAGGAAATCAGCGCACGGATGCCAAACTCCAGCTGCGGATTAAGTTTTAGTAAAGCTTGCTTCTTTTTAGCAAATAGGGGAGCAGCACTTGATGATAACCCATGTTAATGTCGGCATTAACATAATCAATTTGATATTGTCCGCAGCGCATCATCAGATGCTTTTTGCGCTCTTGCATGGTTTTTCTATAGGTTTCCTGAACCAGTGTTGGGTTTATTTTTATTGACTTTCCCGATTCCATATCCACAAATTTATAGGGCCGGTTTTCGAAATCTAAGTCAAGCTCAGCATGCGCATCATGCACATGAAATAGCACCACTTCGTGCTTATTATAACGCAGATGGCGCAAAGCAGCAAAAACTTCGTCTTCATCAGCGCTATTATCAAGCATATCGCTAAAAATAACCACCAAACTCCTTTTATGACTTCGTTCAGCGATATGATGAAGTGCCTCAGCAGTGGCTGTGGTTTTGTTCATTTTACCGCTTTCCGGAAGAATTAAACCTTCTAGCAATGCGTATAAACGTTTGAGATGAAGCTGATTAGATCGTGCGTTAGTGTGCTCGTTCAAGTTTTGGTCAAATAAACTCAAACCAACAGCATCACGCTGTTTTCGCATCAGTTCGATCAATGCAGCGGCGGCATATACCGAGAAAAGAAATTTGTCGGGATCATTAATATCCGCTTTATTTTTTAGCGGAAAATACATACTAGATGACTGATCAATAACAATTTGACAGCGCAGATTCGTTTCCTCTTCGTAACGTTTTACGAAGAGTTTTTCGGTTCGGCCATAAAGTTTCCAGTCGATATCTTTGATA
>Ga0222672_1000766_pt1 | contig 10977 bp, 7 predicted proteins | sample AntAcemetagen799_FD_179810 | JGI IMG/M metagenome (GOLD analysis project Ga0222672, IMG submission 179810) | Saline water microbial communities from Ace Lake, Antarctica - #799 | ecosystem: Environmental > Aquatic > Non-marine Saline and Alkaline > Saline | place: Antarctica: Ace Lake | collected...
CCGAAGTGTCGTCATACCCGGCAAGAAAGCGCGAGACGGTCGGCACCCACGCGTGCATGAAGTGGTAAACCTGATCCTGCGGCGTCGCTTCGTCGGTCGTAACTGTGGCGGTTTCATAAAGCCGGTTGTCACGGAGCTCGACGATGTTTTTCAGTGAGAACGCCCGGACTTGTGAGTCGCGTTCGAATCGAAATGTCTCACCTGAAAGTGTCGCCGCCAGCATCTCTATGGGCTTGCCATCGAGAGAAAACACGAGCTTCTTCAAAACCTCCGGCTCGTTCTCAAGATGTCCTGTGCCGATGAATCCTGTCCCCGGAAATGAGAACACAGTCCCATAGGCACTGTATTCCGTGGTCATCGGTGTGCCGCGAAAATCAATGCGGCCGGGTGTCCATTGGCTCGCCTGGCGCAAGAGGATGGTGACATCGCCGCAAGTGACTTCGATACGTTGGATGTCCGGGCCGAGGTTGGGCTTGAAATCTTCTCCGTTTACGAGCTGGCAGGAAAGGGAAACTCCGATGAAAAGGGGAGTGAGGTAATCGAGGATTGATTTCATCAGGTGCCGGATGATCCAGTGCTCTTGGTTTAACAGAATGAAAGGTTTCTCGAAAGCTCCGCAATCGGGGTCGCTCGATGTTTTTTACTTCGAATGATGCAAGCGAACGGAATCGGTCGATGCGGTTCAACTGATCGTCGTGGAGAAGTGATTCGAATTACTCCGCTCTTCCCGAGTCAGCGCCGAGCAGATGTTCTTTGAAAAACTCCGTGGCACGGATCGCACCGTTTTTGTCGCCGGCACCCGCCACATCGTGCTTCCCGCCTTCAACGATCAACAGTTCGGAATCTGCACTGATCTTGTCGAGCGCAGCTTGCAATCTCTCGGCATGTTCAACGGGAACAGTGCTATCCGCATCACCATGAACGATGAGAATGGGGGGATCGTCTTTCGATGCGAAACTGATCGGCGATACATCTGTCATTCTCTCGCTCGCCATTTCCTCCGCGGGTGTTCCCGGTTCGTATCCGACTAATTGTCGATACGCGGGATGGGCATGCTCAATCTCGCCTAGCAGGCTCCAATCGGTTGGTCCCGCAAACCCGACCGCACAGGAAACCCGGGAGGATTCCTTTTCCACGGGATCATCGCTCTTTGGATCGGCGACGTCATCGTGTAGTGCAATCCAGAGAGTGAGGTGTCCTCCTGCCGAACCTCCGGTCACGCCGAGACGAGTCGGATCGATGTTCCATTCTGAAGCCTGCGACCGCACGAATTGGATCGCCCGCATGCAGTCGTTCACTTGAGCGGGGTGGGTTGCCACATCGGTGAACCGGTATTCCACCGATACGACCGAAAGCCAGCCTTCCTGCACCGCTCTCAAAAGATAGGCGGGAACGCTATTTTTTGATCCCCCTCTCCAGCCTCCACCGTGGATGTGAACGACGACTGGCGTTGGCTGTTGCGACTCAGGCTGGTAGACATCAAGAACCTGCGCCGAATCTTCTCCACCGTAGGCGATATTTTTCAGAGTTGGCTTGAGTCGATCTTGGGCAAAAGCGGAGTCTGAAAAGAGCGAAACGAGTAGGCAGGCGGTGAATGTGGAAAATATCAGGTGTTTCATGGGGGGGATTGATAGCTGTTTGGCATTCAAAGTTGGTGAGAATTGAACAAGGCCAGACCTGTCAACCTTCGGGCAATTGCAAAGTTTCGCATCGGTGTTTTTCTCTATGAGTCAACACGCTGGCGTGATCTTGTTGTCCTTGCAGCTTGTATGGTCCTGGGGGGATACTCTAATCTTTCGACGTGATGAGATTTGGAAAGTGGTTTCTATTCGGACTGGTCCTGCCAGTGGTGGTCTGTTCTTGCGGAGACTCATCGAAACCTCCTGCACTAACAGTGTCCGGGGCCTTGCCAAACGGCTCTTTTTCTGAACTCTACCCGGAATGGAAAGAGGCATCTGTTTCAGATCATGAACTCCGTCGTCGGGACTTTGACCCAATACTGCATGGGATTTCGCGCGAGAAATACGAGAGTTTGGATTCCTACGTAGAGCGCTTCGATGAAACTTATCGCTGTGGGACGCCGGTGAAGGAGGTGTTCTACAATTGTTTTGAGATCTACCACAGGCTCGGTGGGAGCGGTGCCGGAAGATGGTTTCCTGTCTACGAAGACAACCTGCGGAAGTGGGGCGAGATGAAGCCGGACTCTTCTGCGCCCTATCTTGCTTTGGTTGGGCTTGTCGAATCCAGAGGCTGGTTTAGTCGAGGTGAGGATGTCTCCAGCACCGTTTCAGAGGAGGGTTGGAAGGAATTCGAGAAAGAACTGAATCGTGCATGGATGCTGCTTGATGAGGCTCCGGATTTTGTCAAAGAGGATGTGCACTACTGGTACCAAAGACTTTCTCTGGGGTTGGGGCGTGGAATTCCGTATGATGAAATGCTTACTTACTTCAGGGAGGGGCAGAAACGTGATCCCCACTATTTGCCGCTCTACCAACAAATGGCGTGGTATCTGCAGCCGAGATGGTATGGCGAGACGCCGTTCGACTGGCATGACTTTCTGGTCGAGGCGATCGACTTCGACGGTTTGTCCGAAGAGGACAAGACCATGGTGTATGGAATTATTGTGCGCTTCGGAGTCAAATGTATGGACGAATACCAGTACGATCCGCAGAAGGTTTTCAAGGATACCGGAATCGATGTCCCGCGTTTTCTCGACGGACTTGCAATCTACGTGAAGCGTTATCCCGAGTCGTCACAGTGGCCGATACATTATCTCTATCATGCTCAAAAGGCAGAAGATCCTGAACGGATGAAAGATGCAATACAGCTCAGTGAGCGAACCTACGATCCCTACAACTACGATCCCGAGTCGATGCTTTCGCTTTTTGAGAAGGCTGTTGAGCAATTCCCGGAGTTAGCCGGGCCGCTGGGACGAAGTTCGAAAATTCCCGCACAATGAAGCGCCGCAATTTTCTGATGGGAACAACAGCTGCTCCCATAGCCGCGCAGGCCACTTTGGAGGTTTCTCTTACATGGAGCGTCCCCGATGTCTTCGTCTACGGCTCTACTCCCGGCGGAATCGCTGCAGCAATCGAAGCAGCCCGTCGAGGATGCTCGGTCGTTCTCGCGTGTCCGAAAATGCATCCCGGTGGGATGACTGCGAGTGGGCTTTGCACGACCGACGCAGTTCGGCGTGAATTGTTCGGTGGCCTTGTCCTCGAGTTCATCAAAGGAGTGCGCGAGGATTACCTGCGCGAGATGGGAGAGAACTCGCCCGACTGGACGCTGATCCGCGATGGCTGGTTCTACGAGCCGTCCGTCGCCGAGCGAGTCTTCAGACGAATGCTTGAGGGCGAAGCTGAGCTACTCAGCTATCTTCCGGGTCGTCATCTTCTAGAAGTGAAAAGCTTCAACGGACAGGTTGAAGCAGCTGAGTTGGAGGAGCCTGATGGTAGAAAACACGTCGTCACCGCGAAGACCTACATCGACGGCACTTACGAAGGTGATCTCGCAGCTGCTGCAGGAGTGCCCTACCGCGTCGGTCGCGAGGGCCGCCACGAAAATGGTGAGTCGCTCGCCGGGATTCACTACATGAACTGGAAGACCGGTGAGCAGATCATGACGCCCGATACCGGTCAGCCTTCTCCGGCGATTCAAGCCTACTGCGCGCGCTGTATCTTCACCGATGACCCGGAGAAACTGGTTCCGCTTGAGAAGCCCGAAACATACGACCAGCACATCCATGACCTTCTTCCCATGCTCGATGATTTCGAATCCGGTCGGGTCAAACGTCGCAGCCTTGGATCGAAGTTGGCGCGGGGGAAATATCAGCTCAATGGATCCATCGACCGGATGACCAGTCTCAACTGCCCCGGAGTCAGCTGGTCATGGCCGGAAGCTGACCGCCACCACCGCGCAAGGCTTGAACAATTTCACCTCGATCATGCCGCCAGTTACGTCTGGTTTTTGCAGAATGACCCACGTGTGCCCGATCACGTCCGTGCACTATGGAAAACCGCCGGACTTCACCGGGATGAGTTTCCTGACAACGGTCATTGGCCGTGGCAAATCTACGTTCGACAGGGGCGTCGGATTGAGGGACGGGACAAAGTGACCCAGCATAACTTTATCGTGAATCCAAAAACCGGACGGACTCCTTTCGTAAAGAATCCCATCGCGATCGGAGAGCATTCCTTCGATGTTCATCCGTGTCACGACCGTCGCTTCGCGGTCGACGGCTGGATGGAAGGCGTCCTCTGGTATCCGAAAAAGGCCAATGGCCCAGCCCAGCCCGGCCAGGTTCCCTACGGCGCGATGCTTCCCGGGAAGATCGACAACCTTCTCGTCCCTGTTGCTCTTTCCAGCACCCACATAGCGATGTCGGTCTTGCGGATGGAGCCACTCTGGATGACGACCGGGCAGATCGCAGGTTATGCCGCGAGCGTGGCGAAGGAATCCGGGACGGACGTGGCGAATCTCGATCCCGGACCGATGCCGGGCGAGTTGGGGATTAAGGTGGATCCGTGGGCTTAGTGTCCTAGCCGTACCCGAAATCCGCCAGCTTATCCCTCAACCGTCTCCCGCAGCACTTCCATCATCCGTTTCATACGTTCGTCGGCGACGGCTTTACCTTCGGCGGCTTTGGCGCGGGCAGCTTCCTGATCGTTCGCGATGGCGAGCACGGCGGGCGTGAGCCCTCTTTCCGCTTCGTCCAGATCGTGATTGAAGAGCCATTCCGAGAGTCCGATATCCTTCCACATGAAGCCTTTGCTGGTTTGCTCCTTGTAGCGGCAGACGATGGCGGGGATGCCGTGGCCAATGCAGAGAATGGGACTGTGCTGCTCGTTGCCGAAGAGCCCGGCGCAGCGGGTGTAAACGCTGGTGGCGAAATTGGTGAGCCAGTAGTCCTCACGCCAGACGACTTTCTCCTTCACATCTTCCGGGAGTTTGTCGTAGATCATCTCCTTGTTGAGTTTCATCTGGGTGGCATCTTCCGGACAGAGGAGAACCTTCATGTCAGTTTCTCTCACGACGGCGATGACGGCATCGCGGAGCGGACCGATATCGTGCTCTTTCATTTCCTCGTTCCGGGCGTGTTTTTCCGGATTGAATTTGTAGCCTTCCTTCACCTCCCAGTAGGGTGTGTTCCGTAGCTTCGGAATGCAGCACATGAACTTCCCCTCTTCCAGACCTACTTCCTCGAGCCAGGCGACGGCAGCGTCATCGTCGGTGAGATCGCAGGCAAAGGTCGCGTCCGGGCCGAACTCCATGATCGGGCAGGTGGCTCCCTTGTCTTTGGCCAGTTGGAGGGAGACAGAATCCCGGAAAAAAGTGAACTCCGATCCGCTGATCACGTCCAGGCCTTCGTCAGAGTATTGCCAGGTGACACCGCCAATCCCATAGGGTTTGCCGTTTTTTTCGCTCCACTCGAGGATGGACTTCTGCCCGACGATGCCGGGGCCGGATCCGTGAAGCAGAAAGTCACACTTTTCGAAGGCTTCCTGCTTCGCTTCGGCCGTTTTCTCCATGATTTTGAGCTTGGGAAAACGCTTCATGAGGATTTCCCCGACCCCGTTGTTCACGTGGCTGGGCCAGAGCGTGATTTCGTAATCGGGGCAATACTTTTCGAGCAGGCTCAGCATGCCCGGGGTGTGGGCGATGTCGCCGATGTTGACCGTCTGCCAGGAGGATCGTAGTAGAATTTGCCTCTTCGGTTTAGCGCCTTGAGCGGCAGCGAAAGGAGTGGCTGCTGAGGCAGCGAGAGCGGTTTTGACGAAATGGCGGCGGTGCATGAGTCCAAAAAGGGGCATATTTTGACGAGTTGAATACTTGAGCCTATTGGCCGCTTCGCTGCAGTTCAAGCGGCAGGAGAGCGTGAACGGAAACCGGCGGAAATCCCGGCAGGCTCGATCTGGGAGTTTCCATAAATGGCGGGCATTTTGGAGAACATGTCATCCTCCTTTCGTTTCGTTTCCCTGGGGTCATCCTGCCCAGTCACCCCGTCGTCCGCAATCCGCTGGCGATGGCACTGATCGAGAATATCAGACTGCGGGTAATCTCTTCGTCCGATTTTCTCCATTGGCGAAGAAGTTCGATCTGCTGCTGATGAAGAATTTTCAGTGGTTGGTCCCGAAGGTTTAGCGTCTTTGCATAGCGAGGCCGACGGACGTGAATAGGGCGGGGGAAGAGCTTCCCAAGATGAGTTCTCGCAAGTTGAAACTCGTTCTCGATTTTACCCATAAATGTCTTCCGCAGAGACTCGTCTTCCACGAGTTCGGCATAGGCATTCATCAACTCGAGGTTGGCGCTCATCAGGTTGGTCTCGACGCTGGTGAAAATATAGCGGGGGAGGGTAGAGGAGGAAATGGTGTCGGCGAGTCGCTGAAAATTTTCCGGCTCCTCCCGATGAAGCCGATCAAGTGCGGAGCCAACGCCGTACCAGCCCGGCAGATAGAACCGGGATTGAGTCCAGCTGAAGACCCAGGGAATCGCGCGGAGATCGTCAAGACTGGCGGTGCCGGTACGTCGTGAAGGGCGTGAACCCATCTGAGTCTGTTCGAGCGCATCGATGGGCGTCGCCTGTCGATAGAAGCTGATGAAGCCGTCGGTTTCGAGGAGATCGCGATAGGCTTCGGTACTCCATTTTGCGAGCGAAGGAATGAGATCGATTCCCGGATCTTCCGCCGGTTCGCCGAGCCGATGTCGCACCGTGGCATGAGTGACACAGGCTTGGAGGCTCTCAAGATGATAGGCCGCGCTTTCCGGATAGGCATATTTCCGGGCGATGGTTTCGCCCTGCTCTGTCATCCGGAAGTCGCCGGTAAGAGAACCGTGTGGTAGCGCTCGCATGAACCAGTTTGTCGGACCTGCTCCGCGGCTGATGGTACCGCCGCGGCCATGAAAGAATTCCAGTTCGATTCCGTGTTTCCTGCCCACGGCGGAAATGGACTCCTGCGCATCGTGAAGCGCCCACTGACTTGCGAGAATACCGCCGTCTTTGTTTGAGTCGCTATAGCCGAGCATCACCTGCTGGCTCGTTGTCCCGGCGCCTCCGGAAACTGCGAGACTAGCCTGCACGGCCGGGTGCGAAAGGTAGTCATCGACGATGCCTGCTCCGTTGGCGAGATCGTCGAGTGTTTCAAAAAGAGGGACGATCTGAAGAGGGCAGACAATTACTTTCCCATGGGTTTCGGTCAGCCCGGACTCGCGCGCGAAGAGATGGACGAGAAGAAGATCCGAGAGCTGCCGGGTCATGCTCACGATGAGAGAGCCGATGCCAGGGCCTCGGGTGCGACGGTGATCGGCGAGGACTCGGTAGCATTCCCTAACGGCATCAGCCTCCGACCCTGCTGACTGATCGATGTGCAGAAAAGGACGAGGCGATTGCAGTTCCCCGGTCAGATAGGCGACCCGCTCGGTTTCGCTCCAGTCGGCAAAAGAAGATCCGTTTTCGACTCCGGCTGCATCGAGAAGTTGGGCGGCAGCGTTGTCGTGAAAGGAGCTGTTCTGGCGGATGTCGAGTTCGGCGAGGTGAAAACCGAAAGCCTCGAATTTTCGCTGAATCGGGCGAAGAAAACGCTCGGTGAGCCGGTTCGCCCCGATCGCGAGGAGGGAATCGTGAAAGAGATCGAGATCAGCCCGAAAGCCATCGGGCGTGACATCGAGATCGGCACCGAGTTGGGCTCTTAGCAAATAGCCGAAAGCCCGCCAAGGCTCTTCCGGATTGCGATCATGAATGTATTTCCCTTCTTCTCCCAGAGCCCCGGCGAGCTCGTGCACCCGTTTCAAGAGACTCTCGGGAGCTGGATGAGCTGGAGAGGAAACCGTGAGTTCATAGGCGATGAGGCGGAGCTCGCGGCGGAATAGTTTCAAGGCCTGGCGGCGGAGTTCGCCGAGAGTATCGCGAGTGACGCCGGCGGTGACGAAGGGATGTCCGTCCCGGTCTCCTCCGATCCAGAGGCCAAAGCGGATTCGTGGACCTCCTCCCACTTTGCGCAACGTCGCAGGATCGAATCCGGCCTGCTTCCAGGCATACTCAAGATTGCGATCGAGTTGCTCCAGGGTTTCCGGGAAAACCTCCCGGAGATAGAAAAGCGCGTTGCGCAGCTCCCGTTCGATGGTGGGACGTTCCGTGTGGATTTCACCCGTGCTCCAGAGAGCCTCGAGCGCTGTCAGCATGTCCTCGCGGGCCTCCGATCTCTCACGGGTAGTCTGGCCGGGAGCCTCGAGTCGTAGAAGCTGATCGTAGAGGTCGCGGTGTCTTTCACGAACGCTGGCGCGTTTTGCCTCAGTTGGGTGTGCGGTGAAAACGGGCTCCACACGAACGTGTTGCATCGCTTCGGCAATCGCTTTCTCATCGAAGCCGGAGTCTTTCAGCGACTTGAGAACGCGTGGCCAGAGACCCTTTTCTGTCTCAGGACCAAACAGGACTTCTCGCTCCTTCCGGGTTTCGAGCGAGACCTGTTCCTCGATCATGTCGAGAAGCTGAAATGCAATTGAGTAGACCTCCGACGTTTGCTGGGGAGAATCCATCACCGAGCCGCCGCCGTTTTCTGCGAGCCAGGGCAGTTTTTCGGCGAGATGAGATTGCCCGGTCGAATTCAGCACCTCCTGCAGGCAGGTCATGATCTCTCCCACTTCGGAGTCGAGCGTTTCGAGGCCGCTGGCGAGGAGCTTTCCCTGAGGTTCGTTGGCAGATGAAGAGGATGGCATGGTTGAAAGAGTCTACGTCCGAGAGCAGAAAGTTTGCCGAAAAGCAGGTCGCTTTCGATTTTCAGAATCAGGAGTCAGTTGCGAGGGATAGCAACTTGAAGTGTGCTCAGCCGGAGCCGCGAACCCCATCAAGGCAGCAAATTTACCTCGGCTGATAAATCTTCGAAGTCTCGATCTGGAAATTTCCACAAAGGGCGTGCATCTTGGCGACCATGTCATCTTCTCTCCGTTCCGACTCCCGCGGCGTCATCCTTCCCTGTCCCGACTGCGGATCCGCCAATCGCATCGCTTTCTCACGCCTTGGTCAGAAAGGGCGCTGCGGCACCTGCAAGGTCGAGTTGCCTCTTCTCTCTCAACCGGTTGATGTTTCCTCTGCGGAAGCCTTCACGAATCTGATGGCCCAGTCCCCGCTACCAGTGATTGTTGATTTCTGGGCCGAGTGGTGCGGACCTTGCAAGATGATGTCACCCGAATTCGCCAAAGCGGCAGAGCAAGCCGCTGGAGAAACGATCCTCGCCAAGGTCAATACCGAGCAAGTTCCAGAAGTCTCTGCTTCTCAGAGAATTCAGGGCATCCCTGCCTTCATCCTTTTTAAGAATGGAAGCGAAGCCTCCCGCTCAACGGGTTTTCAACCGGCCGCGAAGTTATTGGCGTGGGCGGGATCGGCCTAGCGCCGCCTCACTTTTTCTGAAACCGCACGAAGTAGTTTTCGTTCAGAAGGTCTTTCACTTCTTCCACGTTCTCAAAACCGGCTGCTGTCACCTCCGCCTCGAAGACTTCCTGACCGGCCCGAACGTGCCCCATGACAAAGTCACTGCTTTCGCCGGGGATGCGTTTGAAGTCGATCAACACCAATTGGCCTCCGGGTTTCAACGCCTTGTAAAGAGAGGAGAGGCTGGCCTCCGGGTATTCAAAGTGGTGATACACATCGCAGATGAAAGCCAGGTCGATGCTGTCTTTGGGGAGCTCCACACTCCGATCTGTGCATAGAACCGTCTCCACATTGCCCGCCTTCGCCCTCTCAGCACGGGCTTTGATGTGAGTCAGAAAATTTCTGGCAATATCCACTGCATAAACCGTGCCCGTTGCGCCCACCGCTTTTGAAAAGGGCACGGTGAATAATCCTGTGCCCGCACCGATGTCCGCCATTGTCATGCCGGGCTTCAATCCGATGGCGGCGACGATCTCATCCCGTTGATGAAAAACCTCGCGGCTCTCCACCTCGAACTTCTGCGACCATTCATCCACTTTCAGATCCGGATCGAGAAACTTCTCATTGATGCCCGGCTTTACACTTTCCTCCTGAGCGAGGCCAAGAGTGGAAAGGGCGAGGAGGAAGAAAAATAGACGTTTCATTGTTGATTTGGAAAGGGGAAAATAAAAACAGCTCACCAATTACTCACTCTTCTCTTCGTAGCTCTCGTCCATCATGATCAGTTCCGTGATCGTGACGAAGCGATAGCCTTTGTCGAGGAGTTGATCGAGCGTCGATGGCATCGCATCAACCGTCGGCGCATGTAAATCGTGAACAAGAAGAATGCCGCCGGGTCTGGCGCCGTTGACGAGTCGACTCGTGACGACAGAAGCACCGGGACGCTTCCAGTCTTCGGGGTCGACTGACCACAGAATCGTCGGATAGCCAAATTCCTTCAGCATGAGTTTCTTCTGATTGTTCGTGATCGCTCCACCGGGAGGGCGCATTGATTTCGGAGCCACTCCGGTTTCTTTCACGATCATGTCGTGGGCGTCCTGCAATTCCTTGCGAAGGCCCGCATCCGACATTCGGGAAAGCGTGCCGTGTGTCACCGTGTGATTTCCGATCTCGTGCCCTTCGGCAATCATGCGGCGAAGCAGTTGTGGATTGTACTTCACCATGTTTCCGACCACATAGAAGGTGGCCTTGATCTTCCGCTTCTTGAGCATGTCGAGCAGCCGCGGCGTATTCACCCCATGCGGTCCGTCATCGAAGGTGATCGCAACGACCTTTTCGCTCGTCTCGATGCTGAAATACGTCGCATCGATCTCTCGATCCCACCCGGGGATAGAGGACGGCCGCTTTTTCGGCTCAAAGGCATCCCACGTCGGCGCCTCGAAGCCAGCCGACAGGCGAATCGCTGCGGTGAGATTCTTCGGGTCGAGCGACACAGGAGCTCTCGAGAGTGAACTCGGAACCTGACAAGCGCTCAGAGCCAGAAGCGGAGCAAGCAGCACAGCGGTGAGATGGAGTCGATTGCCCATTAACGGGGGAATGTGCGATGGGGTGAG
>Ga0222672_1000768_pt1 | contig 10939 bp, 16 predicted proteins | sample AntAcemetagen799_FD_179810 | JGI IMG/M metagenome (GOLD analysis project Ga0222672, IMG submission 179810) | Saline water microbial communities from Ace Lake, Antarctica - #799 | ecosystem: Environmental > Aquatic > Non-marine Saline and Alkaline > Saline | place: Antarctica: Ace Lake...
AGGTCGTAGCCCTTCGCGCGCAGTTCCGCGTAGACATCCGCCTTCCGGCCCTGCAGGCCGATCATCTCGGCGTCGATGGCCTTCACCCGGCCGAAGGCGGCGCGGAGGTCTTCGGAGGACGGCGAGGCGACATCCCGGTCAGCACTGTTATGGCCCACCGCCGCGCGCTCGGCGGCGCGGGTCTGCTTCTGGCCGGCCATCACGCATGCCTCCGCGCCAGGTCCCGAACAGGCGCGGTCATATCACGTCTCCCAGGCTGCTCTGGTGCGGCCCGCCGACCAGGTCGGCGCCGTCGCCGAAGGCGGACATTTTGAGGCTGCCGCGGTGGCTGTCGGCCAGGCGGATCACCTGGCGCGGCGTCAGCCTCAGCGCCGCTGTTATGCCCGGCCGTTGGCGCGCCGGACGCGGCCTGGGTCAGCTCCTTTGCCATCTCAGCAGCCCTCCATCGCGTCGGTCCTGGCCTGGATCTCGTCGATCACCTGGCGCTGCTTCGCTGTGAAGACGGTTGCCTCGCGGAACCGGCCCAACCGGTCCGCGTTGCGCATTGCGAAATCGACCTGGAATTCCGAGTAATCGGCAGGGTTCTCGATGACGCAGGAAAGCGTCTTGTCGATCTCTTCGAATTCGTCCCTCGTCATTGGATTGGCCTTTCCGATCAGGTGGCACATCAGGTCGACCGTTTCGTCTTCCGTCGCGCCGATGAACTTCGGGCTGGGCCGCAACCGGCCGGTGACCAGCCAGTGCAGATCCACGCCGGTGCCGGCGATCAGGGCGAGCGCCTTGATCGGAATGCCGCGGCGGCCGTGCAGGTAGCCGTCGAGCGACGACCACGGGATCCCCGTGCGCTTGGCAAAGGCATGGCGGCTTCGGTCATGCCGGCCGATATGCCAGAGCAGCCGCGCACCGACCGCGGCCAGGTCGATATCGGTTGTCTGGCCCATCTCAGGCCGCCGCCAGATCGATGGTGATCGCCTGCCAGGGCGCCTCGGGCGTCGCCCGCATGTAGAACCGGCAATAGCTCTTGCTGCCGATCACCCGGATGCTGTCGCGGATCGCTTCCTGGCCCCGCTGCCAGCGCGCATCGTCGAAAGTCATGCGAAGGAGGCGGAACACCGCGTCGCGACTGACCTGGCCTTCCTTGTCCGCTTCGAAGGCACTGTCGACCAGCGCCCGCAGCTCTTCCCGCGCACCCTCCGACCAGTCCGCGATGCAGTCGTCGAACAGGTCGCGCGCAACCTGCAGCTCCGGCCCGAAGGCCAGCCGGTCGGCGACCGCCAGCTGCACCTTCATCAAGCCGCAAAAGCTGGTGAAGGTGACGTTGCCGCGGCCGCGGGCGCCGCGCTTGGTGACGCCATATTTCTCGGCAGCCAGGCTCATATAGCTGTTGCAGTCGTCGTAGACATGGCCGCGGAAGCGGGAGATCTGCGCCGACAGCTCCAGCGCATGGGCGATCACCTTGCGCACCATGTCGTCTTCCAGCAGCTCGACGTCGCGGATCGACTTCTCCGGCACCAGGCGGCCCTTGCTGTCGGCCTTGTAACCTGCGGGCACGTCGACCGCCGGTGCCGGCAGGGCGATTGCGGTGGCGGTGGTGACTTCGGTCATGCTTGGCTCCCTTCGGGATCGAGGCGGTCGGCCTCGGCGGTCAGCTCGGCCGCGAATTCTCGGGCGCGGGCCGGCGTGATGACCCAGGTGCAGTCGGCGCCGCCATCCTTGGCGGTGTCGACATAGGCGCCGTCGATCCCGACCAGGCCGTCCATTCCTTGGCCGGCCAGGTCGGCGATCCACACGCGATCGGTCTCGATATCGTCGGGCATCAGGCGTCCCACCGGACTGTCAGGATGATCAGCAAGGGCAGGAACAGCAGCGCGGCGAGCAGCCAATTGCCCACCTGGCGGGTCGCACGGCAGCGCCGCCGCCGACGCTCCCGCCGTGTCCTGGCGCCGCGGCGGCTCATGTCGTCGCCTCGGCTGCGATCATGCCGCGGTCGCGCAGGCCGCACTGGATCGCCTCCAGGGCGGCGCCTGGCACCCAGAAATCGACCAGCGGATCGTCGGCCAGCCGCTCCAGAAGCGGATGGCTGCCCAGGATCGCGATCTGCCGGCGGGCGCCCAGTGCGGCGCCGATCTGGGCGACGATTACGTCCGCACGGTCCTCGGCGCAGACCCGCGCCACCAGCATGTCCGCACGGGCGGCCTCGTCGATCGAGGCCCGCCACTCGCGGTTCCAGTTGCTGTCGGGGCCGGGCAGCTCGTGCACCCAGGTGCTGACCATCCGCACCGGCCAGCGCTTGTGGCGCAACGCACCGACCAGCTGCTGCCACGCCGGCCGCAGGGATGCCTTGCTGGCGATCGCCACGTTCAGGATCAGCGGGGCGAAGGCGGGCTGTATGGCGGCGGCGCTCATGTCTGCACCCCTGTCCCGGACATCGATCCGGGATCGGCGGCCGGAAACGGCCGCCCCAGCACCGCCAGCGCCAGCATGCGCAGCTGCTGCTGCACCGGCCGCCGCACCGGCACGCCGTCCAGCACCGCCTGTGCCAGCGCCCGGGCCTCGCCGCTGTCGACCGCACCGACCACCATCGGTGGCCCGAAGTCACCGTCCATGGCTGCCGCGAACACCTGCGCTTCGAACACCGTGAGGGTCGCGCCGTTGCTGCGGACGTACAGCGTGTATGATCCGTCTCGCTCGATGACGAAGCTGCCGATCTCGCCGCTCCGCCGCTCATCGCCGGCCAGCCAGGTCACCGACTGGCCGATCCGGTATCTGCCTTGCCAGATCACGCTCATGGCGGTCAGTCCCGCAGCCGGGCGGCGCTCGGCGAGGCGTCCAGCAGATCGGCGAAGTGCTGCTGCAGCGCCTCGATCTCCATCTCGGCAATGTCGGCCGGGATCTCCGTCTCTTCGAACGCACGGATCTTGGCGGCGATCTCCCGCACCGCGCAGCAGCCCATCACGAAGGACACCATGTCCGGCCCCTTGCGCCCGCCATTCGAACGCCACCGTTCCAGGACGCTTTCAAGGCGCATCGAATGCCCTTCTGCGGCGTCGTAGGCGCCTCGGCCGGCGGGGGCATTGGGGCGGCGCGGGCACCCCTCCCGCATGGCGCTGCTCAGCGGGTCGCTGCTGCGGCTGGCCTGGCTTCGGCCGCAATGCACGCGGCCGATATTCTCCGCCAGGATCGGGCAGCCGACATTGCCGCGATCGATGGCCACGGTCAGGTTGCGCAGCCGGTTGGCAGCGTCCTGCAACCGCTCGCAGCCCAATTCGTAGACATGCATGGGCAGTTCTCCGGCCATGATGTGCTGCGACCAGGTCGTCAGGACGTGTTCGATCTTCTCGGCGATCATTGGCCGTCTCCCCTCGTATGGTTGGAGTTCGGGCAGCCGTTTCGGCACGCCCGGAAAAGCAGGACCTTGGTGCGGTTGGCGCTGCTGTACTTCTGCTTCTGCTCGTGCAGGCAGCGGGCGCGGTCGATCGTGCCCAGCACCGGGCACGCGACGTCGAACGACATGAAGGCGCCGCGCACCCGCTCTTCCACGCTGGCCAGGGCCGCGGGATAGCTGTTGGACAGGGCCTGGCTGACGACACCGGCGCTGACCCGCATGCGCTTCGCGGCGGCGGCCTGGCTGCTGGCGTCGCATTGCTCTGCCAACACCCGTACCCAGTCGGGCAGGTCCACGCCCCAGCCCTTTACGGCGCGTTCGATCGCCGCGCTCATTGGCGCTTCCTGGGCAGGTCCGCCCAGTCGGCCGCAGCCATCTCGTGGCCCAGGTTCGGGTCGTAGACGCTCTTGCCGCGCCGGATCGCCGGCGCGCGCGGCCCGGTGATCCGGCTCCCCAGCAGCCGGTAGCGGCGGCTTCCAAGGGAGACCAGGTAGCCAGCCCTGCGGAGATGCTTCGCATACCGCTCGGCCGTCGACACCGACACGCCGGCGCTCAGCGCCAGCCCCTCCAGGTCGAATGCCTGCAGAGTCCGGATTGCCGTCCAGAGTCGCTGCTGGCCGCTGGGCGGCAGCTTCGTGCCGTCCGGCCGCAGGCGCGGCGTCTCCACCCCGGTGTCCTTCAGCAGGGTCCAGACCGCACGCTTGCCGCGGTCCGTGGCCGAGACATCCATCTGGCCGGCCAGGCGCAGCACCTGCAGGAAGTCCTTGAACTGTTCCGGCTCCAGGCCGGTCGCGTCCGACAGCTGCAGCCAGGTAAACGACCGCAGCTCCCGGATCGCAGCCCAGATCCGGTCGCGCCTGTCCAGATGACCGATTGGCACCAGCACCGGCTTCCGCCCTTTGCGGGGCGCGCCCATCAGTGCATGCGCCGCGCATTGGGCGCCTCGCCGGTGTGGATCGGTGTATCGCCCCAGTCCTGCAGGCCGATCGCGGCCTTGCGTTCGGCGGCGGCCATCTCCCGCACCCGGTAGAGGTTCACCGTGATGCGCCGCGTGCTGCCGTGACATTTCGCGACCAGCTGCTCCAGCAGGTCGTCGGCGACCTGCACCCTCGGGCAGTAGACGGCGGCCAGGGCCCTTGCGTCGGCCAGGTCGCTGGGCAACGCCGCGACCCAGTCGAGCATGCGGCCATGCACCCGCTCGTACTTGCGCAGCTTCTGCGGCAGCAGCTCTTCGCCGACCCAGACAATCGGCGCCTCGGAGGCGAGGTAGATGTCCCGCACCGTCTCCACCAACTGCCGGGCGACGACGCTGTCGGCCTCGTCCACGATCAGCGGCTTGCGGCTCAAGGCCAGCTCCTCGCCGACCTGGTCGACCATCTCGGCGATGGTGTGGGCCGGCCGGATCCCCATCGTGGTCAGGATCGCGAGCAGCAGCGCCTTGCGGCTCCAGGTGCTCTTGCACTCGACCGCATAGCAGTTCAGGTCCGCCGCCAGGTGCGCGACCGAAAAGCTCTTGCCGTAGCCCGAGGGGCCGTAGAAGCACCCCATGCCGGGCAGGTGGGCGGGCCGCTCCCGCAACCGGCGCACCAGCCCGTCCAGCAGGGTCATGTTGCGCAGCGGCGCATAGTGGCTGACGCCGGCCGGCTGGTGTTCGTTGAACATCTCGATCGCTTCTGCCATCTTGGTTCCTTCAAACGACTGACTGACTTCAGGCCCCTGCTGCATCGGCAGGGGCCGTTTCTTTGAACAGCGCCTCATGGCGCCGGCGGGCGTTCTCACGCGCCGCATACCAGGGCGTGGCCTGCATCTGCTGCAGCCAGGCCCGGTCCTCGTCGGAGACCGCCTCGCCATCGGCGATGCGGCCTTCCATGCGCTGCACGTCGGCATACCAGCGGTCCTCGCGGGACTGCGCCGCCGGCGGCGGGGTCTTCCTGGCGGCAAGGCGGGCCACCAGGCGTTCGTGGTCGCGATCCTCCTCCGCGCTGCGCGGTGCCACCTCGATTACCGCCGGCTGTTCGTCGGCCTCGGCCCGCACCTCGTCGGCACGGCTTTCCAGGCGCTTCAGGCGGGCGGTGGCGCGGCGCTCGCGCGTCATCTCGATGACGTTCTTCGGGAAGTACGGGGCATGGTTGGCGTCGCGCTCGGCGACGGTGATGAAGCGGCCGTCTTCGTCCTTCACCCAGACCCTGGTTGGATCCTGGACGTCGTAGGCGACCTGGACGGTCCGGCCGTGCCAGTCGCCCAGGTCCAGTTCGCGCGCGAAATAGGTGCTGCCGTTGATCCGCACCTGGCCGCGATCGACCACCCGCAGGTCATGCGGCCGGAACAGGTACGTCTGCTCTTCCGCTGTCGGGGTGATCGGCGCCCAGCCGTCTTCCAGCGCCTCTGCCCAGGCCTCGTTCGGCGTCATCGGACGCAGCGGCCCGTCGCCGTCGCGGACCCTCGGCAGGCCGCCTTGCGGACGGTCGTTGTAGGCGGCGATCTGGGCATGGCCCCAGGCGATGAACGCTTCCCAGGACATCAGGACCCGGCTCTGGTCGGTCGCCTCGATGTCGGCGCGGCCCCGCTTGAAGGCGATCTGCCGTGCCTCGCGGTCCATGTCGTGGCCGACGAAGGCAGGCAAAGCCCGGCCCGCGCGGATCCAGATCGAGGCATGGGCGCGCTCGATGACGCCGCGGGCCTGCGAATTGTAGGGCAGGCTGTGCCGCGGGGCGGCGCCCAGGCGGGCCAGCAGGCCGGTGGCCTCGTGCCCCATATGCTCGTTCACGAAGCCGGCGCCGTTGTCGACGTAGAAGATCGTCGGGATGCCGCCGCCGCAGCAGGCATTGCGCAGGGCGTCGGCGACCAGCAGGGCGCTTTCGGCTAGGCCCGCCGACCAGCCAACCGCCACCCGCGTCTTGATGTCGATCACCGTGACGATCTCGGGCCGGAACGGCTTGCCGTGCTGCGGGTGCTGGACTTCGAAGTCGGCGCAATGGCCGTCTGCCGAATAGACGTCGGTCGGCAGCAGCTGCTCGGTAGTGCGCACGGTGAAGGCCCGCAGGCGCTTCAGGTCGCGCGGCCCCATCCGCCCGCGGTTGCGCGCGACTGCCCCCAGCCGGGACACTTCGCGCTGCACCGTCCGCAAGGTCGGCAGCCCGAGTTCCTGCTGCAGTTCCTCGTGGATCTGGCCGATGCTGGGCTTCGTCGGCCGCGCATAGGCTTTCATGAACTGGTACAGCCAGGGCGGCGTGCGGTCGCGGCGCCGGCTGGCGCTGTCCCTTGGCGCCAGGGCGTCGGCCCCGCGGGTCTCCAGCTCCTTCCGCCAGCGCCGTAGGCTCCGGCGGCTGAGCGCCTTGCCGCGAGCATTCGCCACGACGATCAGGGCCTGCAGCTCCGGCGCCAGCTCGCCGGCCGCGGCCGCTGCCAGAAAGGCTTCCTCGGCCTTGCCGATCCCGATGGAGTTGCGGGCGGCGATGGCGTCCAAAATGGAGGTCCGCGCGTCGCGCGCCCTCGCCTCGTCTGCGCCGAGATGCGGCGCCGGCGGCGGTGTCGGCGGATCGGCCTGCACCTGGACATCGCCCAGCGTCTCCCGCATGGCGCGTTCCAGCAGTGCTTGCTTGGCCGCCTGCGGCAGCCAGACATGGTGATACTCGCGGCCGCCGCCGCGGGCCTGGCGTTCGCGGGATGTCCAGTGTTCCCGGTCTATCAGGAGCTGAACGCCACGCTTCGTGGTAGGCAAGCCCGGCAAGCCCGCCAATTCCTCGGCAGTGAACCACTGCTGGCGGGTCAGCGGCCCATTCATGGCCGCGACCCCATTGTCAGGAGCAACTGTTCGCGCTGATACAGCTCGCGTCGGGCCCGGCGGATCTGCCCCAGCTGCGCGTCGATCGCCTCGGCGCCATACAGCACCAGAGCGCCGCGGCTATCGGCCAGCAGCGAAAGCACGCTGCGGCTTTCGGTGGCGACCTCGGAGGCCGGCAGGTACGAGGCGGGGAAGCGATGCTTGTGATGTGCCTGGCTCGTCCAGCTGTCCAGCATGTGCACGCTGATCCGGCTGGCTGTCAGCTCCGACATGCGGTCGGCGATTGCGGCCCGACTCGCAGGCGCGGATTTGATTGCGTCTGACAAAGTTGCAGCGAGCTGGCCGCCCAGCTCTAGGCTCCCCGGCCCGCCCGCGGATCCGCGCGGAATCGGGTAAAACCCTTCAAACAAGGTGCCCTGGCGGGGATCGGCCGGCCGCGACGGCATGTCAGGCCGCCGCTCCGGGCTTGGTATTGCCCTGAACGCGTTTGCGGATACGCTGGAACCTGACAGTCTTCACCATCCTGGTCCCGCCCGGCGTGTATCGGTCCGGAAACAGGTCGTAGAGCGGCCGATCTAGGATCTCCGCAACCATCTCTTCTACAGCCTTGTTGGGCTGCGAGAAGGCTTGAGAGACGGCCTGCTGGGTCATCCCCAGCGCGTCGCCGATCCGCTGTTGTGTCCAACCAGCCGCCCGGAGCATGGAGATGATCCATATCCGGCGAGCGAACGGGTGTGTCGGAATGTCAGAGCTTTTGGCTAACCTTGTCATGCGGACAAGAATGGCCCGCTAAATATGACCGGTCAAGACAAAAAATGATATTTCGCTGATCCCAGATTGCGGGCGGCGCTTGGAATCGGTGCGTCGCCAACTGGCCGCGAGACAGGAGGATATCGCGACGAAAATCGGCGTCTCGATCAAGACCTATCAACGCTATGAGGCCGGAACCCAGGAACTGAAAATCGGCCATCTGGGCGCGTTGAGAGATCTAGGGTCAATATTCGGAATGGGACGCTTTTGGATTTTACGGTCCAACAGGATGACGTCGGCCCGTCACCGTTGAAGGGCTCTCATAGCGCCAGCGATTGCTGGCCGGTGGCCACGCGGGAGCCCATCTTCGTCGGCGTTTGAAGCTCGCGCTTCTCCTCCAAAATGTCCCTCACGGTGAGCAATTGCAGCCGTGGGTATGCGACCCCTCCGTACTCGTAAACGCCAGCCTCAGCCGCTTCAGAACGCATTGCCTTGCTCGGCTCGTGGAGAGACAGGAACCCACCCATAGCCGCCCGCTCGCGCTCCATGACGCCGCGAAGATCGCGAACATCGCTTGGCCGGAGCTTGCCGCCCTTCACCGAAAGGATGACTTCGCTAAGCTGGCGGCCGGCCTCAAAATAGATGCGCCCATCAATGCCGCGATCGGCGACCTTCTTCTGCATCGGGAAGCCTCCGACGCGCTCGACCAGCCAATGTTGAAATTGGAACGGGTCACGCTTGAACAGTTCCTCAGCACCTTCCAAGCTCGCGGGGATTCCATCGACTTCGAAGTCATGGCCTTCCATTAGCCGGTAGCGGTCCCCGGCAAGTTGTTCGCGGATTAGTTTGATCGACAATATCGCAATGTCACAGCCTATCCACTGGCGTTGGTTCTTGATTGCTGAATAGATAGTTGTTCCACAGCCGCAAAATGGATCAAACACAACATCACCCGGGTTGCTGGACGCTTTAATGATGCGGTCCAATAGAGCGATAGGTTTCTGAGTTGGATAGCCAAGCCTGTCTTTCGAGCGCGAACTTATAGGCGGAATGTCAGTCCATATTGTTGTAGTAACCGAACCCTTCTGTTCATCCAGATAGCGAATAAAGCGGGGTCGCTTTGTCGTATCTAATGTCCCGTCCTTATGTTTGGGGTACCAGATACGCCCCGCTTCATCCAGTTCTTGCATGCGGTCACGAGAGAACCGCCAGCCCAGAGGCGGGAACGGAAATCCCTTCCATTCGTACATCATGTTTGGGCGAGAGGACGGACTGAGCATCGATGTCAGTTGGAACGCGCGCCCGTTGGCATCCGTTTGCGAATAGTGTGATTTGATGTAAGACTCTGAGTGGTCATCGTACGGAATATTCCAAGTAAACTTTGAGCCAACAGTGTAGAATAGGATGCAGTCGGCGACACGACTCCATGTGCGACTGTCGCCGTGTCCGAAGGTTCGCTTCCAAACGATCTCATTCTGAAAGTTATGATGGCCAAAAATGGCGTCCATCATCACTTTGATATAGTGCGACGCGGTTGGATCGCAGTGCAGGTATATTGAACCCGTCGGACGCAAAAGGCTCTTCATGTAGAGGAGGCGCTGGACCATATAGATCAAGTACGCCATCAGTTCTGGTTGAGTGTGCCGCAGGGCGTCCATCCAGAGCCGCCAGAAGTTAACGTAGTAGTTGTCAACCCCCTTCTCTCGCATGAGGACAGGCATGGTCCGCGCAAGCTCAAGTTTAGCGGCGTCCAGCTCCCACGTATCGAAGAAAGCTTCGGCTTGCTCCGGCACCGGCTTCCAGGTCATGTTCTTGTAGAGCAGGTTGTAATTGGCATCCGATTTGAAGGGCGGATCGAGATAGATTAGATCAACGGAATGCATGCGCATTCCCTGCATGATAGTCAGATTGTCGCCGTACCAGAGCTTGTTCATGTCGCTGCCCCCACGAACATCCGCATGCTGTCGCCAAACGCGCTTTCCGAAGTCCGGCGGTTGTACTTGTAGCACGCCTCCGCGATGTAGAGAGGCATGTACTTCCGACTGTAATGGTGATGCGAGCCGTACCAACGGGTGCAGGGGAACCGCTGCTGGGGGATGGACCGCAGCCAGCGGCGCCGACCGTGCCCGATCCGCGCGCACTGATGAATGATGTGGTGCTGCGGGATCGTCGCCGGCGCAGCGCTGTGGCCGAGGTGCCGGAGGGCTTCGTATTGGTTCCCCGCTATGACCTTGAAGCTTCGGCTGGCCACGGCGCCCTTACGGAAGGCGAACACGTTCTCGATTACATGGCCTTTCAGGAGGCCTGGGTCAGGCGTAGCTTGCGAGCGGATCCAAACCGACTGGCGCTGATCACCGCGACCGGCGACAGCATGGAGCCGGCCATCCGCTCCGGCGACCTTCTGCTGATAGACTGTTCGGTCGAGTCCATAATGGACGATAGTATATACTTGGTATCTCTAAGCGATTTTCTGCTGGTGAATCGAGTGCAGAAGTTGTTTCGCGGCGTTATCGTCAGTTCCGACAACCCGAATTACAAGCCAATCACTTTGAATGCTGAAGAGGCCGCCGAACTCCACGTTCGCGGCCGCGTGCGCTGGATAGGCCGCCTGATCTGAAAAGGGCGGTTCCCAGTACCGCATTTGTTCGCCGCTGCCCGAACGGGGCATATCTGGCGCTTTTCTGCGGCTTTCCGGCTGATTGTAAACTGGGAACCGCAGTTCCCAGTTCCGCGCGCCGAACTGGGAAGCCCGATCTGTTCGCGGGCCTTCCGAAAGTGGCAGTTTTCTGCGACCCTCGGCCCCCGGACCACATTAAATGATGTGGCCAAACCTGTTGTCGTGCCGGCTAGAAAGCCCGATTTCTGGCCCGTTTGTGGCCAAACTTGATTTTTCGGCCGAGTTCCCGCAACCCGTTGTTATCCCACAAGATCCCGGCATTTCCCGCCATATCCCGTGTGGCCAAACCCCGTGTCGTGTCACAGTTGCCGAGATTGATCAACGCCGGAACGGAATGCGGGTC
>Ga0222672_1000769_pt1 | contig 10932 bp, 7 predicted proteins | sample AntAcemetagen799_FD_179810 | JGI IMG/M metagenome (GOLD analysis project Ga0222672, IMG submission 179810) | Saline water microbial communities from Ace Lake, Antarctica - #799 | ecosystem: Environmental > Aquatic > Non-marine Saline and Alkaline > Saline | place: Antarctica: Ace Lake | collected...
TACGAAGTGATGAAACGCATCATCAGCCAGGAAATTCCGCTGGAAGTGATCAACAAAGACGAATATTTGTGGAATCCTGCCAACAACAGTCTGCAAAAAGACGGTGCCACCATGCGCTATACTTTTGAGCCCAATACGCGCTATCAACATTTGCTAGGTTTGCACGAGGCACTGCGGGCTATTGACACGCATTCGCCAAGCGCACCCAGCTATATCACCCGTCAGTTTGACGAAAGCATGGAAATTCCGGTGGATGATGTGGAAGATTTATTTATTGAATTGCTGAGCAGTCCGACGCTTAAAGATATTGGCAAAATCATTGAAAAGCGTATGGGACGCAAGCTGCAGCCGTGGGATATTTGGTACGACGGTTTCAAAACCAGGGCATCATTGGATATGGAAAAAATTGATGCGTTGCTACAGGAAAAATATCCTGACAAAGCTGCTTTTGAGGCTGATTTGCCCAATATTTTAATCAAATTTGGTTTCCCCGAAGACAGTGCTTATTCGCTGGCATCACGCGTTGGTGTTGATCCTTCGCGAGGCGCAGGCCACGCCTGGGGAGCGGCTATGAAAGGTGATAAAGCCCGACTGCGCACTAGAATTGGCGAAAACGGTATGGATTACAAAGGCTATAATATTGCGATTCACGAGTTTGGACACAATGTGGAGCAAACCATTTCGCTTTACGATGTGGATTATTATATGCTGAATGGCGTTCCGAATACCTCGTTTACCGAAGCCCTGGCTTTTGCTTTTCAGGCGCGTGATTTGGAGCTACTGGGCATGGAAACAGAAAACAAAGAAACAGCCCATCTTGCCGCGCTGGATCAGCTGTGGTCAAACTACGAAATTATGGGCGTTTCGCTAGTGGATATCCGCGTTTGGCAATGGCTTTATGCTAATCCAGGCACAGATGCCGAAGCCTTGAAACTGGCAGTGAATGGCATCGCTAAAGAAGTGTGGAACACCTATTTCGCGCCAGTTTTTGGTCTGAAAGACGAACCAATTCTTGCCGTTTATTCCCACATGATTGATAACCCGCTCTATCTTTCAGCCTATCCAATTGGCCAGCTGATTGAGTTTCAGTTTGGGCAATATATAAAAGATAAAGACTTCTCTGATGAGGTTTACCGCGCTTTCAGGCAGGGACGTGTTATTCCGCAATATTGGATGATGGGCGCTGTTGGCGAACCAATTTCTGTGAAACCGATGATTGAATCGGCGCAGGAAGCGGTAAAAGCGATGAAATAGGTTTAACGCTTGCTCAAAACGGCATCGATACTAAATTTCCCGGGACCAAAAACGATGATATTCAGGTAGGCAAACAGGTAAAGCAAGCCTTTTTCCATATTGCCAAAGGCATCGCCACTGTGCACGATAAATACGGCTACGGCCATCGTGATCAACAAGCCGATTGCCGAAAACCGTGTGAATAATCCCAATATTAAAAATACGGAAGCAACAACTTCGGTGAGTATGGCTAAAATGAGTGAGGCCAAAGCTCCAATACCAAGCGGATCGGGGAAACTCTCGGCGCGGCCATCAAGCAGCATCATAAGTTTTGGATAGCCGTGGGTGAGCATAAAAGCAGAAATTCCAACTCTGTTGACAAAGAGCCAGATGGCAAAAAACGTATTGTAAGGACGGTTTGAGAATAAAAGTGACATAAGCTTAATATTTTACCTTTAAAATAAATGAAGCTGTAAAAAATTCAATAACAAGCCAAAAAACCGATCTATAATTTATTCGCGCTCACGTAGCTTGCCATAACCTTTCATAATTCCACGCGTTGAATTGGAGATAAAGCTCAGTATCTCATCACGCTCACTCGATACCGGGAAATTTGTTCCGATATAATTTACTGCCTGCGACACGTTTTTGCCTTTGAGATAAATTATGCGATAGATATCTTGAATGGCGTTGATACGGTCGTCAGTAAATCCGCGGCGGCGCAATCCAATAGAATTCACGCCAACATAAGAAAGCGGTTCGCGACCAGCTTTGGTAAAAGGCGGCACATCTTTGCGTGCCATGCCACCGCCGCTGATCATTGAATGAGCACCGATCTGCACAAACTGATGCACTGCTGCCAGTCCGCCAATAATTGCCCAGTCGTTAACGGTAATATGACCGGCCAGGGTGCAGGCGTTGGCCAAAATAACGTTGTTGCCAATGATACAATCGTGGGCCACATGCACATAAGCCATCAGCAGGCAGTTGTCGCCAACAATGGTTTCCCAGTTAGCTTTTGTACCTCTGTTTATGGTAACAAATTCGCGAATGGTGGTATTGTTTCCAATCCTAACGATGGTTTCTTCGCCGCCGTATTTCAAATCCTGTGGAGCAGCCGAAATGACCGCGCCGGGATAGATGCGACAATTTTTACCGATACGGGCACCTTCCATAATGGTCACATTAGAACCAATCCAGGTGCCCTCATCAATGACAACGTTTTTTTCTATGTTTACAAAAGGCTCAATCACCACATTGTTAGCGATTTTGGCCTGAGGATGAACGTAAGCTAGGGGCTGATTCATATCAAATATTGATTGATTAACTATTGTTTTTTTGTGATCTGAGCCATCAGTTTTGCCTCTGTAACAACTTTGTTTCCAACATAAGCAATACCTCTCATATTGCAAATTCCCCGTCGGACAGGCGAAGTAAGTTCTAGGATAAAAACCAAGGTATCACCTGGCACCACTTTAGCTCGAAATTTAGCTTCTTCTATTTTGAGGAAATAGGTGATATAATTTTCGGGATCGGGCAAACCGTGCAACACAAATATGCCACCCGTTTGGGCCATGGCCTCAATTTGAAGTACGCCAGGCATCACAGGTTCCTGAGGAAAATGACCTACAAAAAACGGCTCATTCATGGTCACATTCTTCACACCGAGGATATGATCTTCAGTTACTTCCAGAATTTTGTCAATCAACAAAAAAGGAGGTCTGTGAGGCAGGATTTTCTGAATCTGCATGATGTCGTAAACCGGTTCCTGGTTTAAATCGAAAGGAGGTTCTTTAAGCATGATCGGTTTCTTTGTTTGTTCTTTAATCAATTTAGCAAACTCTGTGTTGGCATAATGTCCAGGCCTGAAAGCTTTTACGTGTCCTTTAATGCGCTTCCCGAGCAAACTGAGGTCGCCAATAACATCCAATAATTTATGGCGGGCAGGTTCATTTTCAAAATGAAGGTCGAGGTTATTTAAAATGCCTTCATCTTTTACTTTTACTTTAGGTTTTTGAAACAGATCAGCAAGCCGATCCAATTCTTCTTGGCTCACTTTTCTATTAACAAACACGATGGCATTACTCAGATCGCCACCCTGGATAAGATTATTTTTGAGCAGGTATTCCAGCTCATGCAAAAAAACGAAAGTGCGACAAGGCGCAATTTCATCTTTAAACTTTCTAATATCATGTAATTCAGCAAATTGAACACCCAACACCTCCGTCCCATAGTCAATTTTTACATCAACTTTAAAGGTATCACTGGGCGTGATGCTCAGCTCAAAACCTTTTTCTTCATTCTTAAAGTGGATTGGCTTTTTGATGACGATATATTGTCGCGCTACTTTTTGTTGTTCAATTCCAGCCTTTTCGAGGGCTTCCACAAAAAAGCGAGAACTGCCGTCGCGGATAGGAATTTCGTCCATATCCAACTCCACCATCAGGTTATCAATTCCCAGTCCGGTGCAAGCTGCCAGCACATGCTCGATGGTATAAACGCGGGCGCCATTTTGTTGCAGGGTAGTACCACGTGCAGTTTCCACAACATTTTCTATATCGGCATCAATTACCGGTTTCCCTTCCATATCAATACGCCGAATCTTTATGCCGTGATTGGCAGGCGCTGGATGAAAGCTGATAGTGCCGTGTTGTCCAGTATGCAAGCCAGTGCCACTAACGCTGACAACACTTTTTATAGTACATTGATTATCTGTCATAAGCAATTGACGTAACCTTAATAATAGTCAAAAGATGGGGCAAAAGTAAATTATTTAACCGAATAAACCAGTTTTGCGTCTATTCTAATGCACTACTAGGGCTGTGTATCCTTTAACGCGTTGAGCTGTTGCTGCAAGTCATCCATTCTTTTTGTGAGTCTTTCTAAGCGGCGATAGTGCATATACAATCGCTTGTATTCATCGGCCGGAATGGCTGGTGAGCCCATATAAACTTCGTCGGCTTTGCGGATGCTGGTGCCTACACCAGATTGTGCTGCCAGTTTTACACCATCGGCAATGGTGAGGTGACCAGCAAGGCCAACTTGTCCGCCAAACATGGCATTTTTCCCAATTTTGGTTGAGCCGCTGATTCCTGTCTGAGCCGCCATCACCGTGTTTTCCCCAATTTCCACATTATGCGCTACCTGAATGAGGTTGTCTAATTTCACACCTTTCCTAATAATAGTCGCGCCTAAAGTGGCCCTGTCAATGGTGGTATTAGCGCCAATATCCACATAATCTTCCAGGATTACCTGACCAATTTGTGGCACTTTTTTGTAGTGATTGTCAGATTGTGGTGCAAAACCAAAGCCATCGCTACCCAAAACTGCTCCAGCATGGATTACGCAATAACGGCCAACAACAGTTCCTGCATAGAGTTTGGCGCCGGGATAAATAATAGATTCGTCGCCAATAACGCAATCATCGCCGATATAAACCTGTGGATAGAGTTTTACATTCTCGCCAATTTTCACATTTTCGCCCACATATGCAAACTCTCCGGCATAAAGTCCATCGCCGTAACTGCTTGTTTTACTGATAAAAGATAGTGTGGAAACACCGGTTTTATTGTTCTTATACTGCTGATAAACCTCCAGCAGTTGTGCGAAGGCGGCATACGCATCATCAACACGGATAAGCGTAGTAGAAAAAGCTTTCTCAGCTTTAAAATCCTTGTTTACGATTACTATGCTGGCTTGGGTTTCGTAGAGAAAATGCGTATATTTTGGATTGGCCAAAAAGCTTAATGTTTCGGCTTTTCCTTCTTCAATTTTGGAAACATTGGAAACGGAAGCTTCGGGATTTCCATCCACTTTACCTCCTAAAAGTTCGGCTATCTGCGATGCAGTAAATTTCATGAGCGTTCAGTTTGATAAATAAGTTTGACACACAAATCGGATAAACAGCGTAAATCCGAATATGTTTTTTTAAAGCGGGTGCAAGTTACGATTAATGGAGAAATAAATGATTTTTTGGTTGATGGGTTGACGGGTTCACGAGTTGAAGGGTTCACGGGTTGATGGGTTCATGGGTTCATGGGTTGATGGGTTGACGGGTTCACGGGTTGATGAGTTCACGGGTTCACGGGTTGATGGGTTGATGGGTTGATGGGTTGAAGGGTTCACGGGTTGATGGGTTGACGGGTTCACTGGTTGATGAGTTCACGGGTTGATGGGTTCACGGGTTGATGGGTTCACGGGTTGATGGGTTTACGATGTCTTATCCTGAAATAGGTTTACAGTAAAAGCAAAATAAAATCAAGGATACGAAAATGTTCAAAACTCTTGAACCCGTTAACTCTTAACCCCATGAACTCATAAACTCTTGAACCCGTGAACTCTTAAACTCATGAACCATTTTTAGAGTTTACGGGTTAACAGCTTTGTTTAATATGCAAAATACACAGAACGCTTAAAAAAATCACGTACTTTTGTATGAGTAACTAAAAAACCTATTCAGCTGAGAAGTACAACCATACGCCTTATCAGGGGATTTCTCCTGCTCATCCTACTGATTTTAATCGGAGTTTCGGGCTATTATCTGATTGATGATTATTCGTTGGTCGATGCCTTTTACATGACTATCATTACGGTAAGTACGGTTGGTTTTGGTGAGGTGATCCCTTTGTCGGATGCCGGAAAAATATTTACTTCATTACTGATTTTGAGTAGCTTAGGAATCATCGCTTTCTTTATTTCCGTGTTTTCTCAGCAGCTTATAGATATGCAAATGCATTTTATACTTCCTGGCTACAAACAAAAATTAAAATTCAAAAAAATGGAGAATCATGTTATCGTAGTAGGATATGGCCGTAACGGACAACAGGTGGTGCAACAGCTGAAAGACTATAACGAGACTTTTGTTGTGATAGACCAAAGCCACAAAGTGGTAGCTGACCAGCCAAACAACAAGTTGAATTTTATTGAAGGCGACGCTACCACCGATGAAGTGCTCGAAAAGGCCGGCATCCATAAGGCAAAAGCTCTCATTACTTCGCTACCTATCGATGCCGACAATTTGTTTGTGGCACTTACAGCCCGTTCGTTAAACCCGGGCTTAAAGATCATTAGCCGGGCAGCAAGTGAGAGCTCTGAAAAAAAGATGAAGATTGCAGGCGTTAACAGCGTGATCATGCCTGAGAAAGTGGGCGGGGCACACATGGCTACATTAGTTGCCAAGCCTGATATTGTAGAGTTTCTGGAACATCTAACCATACATGATGTGCACAACACCCAGATTTTTGAGATCATGAGCAACGACCTGCCGCCCAGCTTGCACAACAAACCCATCCGCGAATTAGGCATCAGGGCCAGCTCGGGAGCAAATATCATCGGTTTTAAAGCCCCCGATGGAAGCTACACTTTAAATCCTTCGGCTGATACGCCTATTATCGATGGCTCAAAGATATTTATCCTGGGAACATTGGCTCAGATTGATGCCATGAAAAAGTATTTAGGCGAGAAATACGGTTAGTCATCCAAATTCAAGGCAGGGCGATTTACCCAAATCTAGGGTCGGTTGCTCACCAATCCGCTATAATTAACTTCGTTGTTTCGATTGAAAATAGTTAAATGCGGAACACCTTGAATGCTAAGTTGATTTATAAGTTCTTTGCTGTCGATGGCTTTGGCCTATTGAAACTCAAAATATTGTTGCGTTGCTTGTAGAAAATAAGGCCTACTAAAAAACTATTAAACTACTAAATTTCAATCTTATATAGGATATAATTATAGGTTTAAAAAAAACAGTTTTTCGAGCCAATCAAGCCTAATTCGTGCAAATATAATACGGTCTAGTCAAAATATTTGACGAGACCGTAATATTCTTTGGCCATGAGTTTTTTCGGTAGGCCCTAAGTAAAGTAGTTTCAAATGTTGACGAAGTTCATACTTCCAAACTTCCTTTCCTGAAATCATACACCTTCTTACCGCCATAAGCTGCTCCTAGTCCAAGCAGGATGAATAGTCCACCACCGATGGGAGCGCCGCCGCCATCTGCTGGCTGGTTTCCGCCGGCACCATGCCCTCCGGAAGGAGGAGGAGGGGGCACTTGCGAAAATAAGGGCGATGTTGCAACAATAGCTGTTACGATAAATATTGTGATTATTAGTTTTTTCATGGTATAATTTTCGTCGTGTTAATTCTTAACGTTAATCTGCGCCTTTTCGAACTTACGTGTCTCATCTGCAAAGGATGAAAGCGTAATGACAACCGGATTATTTTATTACCACTTTCATGCTTTCATTTCCTCCGGCATATTTGATGTTCATGAGGTAGAATCCGCTCTTGGCATTCACAACTATTTCTTGCTTAGCTTCTCCGAATAATTCGTGTTGAGCCACTTGCTGTCCTGTGATGTTAACAAGGACAACTTTTCCGATAAGTTGTTGCTGATTGATGATGGTGATTGTTTTGCCATGCGAAAAAACTTGAATGGGAAGATCCGTGTTTTCGCTTTCGCTGATACCAATAACGCCAAAGTGAATAACAAATCTCTCAGAAAAGTCACCATTCTCAGAACTAAAAGAGTAACTGCTTTCACTTAGTTTATGCCAGCTATTTAAGCTCTTATCTTCAAGGTAAACGTCATTTGAAGATATTGAATTACCTGTATTAACGATTGATATGGTATAGACAGAATCTTTGGGAGCGAGAAACCCAAGTGGGATAGCTGTATTTATTCCTACTTCAGGAATATAGTTTCTTGCCAAACTAAAATTGTCGTTGGACAGACTGTATATTTGCGGAACATTATTGTTGTAACTGTAGAGTTTTATTCCATCATCTCTATCACGATTGAAGCTATTATTTTCTGAGAGAATTATTTCCGCATCATTATAATAATCACCCAACGACAAACGTAAAACAAGGGCTTCTTCGTCTTGATTTTTCATAAAAGTTCCTCCGTGTGTTCGCATGGAGTTTGTAAATGAGAAAGTTTGATTGTTAGCTTCATTCTTAGCTATTACATAAAAACCTTGAAAGGGCGCAATAGCTGCATCAGCCGTTGATCCATTTATGGTAACATAATTTCCTCCTCCATCATTGGGATCATAGATGTAAACATTGTTATCTTGAAATTGATTTCTATCAGCCAAATTCCAATCAATAGACGAAGGATAAGGATTTCCCATCAGGTTCCAACCAGTTATAGACTCCCATGATTTACCTGAATGGCTATTCTTAAGTATAAATGGTACATCTCCATTATTGGGAGTTCCAGCAATTGATTTAGCTGGATTTAAAGAATTGTAAGCAACCAGATAACCTTTTCCTGCAACAAAATTGTCACCACCATTTACCGATGGGAAGTTTAGAGGGTCAGTTGTTTCATGATAATTTACCCATACTCCGGGGGGAGTTTCATCCCATGCATAGAAATCGTCATTATCTATTATTGGATTCCAGCCATTGTCGCTTATATCTGCCACAGCTGGTCCGCTAACCAAATGCCACGATTGAGCAACTCCCGGAAGTACAATGTTGTTGGTTACCGTACCGTTATTAGTGATGTTGCCAGAAGTGATAAGTGAAGCTCCTGAATTTATATTTAAGGATGCTCCTTCGTGAAGAACTAAATTGCCAACAGTTGCCTCAGTTGTTGCTGCAATAGTTGGATTGTTCACTACATTAGAAATATCAATGTTATAGGTAATATTTGGTATAACACTACCATCCCAGTTTTCGGGAGTTTCCCATGCTGTGCCTTCAGAGCCATCCCATGTGAGTATTGGAGGAGCACCGTAACTAGCCCATGTTGCATTAACGATGGTTCCATCAATTGTCCCATCGATTATATTATCCTCAAGCGTAGTTCCGCTTCCTGCATCCATATTGTAGTATGCCACCAAGCCCGTTTCGTTGCCAACCAAGCCGTTGTGCATATGATCCAGTATCTGGGTTTGGGTTCTTGCGGTGTTCCAAATGCGCAACTCATCCATTTCTCCATGAAAATAATGAAATTCTGAAGGCCTTTGATCCGTTCCTATTATTTGCGGTCTAGTAAATACCTGATCTGTTTCTGCTGAATTATTTTCACATTCCAGTTCACCATCAATATAAATATAAAGTTTATTGGCTGTTTTATCTCTAATAAAAGCTAAATGATGCCATTTATCATCCCTAAGATCTAGTGTTCCATAAAGATTAGCCCCCCCGATATACCATCTCACCTGACCATCATCATGGATTTCATAATTTACGACATCATCGGGGGCATTATAGTAATTTCCAAATATAACTCCAACCCTTTCGTCTGATAATAAATTGTCTGTCCCAACAAGAGGAACTTTTACCCATACTTCAAGCGTATTACTTGTACTACCAGTATTTACAATAGTAGATATATTAACATATGAGTTAATCCCATTAAAATTAAGTGAATTTCCCGAAGGATCCATTTCTGTAGTAAAACTCACTACACCGCCATAACTTGTACCTTCGTTATTAATAGCATAAGCTTGCACAGAATATGCAGTGCTGGTTGTTAAGCCTGAAATGCTTTCACTGAATATTCCTGTTCCAGCACCATTTACATCTTTTGTAACTCCTGTTCCATCTATTACGGGGTTGTTGTTGGTGGCAGTTACAGCGTAAACCACACCTCGTTCTGTAACTTCCGCTCCACCATCATTGGTGATGTTTCCTCCTAAGGTAGCCGTAGTTGATGTGTATGTGGTGACTGTTGTGGTGGTGAGCGTGGGTGAAGCAGTGTATACAGCAGTAGTGCCATTAATAACAAAATCATTACCCGTTAAGTCTCTGATATAATTGGTGCCCGAACCCAAGGTGGCATTCCAACCATAAATTCTAAATGTTGTTGTTCCTGTTATACCCTGGTATCGTGAATAGCTTAAATCAATTGGGGCTCCCCATCCTGAACCATCAGTATCAATTCCGCCTGTAACATTTTGAATAGAACTAATTTCTTGTAATGCATTTAAGGCTGTATAACCATCGATTTCAGACATAAAAGCAACATTATCCCACCCAGTAGAAGAAGTTTGCCCATTCATTTCAATGTCAGTAAAATTAATGCTGTAGCCACCTGCATCCGTGATGGATATCTGGATGTAATGGCCGGCAGTTATAGCATCAGCTAAACTTGTTGGATAGGGTGAACTAACTTTGCAACCATACTGACTTGCGGTAGTTGTTGGATTAACAGAAGCACTAAGCGTTAATTTTGCATCGGTAATGTGAGTTGCTAGCGAGGGTGAAGTGAAACTATATGGCGATACAGATTCATCGATACCGGTTCCATCAGCAACGTCAACACCATCAACATCCCAACTGGCGAGTTGAGCAAAAACAAAATTTCCAAACGACAAACAAAGCAAAATGCTTAATAAAATAATCTTTTTCATTTTTTCTTCTTAATTTTAGTCTCAAGTATAAGGCGCAAGTGCCTAAAGTGCCTATTGTTACAAGTGCTAAAGTTATAAAATTTTCTCGACTAGCAAAATTTGAAGTCAAATCCCTCTTCGGAACTGGATAGCTACATAGCCGATTGGGCGTATCGGAAAAAGTAAAGTTTAAAGCACTAGCAGACATCCACAGGCTGTATCCCTAAACAGGATTGAGCAGCTCAGGAATCATCGCTTTCTTTATTTCCGTGTTTTCTCAGCAGCTTATAGATATGCAAATGCATTTTATACTTCCTGGCTACAAACAAAAATTAAAATTCAAAAAAATGGAGAA
>Ga0222672_1000772_pt1 | contig 10895 bp, 4 predicted proteins | sample AntAcemetagen799_FD_179810 | JGI IMG/M metagenome (GOLD analysis project Ga0222672, IMG submission 179810) | Saline water microbial communities from Ace Lake, Antarctica - #799 | ecosystem: Environmental > Aquatic > Non-marine Saline and Alkaline > Saline | place: Antarctica: Ace Lake | collected...
ACGCTGCCTTGTCTTCTACTGCTAAACGATGCCATACACGGCATCACAGACAGCGCCTGATCACCTCAAGAAGCTCTTCAACCAAGCTCTCTTCGAAAGAATTCTCATAACCCGTGACGACCATGTTCCAGGTGGCATTGCATTCCGAGCCGAACTCCGCGAACCGTTCGACAGGCTGCTCGGCACCGAGATGCAACAAATGGAAAGCCACTAGAGGCTCCACTTAAAAGCCAACCAGGCAAAGACAAAAAATGCTGCTCAGCACGAAGCCGAACAGCATTTTCTTAAGTCAGTAGTTTGAGTATCAGACTTTTGGTGGGGGTACTGCGAAACTACTGCAATCACCATCTGGCAACTCGCCAAACCGGTGAACTGCTCCAACTCGCGGCTTCTTCGTCCCCGACCGTGAGGTCTACTACTCGGATCATCTCTGGCAAAGTACGACGCCTCTCACGAGACCAGATTGATGAACTTTCATCATTATATCAGCAAGGCCAATCGCTGCCTAGCCTGGCCGCTCGCTACGGCATCCACCCCGCGACAGTCAAGGATCATCTGCGTCGAGACGGTATTCCGATTCGACCTGGCAACCAGGCGAAGCTGAGCGAAGAAGACAAGGACGAGATCGCCAAGCTCTATGAGAGGGGCTCTCCATCCACAAGCTCGCGCTGCGGTTTGGCGTGACCGACAACCCCGTGCACAAGGCATTGAAGGAACAGGGTGTCAGGATGCGCGATGCTCACGGCCGAGATCGGTGAGTCTCGGGCGGATAATGATTGCCCAGCCGCCGAGCACTAGATCTTGTACTTATCTTTTCGCTTTTGGAAGGCCTCTTCGCCGCCGTCGAGAATCTCGCAGGCATGCTCGCGAATGCCGAATTGCCCCAGCACGTTCTTGCTCTTCGGGTTCTTGCCGCTGTTCTCCAAAGAACCAGTCAGGTAATCGAACGTTCGACCGTCCTTGTTCTTGCGATCGTCACCGTGGCGATTGGCCACGATGACCTCCTCAGAATCAGCGCCGATGACTAGGTTGGCGTTGTGGCTGACCATAATGATCTGTCGCTCGGTCTTCCGGCGAACCAAGTACGGCACGATGGTGTCGTAGATGGATCTGCTATCAAGGTCATCCTCGGGCTGATCAATGAGCAGTGGCCATGGTTCCTGCGACTCATTGAGAATGAGCGTCAAGGCGAAGAGCGCTTGCTTGCCTGGAGTCATTGATGATCGACTGAACCCGCCAATCGTGTCTTCATCGAGTTCAGCTGTGAACCTGACTTCAGGGGTGGCCGTGAGGACGGTGATAGCCACGCCTTGAGGGTCCGCGCCGGAATTGAGCTTCTGTCCGCCGCCTCGAAGCTTGCCGAGGAAATCCGCCGGATCCGCTTGGGCTTTCGCATAATCGACGAGCTGTTCGGATTTGAGGACGTAGTCGCCGAGCTCGCTCTTCTTGAATGGCCCGGACAAGGTTGTGAGCGTTGTAGGGTCAAAATCAACTTCGAGGCCGAACTTGAGATCGTCGAGGACTCGATCTTCGGCCCGGAAATTATCGCGGACTAACGCGGCGTTCGCGGCACGGGCTGCAATTGACTTCTTTACCGCATCGACTTCAGCTTCCTGCTTCTTGACAAGCCTGGCGCGAGCATCCTCTTTTGACGTGATCCGGCCTAGCGCGGTCACCTGCGTCTTGTGTTGACCAACGAGCTTCTCAAGTGCAACATTCGCCTTATTCTTGGCGATGAGGTCGGCGTTCTTCGTCTCAATACTGGAGACCTCGTCGCTGAGGTCTCTCGCTTCAGAGTGGATCTTTGTCCGGTACGCAACTAACTCTGCCTCGAGGGTCTTTGTCAGAGCCGATTCGGCACCCTCAACATGCGTGAGCACCGACTCCTGCATCACCTCGGGCAGTTGCTCGATTGCCGGCTTGATAGATGTCGTCACCGAGACGCTAGATGGGACGATCGACGTCACCGGTGGCGGACCGTCTTTGGTCACGACATAGGGCGCGAGTGACCGCTTCTCGTTCTCTATCTCCGCGAGCCGCGCGCGCTTCTGGCCGATCTCTTCCACGATTCGCTGGTACTCAGTGATCTCGTCATCCCTGAGTTCAGAGGACTTTGTGAGTTCGTCGATCTGAGCCTGGAGGTCATCCCGCGTTTGAGTTATCGCCGCTTTGTCACCTATGTCCGAGATTTCTCCGTCCAGCTCGTCGATGGAGCTCGCTTGGCTGAACCAAGACTCGACCGCGGTTTCGATTGCGGCGTTTTCAGATTCCACCTCTTGGAGGAGATGTTCATGAGTTGTTCTGAAGGCGGGATAGATGCGGAACAGGGCAGGCTCGATCTTTAAGGTGATTTGATCTGGATGCTCGCTGATTTGGTAAAGAGAGTTCTGCGGAATGTAGATGACTTTGCCCGTCGTGCTCGACTTGTCTCCCCATTCCACCTCGCATTTGATATGCGAAACCTGAGCCCAGCTTTTTCCAGCGGCGGGCCCGATGTCGTTCGGTGCCAGCTTCCAGGCCGCTCGCTGTTGCTTGGTCGTCTCAGTCGGATCAACAGCGTAGGAGATGAAGGCGAGCAAGGCCGACTTACCCGAGGAGCGGCTACCTATGATCGAGTTGAGGTTGCGGTTCAGAACAATCTCTGCCGGGAAATCATCCGAGCCTGAAAACTTGACCTTCGAAATGACCTTGTACGGTTCCTTCTGATCTGGCTCGAAGGGTTGAAGAGCGACCCGATGCTCGGGCTCAATGAGAGTCTGCTGGAGACCCTCGAATGTCAGGTCTGCTTTGACCCAGGTGATGTGCTGCTCTTGGCCGGCGATCGTTACGTGTTGGCCAAGCCATGACTTCAAGTTCTCAAAGCTGTGGGCGTCACATCCAGCGAAGACGGGTTTGGCCGGGATCTCATCATCAGAATCGAGTCGATCGGTCTTGAGGAAATGCAGCCGAGATTCAGGATTTCCAAAGAAGCCGTTCGACAGCTTGTCGATCTCGTCGACGAGGCTATTCTTTCGCTGCTTGCTGCCCTTGCCACCCGTGCGAATAGCATCGCCATTCGCCGACGTAACTATCAGGACATGATCAGCCCAGACTGCCTTCTTTCCAAAGGTCGCGGTGATTGCCTCTTCGATGTTTTGTCGCGTCACCGTGGCGCTGGCATAGTGCTTCGACTCAAGCTCATTGCAAAACAAAGTCTTTTGGTTCTTCTCGACAGTGATTTCGGTCTCAAGCTTCGACAAAAACTTGGTCGCATCGGCCTTTGTTAGATCGGGACGAAAGATCAAATGGATGTTGATCGATTGGCCGTCCTTGTTGACCGCCTCAGGAAGTCGAAGCTCGAGATTCGGGAAAAAGACCTTGTCCGGGCTCGAGCCATAGAGCGCCGCGTACTTCTCCTTGAACTCGAAGAACGCGTCAAGGTAGAAGTAGTCCGCGATGCCGAATGCCGCGACGTCGGAATCGTGAAGGATCTGACAATACTGGTTCCAATCCAGGTCGGTCCCACTCTTCGCGTAGGCATTGCCCAATTTTGTGCCGGGGACATGAAGGTGAAGGTCCCACTTGCGCCACTGCGAGCCAGATGGATAGCGATTCACTCGGACCAACTCCGACTTGTAATTGGACTGATCCAGGGCAAGGAGAGCATCATAGATTCCATTTCTCCGGGCTCGACTTCGCATAGTCGGCGATGCCGATCGCAGCGAAATGCTTCTTAGCTGACTTGATCTTCGCGAGCTCGGTCGGTCGAAGTTTCGAGTCGTCGAGGGTCGATTTGGTCTCCCGGATCATGTAAATCCGATCCTCGCCCTCTTCATGCTTGAGGATCGCCCAGTCCGGGTTGTAATCACCAACCGGCGTCTGGATCTTGAACTTCGAAGGTAGCTTCATAAACAGCTTGACGTCTTCCCGGGAGTCGAGCAGCTCGGCGAACTGGCGCTCGACGTCGGAGTCGTAGACGACGTAGTCGAAGTCGGTCTTCTTGTCGTTCTGGACCTTGTACATCTGGTCGAGGAAGCGCTCTTTCTCCTCCGCACCGTCTTTTTGAAGTTCACGCAGCTCGTAGATTGAGCCTGCGATCTTCTCGTACTGGATGCCCTCGACGACGATCTTCGCCAGCTCGCCCTGGAGGGCGCGTTTGACCATCGCGATGAAGTCGTTCGGGTTGCCGATGAACTCGTCGAGGCGTTCACTGGCGATCAGGATGTCGACGATTGTCTTGCGGGTGAGCGATGTTGCTTCCTGCATCTCGCTGATGATGTCCGGCAGGTCATAGCTGCCCTTGAGTTCCGCCGAGCGAGTGCCCAGCTCTTGGCCTTTGGCACCGCCGCGGAGCACTTTGACTCCAGCGCGGGTGATCTGGATGCGGAGCGGGTCGATCCGTGGTGCGTCCTTGACGGCTTTCACAGACGAGTCAATCAGCTCTTCTCGCCCGAGGCTCACGCGGTAGGTGGTCTTGCGGTTGATGGCGTGCCAGAACTCCTCGAACTCCGGCGTCAGGTACAGGGCCTTGTTGAGCGTGCGCTCCTGACGGTTGCTCTTCGGCTTGACATACTTCTCCAAGCTGGCATTGCTGACTGCTTCGATGATCTCCGGCTCGTAATCCTTGAGGTACTCAGGCAGGTTCAGCGAGAATCCGACTGTGTTCGGCAGGAACTTCGAAGTCACCTTGCCGTCGGCGATATAACCGTTCTGGATGAGGTGGTCGTAGATCTCTTTGGACCTCGCGTAGCCAAGCGCATCGTCAGTGACGTTGCCCTCCAGGTTACGGGCCGCAATCTTGGCGAACTCGTTGAAGCGCACCTGGCCGATCTCGACACCGGCAGCCTTGTACTCGTTCTGCAGGCTCCTCGCAAACGCCGTGTAAGACTCGTTCGCAACGACGGTCAGGGTCGCGATGCCCCGATCGGCGACACGCTCATAGCCCTTGTCGGTCTTGGTAACCGGCAGACGCAAGCCACGGCCGATGGTCTGGCGGCGCTCAACCTCAGCACCCATCTCGCGCAGGGTACAGATCTGGAAGACGTTCGGGTTGTCCCAACCTTCGCGCAGGGCCGAGTGGCTGAAGATGAAACGGACGGGTTCGCTCTCATCCAGTAGGCGTTCCTTATCCTGCATGATCAGTTCGTACGCGTCGTCGTCAGCTTTCGTGGCGCCGCTTGTGTCCCGGGCTTCGAGAGTCTTGCCGCGCTTAATCTGCGAGAAATAAGCCCGGCGTAGTTCACTCGGCGCTTGCGGCAACAGCTCGGCCCAGCGCGGCGACTTGGCGCGCTCCTCGATGAAAACCTCGTCGAACCACTTCGCAAGGTCCCCATCAGCACTGTCGTTGGTCGTGCCGTCGCCCATGTAGCTGGCAACCTTGTCGACGAAGAAAAGACTGAGCACCTTGATGCCACGGGTGCGAAGCATCGACTCCTTGCGTAAGTGCTCGCGGATGGTCTCGCGAATCATTTCCTTGTAGATCGCACCGGAGGAAGCCCCGATCGTCTCACCCTCGGACAGCAAGCCGTGCAAGTTGAGCTCCGCCGAGGCAGGCTCGCCGCCCATGCCGAGGTTCATCTCCGTCACCCAGATGCCCTCATACGCCGGGTTGCCAGTGATGCGCTCGTCAGAAAGTTCTTGATTCTGGCGAACATTGACCTCGCGGCGCTCTAGCTGGCCACTGGCGGCGCGCACCGACAACTCCAGACGAGCGGTCCACTGCGGGTCACGCTTGACCGAAATAAGCTTGATATACGGCGCGGCATCGGCACCCTGCTGCAGTACCTCAGCGACGACAATCTGCTTAACCAGGCCGAGGTCGTGAGCGTCGACCGGGTCGAGTCGATAGACGACATTGCGGTGTTTCTTGTGGGTGGCGCTGTAGCGCAGCGTGAAGATCGGGTCGAGTTCACCGACCGCCGACTGGGAGAGCTGCGACTCCATATTCTGCGGCTCGTCCATGATGACCACCGGGTGAGTGGCCCTGAGGTAGTCGATTGGGCGCAGCCCGTTCAGCTTGTCACGGGTCTGGTGAATGATGCGGGAGTTGGCGTCGCCGCGGATCGAGTCGATGGTCATGACCAGAATCTGCACGTTGGTCGAGGTCGCGAAGGACTGCACCTCTTCTGCGTTCTTGCCGGAGTAGACCAAGGCATCGAAGGGATAGCTCGGGTAGAGGCCACGGAAGTGCTCGCGCATGAGGCGGATGCTGGTGTTGACGCCCTCGCGAATGGCGACGGAAGGGACGAGGATGACGAACTTCCTGAAGTTGTACTTGTCTGCCAGCTCGAAGATTGAGCGGAGATATACGTAGGTCTTGCCAGTACCAGTTTCCATCTCGACGTCGAAGTCGAGCGCGTCGTCGTAGAGTGTCTCGGAGACTTCGAGACCGTTCTGGTCTTGCACGTTCTGCATGTTGGCGAGAATGAGTTCGCGGTCAAGCACGAGATTGTTGCCGATAGCGCCGACTTCCTGAGTGAGGTCGATATCAAGGGTCGACTGGTCGTCGTCCTCCAACACAGCCGAACCACGCAGCGTGGTGACGAGCTTGTCGGCATCCTTCGGCTGACCGTCGAACATTCCGACGACCGAGTTGATGGCGTCGAGCTGAAACTGCTGGGATGCGTCAAACTGGAATCCGGACCCGCTCATTATGCCGTCCAGAGTTCGATGCCCTTGCTCTTGCAGAGCTGAGCCAAATTGGTCTTAAGTTCGTCGTCACCCTGGAAGGCATCCTCCAACACGATGACCCGCGCCGGGTCTTGGTCGATGAGGGCGCGGAGCTGGTCAAGCGTCGGCTTGACCAGCTCGTTCAGATAGGCCAGCACGCCAATGTCACCGTCCCGATCACGAAGGAGCCGCACATCGAGGCCAGCTACCTGCGAAGCGGAGACTGCCTCGGTCAGGGAGTAGCCCTGCTTGAGGAGGATCTCTGTAAGCAGCTCGTCTGCGGTCGCGTCGTCAGTCGCGCTGTCGCGGAGACTCAGCAGATGCTGCTGCAGTGTGTCCTCCTCGACATCACTGGAGACCTTCCACTTCGAGAAGTTGGTATCGGCGAGTTTGAACGCGCGGAAACCGACGTCGACCGGAGTGTCCCGGCTATCAAGCTGGTTGTCAGACTCGGCAAGGATCGCCTTACCAGCCAGCTCGATACGCCGACGGGAGATGTCGGCGATCGTGTAAAGACCTGCTTCTCGCGCTTCAGACTTCTCGGACGTTGGCTCCGGCAGTTGAGCCATGACGAAGCGGCGACTGCCGCCGTCTTCAGCGTTAAGTTGCATTACAGCGTGGGCTGTAGTGGAACTTCCTGCGAAGAAATCCAACACGATCGCGTCTGGACCGACGGACGCCAGCTGCAGAATGTACTTCAAGAGTTTGACTGGCTTCGGGGTGTCGAAAACATCCTCGGGCATAAGCTTCATCAACTCATACTTGGCTTGTCTATTGTGCCCAGTCCGCTCAAGGTCAATCCATAGGCTTGATGGCGGCAACCCTTCCATGTCTCTGAGATAGGTTCGACGCCGGATACCCTTGCCATCGGGTGTGAAACGTATTTCGCCAGAAGCGATCTTGTCTTGCATAGCCTCCTTCGACCATCTCCATCCATTCTTCGGAGCCTCAATTCCAATACCCTCGGGAGAGGTGAGAGCATAGATCAGGTTCTCGCGATAATTCGGGGAGTTGAGAGGGTTGCCATCAAAATAGGGGCCTCTGGGATCATCGTCAGGATTCTTGAAGTGCCCCTGCTTACTTTCATCCGAGATTCTTGCCGGAACCCACTGGCTACTTCTGGCATAAATGAGGGTGTGATTGTGATCTAGTGAGAACCGCTTGGCGTCATTATTACTATTGTCTTTTGAGCGCCAAATTGCGTCTGCGATGAAGTTATTCTCACCGAAAACTTCGTCGCAAAGCCGACGAAGGTTCGCAACCTCGTTGTCGTCAATCGATATGAAGATCACGCCGTCATCGGTCAGCAGATTCCGCGCGAGCTTGAGGCGCGGGTACATCATGTTCAGCCAATTTGAGTGGTAACGCCCCTCGGTCTCGGCGTTTGTCGAGACCTTCTTGCCCTCATCGTTGACCTGCCGCGTCCACTCAAGGTAGGTGTCGAGCCCCTCCTTGAAGTTGTCTGGGTAAACGAAATCCTTGCCAGTGTTGTACGGCGGATCGATGTAGATCAGCTTGACCTTGGCGTGATAGTGCTTCTGCAGGATCTTGAGCACTTCGAGGTTGTCGCCCTCGATGAAGACGTTCTGGGTGGTGTCCCAGTCCTTCGAGTTCTCGAAGTCGGGCCGCAGTGTCGCGGTCGTCGGTTCCTGGGCCGCCCGGAGGGCGCGCTTCTTCCCCGGCCAGAACAGGCCGAAGCGTTCACTGGCGTCGGCGGTGTCTGCGCCGAGCAGTTCCTGAAGCTTGACGACATCCACCTTGCCGTCGGCGATGGCCTCTGGAATCAGATCGGCAAGCTGCGCTGCCAGCTCAGTCTGGAAGTTCGGGGTAGTAGATGCTGTTTTGTAGGTATCGTCAGTCATTTGGTATATCTCTTTCATCATATTAACAATTCGCGTCGGGTTTGTGAATGGCCCGTGGTCTATGCGGCTATCCGCCATCGGATCGTGAACAAGTGCTCGGTGCTCTGCGTGCCCTGAAGTGACTGCTCGATGAGATCCAGGTATTTGTCTGCCTCAGCGCGCAGCATCTTGCGGGTCTCACGGAAGTCCTCGTCTGCCTGATCAGCTCGCTGCTCCCACTTGCGGGCTTCCTTCTTCAAGCGGAGCTGCTCCATAGGGTCATCGGCATGGCGGGCGAGCTTGCGGGCCTCCTTCTCCTTCGCACGATGATCCCGAATCGCGCCCTCATGCTCAGCCTTGCGGTCCTGTTGGTTTCGGTAGATCAGTTCCTCTTGCTGGTCGTAGTACCGGGAGTTGCGACCTTGAACTTCCTTTTCCAACTCGCTCCGACGGGCGGTGAGTTGAGGGACGAAGTGGGCCTCGTCGATCTCCACCGCCTGCTCGCCGACGTTGGTGCATGTGAGGTCGAGAATGTCGGCCGCATATTCGTCGTCCAGCCACTCGCCATCGTCGGTCAGCGCACCCGCCAGCATGTAGGACTCGGAAACATCTTCGTCGCGCGCCTTCATGGTGAAAGTGACGAGGCTGACCGTCAACTCGCCGCTGGCACCTTCCAGAGCCTTGACAGCGCTGCTCGCACGCTTTGAATCGCTCAGCGAGAACATCAGCTCCCGAGGCGGGGTGTCGTGAGACTTCGACGCGTCGACAACATGCTGGGCCAATGCGCTCGAGTATCGGTACTGGTGTGCGTTCTCTAACGGCTGCGACTTAAAAAAGTATCTGCCGGTGGGCGCGTCTTTGACCGGTGATTTGTGCAGCACAAAGTTACGACCGTCGCCCTCGAACGACGCGAAAGATTGCAGACCGTGCTTTGTAACCGCAAGCAGGAGGCGTTCGAACTTGTTGAGCACCTCGCCCGACTGCGTGTCATATGCCTTGAGACGGTCTTGAACGTGGGGGTCAAGATTGTCAAACACTTTTGCCTTGGCAGTTGCCATCTCTTGGGAAATCTCAGTGGCGTAACGCCCCTCGAGCTCCTTGAAGGCCGTGTCGAGCTCATCGGCTGTCCGACAGCGGTTCAAGGTGTTGCTGATCATTTTCTCAAAGTCGAGACCGTCTTCGATTGCGCCGAGCACTTCGTCACTGGCACCGAAAACGCTCTCGAAGAGATGGAACTTGTTCGCCAGTAGTTCGAGAATGCGCTGCTCGGCAATGTTGCCCTTATTGGAGAAGTTGACGACCACAACGTTGTGCTTCTGCCCGAAGCGGTGCACACGCCCGATGCGCTGCTCAACCCGCTGAGGGTTCCACGGCAGGTCGTAGTTCACCAGCATCGAGCAGAACTGCAAGTTGATACCCTCGGCGGCAGCCTCAGTTGCGATCATGATCGTGCCCTCCGTGCGGAAGTAGTCCACTAAGGCCTTGCGCCGATCCGCAGAGGCGATACCGGTAATCAGGTCGCCATCTTTGTTCGCCTTGAGCCATGCCTGGTAGATCGCCGTCTGCTCAGGCAAGTTGTTGGAGCCGTTGAACAACACGACCCCCTCGCCACGGCCGGACTCCTTCAGAGCGCGGGCAACGTATTCTTGCGTCTTGGTGGAGTCGGTGAAGATGATCGCCTTCTCCGGTGCACCCAACCCTCGAAGGCGTTCAAATCCGAGATCGAGCGCCTCGCCAAGCTGGACCGCTTTCTGATTGACGGTGATCGACCGGGCAAGTGCCGCGTACTCACGTAACTCCGCGACCTCAGCATGCATCTTCCGCGTCAACTCTTCCTCCAGCGCGCCGTTCGCGAAAGTCGGGCCGAAGCTTGACCCAGTCTTGATGCTCTCCTCAATTTCCTCGGCCTCCTCTAACTCTTCGCCGGTGAGTTCGTCATCGACAACAAAGTCCGAAGCGACAAGACCACCGCGGCCATCGCGATGCTGGCCTGCCGCAACTTCGGTCGCGAGACGGTTCGCAATGTTCTCGAGCGTGCTCGCCACAGCGTAGGTAGATGACCCCAAACGCTTGCGGATAATAAGCGCCGACAGGTGACGCTGGGACCCTGCGAAGGCGAACAGTTCATCGCGCTGCAGGTAATCGTTGACCAGATCGTAGAGCTCCACCTCGTCCGGCGACGGCGTGAACTCCACCGTCAGAGGAAGCCGCTTGGTGAAGTGGATGTATTTGTCTGCATCCCTGCGGAGCGTGCGCTTCGAAATCGTCGCGACCCGCTCAACGAGATCGTCGTCACCATTCAAGTTACGGTTTTTGACGTACCGCTCCCGGAACGCATCGAGCGAGTAAAAATAACTCGGATCGAACACAGAAACCAGTCCGTAGAGATCCTCCAGCTTGTTCTGC
>Ga0222672_1000775_pt1 | contig 10859 bp, 12 predicted proteins | sample AntAcemetagen799_FD_179810 | JGI IMG/M metagenome (GOLD analysis project Ga0222672, IMG submission 179810) | Saline water microbial communities from Ace Lake, Antarctica - #799 | ecosystem: Environmental > Aquatic > Non-marine Saline and Alkaline > Saline | place: Antarctica: Ace Lake...
GTCGCGCGGCCTGCTCAAGACACTCGCTGAGATGTTGCGGTTGCCTGAAAAGCTCGGCTCGTCCCTCGCGAACGGTTCAGGGACCTGAACAGTTACGAATAGGAAGACTATGGGGAGTTAAAGCTCTGGCGGCATCGCAACACCGGGGCAATCGATATCAAGCTTTTCAAGCGAAGTTTGAGCTCTGATAGTTCGGATACGGCTTACCCTTGGCTATCATGGTTTCCGATTCCATTCATAGTCAGTTCATCCCGATGAGTCGGGATACTTTCGGGGTGATCTTTGCCCGCAAGATTCCTTTTTGTGCGCGGCCGCGGATTCGGGATTCATGCTGGTTGCAGTTTGATGGGCCGAAAAGCGACATCACTACTGCCGAAACATGCGCGAATGCTTTCCGGCCTAGGGGAAAACCTCCGTCTCGCCCGACTGCGCCGCCGTCTTAGCGCTCAGCAGATAGCGGATCGAGCGGGGATCAGCCGTTCTACGATGCAGAATCTGGAGAAGGGTTCCCCCAGTGTATCAGTCGGCAATCTCCTGCAAGTGATGGTTGTCCTCGGACTGGAGAAGGACTTTGGTGATCTGGCGGTCGATGACCGACTTGGCCGGAAATTGGAGGACGCGAGGCTCACTGAAACCAGAGCGCGCGCGCCGAAACGTTCGAAAGGTTCCGCATGAGCCGGGGAATCGAAGTTTGGGCGGATTGGCATGAATTGGGTGCTCCCACTCTGATGGGCGTTCTCAGGGCATCAGAGGCTCAAGGGAAAGAGGTCTTTTCGTTTGAGTATGAGGCTGGATGGCTGGAAGGAGCATCCTTTCGATCGCTCGACCCGGATCTCCAGTTGTACGGAGGTCCGCAGTATCTTGATGGGGAGACTCGCCCCAATTTTGGCTTGTTCCTTGATTCATCACCGGATCGCTGGGGACGGCTTCTAATGCAGCGTCGCGAAGCAGTCGTGGCGAAGAAGGAAGCTCGGACGCAGCGACGATTACAGGAACTGGATTTCCTTCTCGGTGTCCACGATGAGCAGCGCCTCGGGGCTTTGCGATTCAAGGGGCCAGCGACAGGCCAATGGCTGAGCGACGACAGTTCGATGACGCCGCCTCCATGGGCTTCCCTTCGAGAACTCGAGCAAGCGAGTTGGAAACTGCAGCGCGAGGATGCGAGCGAAGATGCGCACTACCTCCAGTGGTTGAATTTGATGATCGCCCCGGGATCTTCCCTGGGAGGAGCGAGACCGAAGGCGGGGGTGCAGGATGAATCCGGCGACCTTTGGATTGCCAAATTTCCCGGCCGAAATGACTCCCGGGACATGGGAGCCTGGGAAATGGTTTCTCACGATCTTGCGGTCGCTGGTGGTCTCTTTGTGGCAGAGGCGCGCCTCGGGCAGTTCGGAGGAAAGCAAGGCACCTACATGACCCGGAGATTTGACCGAATGGCGGAAACGAAAGGAAAAGGCCGGATTCACTTTGCTTCGGCGATGACGCTTCTCGGGCACAACGATGGTGCCGATCATGCCGCCGGAGTCAGCTATCTCGACCTCGCTGAACTCATCATTCGACAGGGCGCCGATCCGGATGCTGACCTAAAGGAATTGTGGCGGAGAATCGTCTTCTCGATCTCCATCCACAACACCAACGATCACTTGGGGAATCACGGATTTCTCCTCACTCAGGAAGGGTGGAAACTGTCGCCTGCCTACGACATCAATCCGGATCCTGACGGCCGGGGGCTGACTCTGAATATTTCCGAGACTGATAACTCTCTCAGTTTTGATCTGGCCCTCGAGGTGGCTCATCATTTCCGTCTCGATCCGGACGAGGCCGGCAAGAGCCTGAAAGTAGTCAAAGACGCAGTTGCGAGCTGGCGCGATGTGGCGAGCAAACGTGGTATCTCTCGATCCGAACAGGATGCGCTCGAATCTGCGTTCCTCCAGTGATTTGCATGTCCAATTCCTTTGGTCGTGGGTTCGAACATCGCCGTCTCTATTTTATTTCCAACGGATCACAAAGTGTGTTTTTCGGAATCAAATTCTACGGGTCAGAATGGAGGCAATCAGGAAGCGGAGTTTCCGGCTTCACGTGGAATTGTTCTTTGTTTGGGGGAATTCAGGGATTGATTGCTTTAGACTGGTTTCGAATCGACTTCCGCAATTTGAGTGAAGTATTTATCGAATGCTGATGATAGTAACATCAACGGATTGAACTTCCCTCAAAGCGATAGGCGGGCGGGGCAAAGGTCTGAGAAAGTCCTACTCTTTGGCAACTGTCCGCCTTTCAATGAGGGCGGTCTGCGGAAACGAATCGCGCGCTCATTCTTTGTTTTTTTAACAGTTCAACGCCCGACGGACTCCCGGGAAATTCCCTTTAAGGCAGCAGCTGAATTTTCAGAGCGGGACTCGCAGGAGGAGTTAGATTCATGCCGTTGTAGCGGGAAAACGGCAATCCCATTCCCTTGATTGTTTCGGCAACTTCCGCTTCCGTGAGAACTCCGATGTGCAGTTTCAAGAGGCTTTGCACCACCTGGATCGCCTCATCGGTGGTATGCGCGCCATGTCCGGAATACACCCCCACTTCGCAATCTGCCCCGGGTAGGACGGCGCTGGAGAGGGGCACGATGCCGTCAGTTGGTGGTTCATTTATCTTGCCCAGAGGATTCCTTTTGATCCCCGAAATCGTATGGAATGTGACATGTCGATCTATCGGGAAATTCGCCAACATCCCGGTCACCGGGGAGTCCGGGCGAAGGGTGGAAATCGAATTCACCTTGTTGGCGACAAAGGCGGCAAACTCGGGTTTGAGCAAGTCGATATTCTCAGTCACAAATGATTTGGCAAGCTCTTCGATGATCCGGGGACAGGCCGAAAGACGCGCTCCGATTAGCCCCGGAAGAGACGTGGCAAGACTACTGCCTCGATGGGGCGTGGAAATAAAGATCGCAGTGTTAATTACGAAGGCAAGTTTAGTTGACATGGATGCGATCCGGCGCTCCATCGAGATTGAGATCCGCCGTCAAGGGAGCGATACCAGGAAGGCGCCAGCGCTTGAGTTCCGGGATTCGTGCTTCATTCATTTTCATTGTTTCCTTTTCAGGACGACCAAAATTCTCGCATCAAGCACTCGAAAACGAGAAGGGGAGAGGGCACCGTTTGAGGGGCCGGAAGCGTGGCTTGAAAATCTTTCGACGTAGGTCCTCAAAATGCGATCGACTGCGGAGGACGTCGTCATCAAAATATCCGCCGCAACCAAACAGTGACGCCGGAGAGCGGATTTGATTTTATTTTTCTTGTTTCTATTTCACTTGAGGACCACATGAAATTCCTGTTTCAACTATGAATATTTTTGACCTGCTGGCAGAATCCAAAATTAGAGAATGGAAGAATCGTGACCTTAGTACAACGAAGTATTCCGAAGAAAAGAGGAAATCTAAAGGTGGCGAATTCCAGAAAACTGATTCTTTTGAGAAGCAACTGCTGCAGGAAATTCACGGACTGATCGAAGAATCAAATAGGGATGACTCAAAGACAAAATCCTAATGCGATGAGCGCGCAAAGGGCCTCGAGGTTCAACGGATGGCATCTTTGGAGAAACAAGGCCTCAATCTGACGGCAAAACGGATATCGGAGGAACTCGCAGAATATCGAGCCAAAAATAGAGAGTTATAAAGGCTTCGCACCTGCTTTCTGCTGTTGCCGCCACCGATAGGCACCCTCAGCGAACGAATACAGGTAGGTGGCAAAGAACGCGACCGCGATAAATGGGGTGAGAACTGGCACCAGCCATGCTGTGATCAAAGCAATGTTGACCAGAGCGACTGCCGTGACCGAATTTGCCATTCCACGGATCAGGAACGGCATTTTGAAAGGGGCCAGCATCGACACCGAATGAAGAATCGAAAGAAGGATCAGGTAGATTCCAGGGGAAACGCCGAAGTGACTCGTCAATAAGAGGACAAAAAGGATATGTCGGATCAGCTCATTGGTGGGGGAGCCGGATCCTTTCGATGCTGTCGGGTCGAGTCTGGAGGTCAGCCGTATGATAATTGCGGTCGCGGCGATCAGGCCAGTCACGAGGACGAATCCTTCGTACCGTGCGCAGACGACCAAAACCAGGGTCACATGGACAACGGTATCGCAGACATTGTCCAAATTTGCGCCGAGGAGACTGCGGATCTTCAGCTTGCCCGCAAGAACGCCGTCGAGGTCGTCCATGAGGTTGTTGAAGAGGAGAAACGGGATCAGAAAGCGATACCCGTCCTCCATGAAGAGGAGAACCATCGGCAGGACGCCAAGAATCGACGCAACGTTGGCCAGGTTGCGATAAACGACGTTTCCTGCGGGGCCGGCCATACCTAGTTCTGGATGGCCGCAAGGTTGGTCCGGCGCTCAGTGGGCTGGAGGGGGAGGTCGACGGACTTGTCCTGTCTCTTCGAGAACAGACTCTCGGCTTCGATCAGATCTTCCCCAGTATCGATCTCATACCAGAGGTCATTGTCGAAGAAAATGCCATCGAATGTGAGGGTGCCGTCGGCAATCATTTCGGCAAACACGACTTCATAGTATTGACCCAGATCGCCGGCTGCCACGTAGTGGCCCAGTCTTCTCTCCACCTTTTTCCAGGACCTAAGAGACAGGCTGTAGATATTGACGGTTTTGAATTGGCTTTCCGCAATGGGAACGTAGCCGCCTGACCGGAACGCCGTCACCCGGTCGCTGGAATCGAGTTCCACTGTCGTCCCGTTCATCCAGGGGAGGATCGTAGAAATGGCCATTCTGTCCGGATAGACCATTTCGTCGAGTAGCTTGTCATTGAAAACCAAGTCACTCTCTACGAGTAGAAACGGCTCTGTGATCTCCTGTCGGGCCAACCACAAAGAATACAAATTATTGGTCGTCGCGTAGTCGGGATTGAAAACATAGTCGATCTTCAGATCCCCCGCATGGGCCTTCAAGAATTCCTGAATCTGATCACCGAGGTGCCCGGTGACAACGACGAGCCTCTTGAACCCCTGCGCCTTGAGATTGCCTATGAGGCGAGCAAGGATGGATATTTCATTCACTTCCGTGAGGCATTTAGGCGCAGACTTGGTGAGAGGTTGGAGGCGTGATCCGGTTCCCGCAGCCAGCAAAAGCGCGGTCGAAATTTTGGTTCTCTCATCTCCAATGGAAGGTTTTTTGTTTCCCGTCAAAAATTCCGGAGGCTCGGGAGCGAGGCTTTGGGGATGAAGGGTTGAGAGGTAGGCAGAGGCGGCGTATCGGGAAGATTCACTTCCCGGAAGGGTAACAGATTTCATGGTTTGAGGGTCCGGCGAAATCGATTATCTGCATGCCGGACGCACGAAAAAATGCTGCACTAATCGTCGCAACCTACGAAAAATACCCTAACTCTGGAGCATTTAAAATTCCCAACCTCGAGAACAGTTTGAGGCGGGATTACCCGTTCAGCCTATAAGAGTCGAGGGCGGGATGCAACCGGAAGTGAGGTGAAGGCAATTTTGGTTATCGCTGAAATGGAGCCTTGTCGACTGCGAAGTGTTACTTGCTAAAAGCAACTCGCGGTGCACGAGCGACTACTCAGCCAAAGACTTCAGCAACTTTTTCCATTCGTCCTTGCTGGTGTTTTTGCGAATGATCTCGCGGCTCCGGATCAAGCTGGTGCCCTCTTGGGAAATTGCTGTTTCGAGAGCGCTCATCGCGGTGGCCATATCGGCTTGGGTTGAGTTGTAATTGGTCACAACCGCACGCACGTTCCGAACCTCGTTCTCAATCAACCCGTTAGGATTGCGTGCTTGCCAGGACATTTTGTTGAGCTATACGACCGCGTTCGCCCGATTTGGATCGGCAATGATGCTGGAGACATTCTGGTTGAATTGGACCAGACCCTGCATGGAAAAAGAGAGCGATAGTGTCGTTTCAGAGAGTGACCCTTCTGGTTGCCGAAAAGAGAATGTTGCGCCGGATTCGGACTGGCCGAACGTGGCCGTTACACAAGGGAAGTTCGAATTGAGTACTTTTTTCAAGTGCATTTTATAATGAGTTCATTGAGGAGGCCAGCGCACGAATTACTATGAGCAGACCGAGATATGAAACACTCGCCACGGAGGAGCCGACCTGGGCTTCTGAGCCATTCCGTGTATTTTTTCCTTTGGGGATTGCGGCAGCGATCTTCGGCCTCATTCTCTGGCCGCTGTTCTACGTCGGCTGGTGGCCGGTTTATCCAGCTCTGCAGCATCCGCGTATTTTGATCTTCGGATTTGGAGCCGCCTTTGTTTTTGGATTTCTCGGGACAGCCTGGCCCCGATTTCTCGAATCGACTGCCCTCAGTCGGGCCGAGGTGGTCCCGCTTGCTTGTGGTTGGTTTGCCGCACAGTTTTCCTACGGGATGGCTCTCATCGCGATTGGGGATCTCATCGCCGGCACGACTGGTTGTTTAATGCTGTTTATCCTGGGGCGAAGGCTGGTTGGTGAGGGGCGAACCTTTCCTCCTCCGGGCTTCACGCTCGCTTTTATTGGCATCCTTCTCTCGGTCGTGGTGCTCTTCGGGTGGGGATTAAATGTCCATCTTCGGTCGCCAAAGATCGACCATCTGCTTCGTCTTTTTGGCTATCAGGGATTTCTTCTTCTGCCCCTTCTCGGGGTGGGATCTTATCTTTTTCCGCGCTTCTTCCAAACAGGCGGGAGGCCCAATCCTGGAGTTTCGGGTCGCCGGCGCGCCCTCTTTGTGTGGGGAACAGCGGCGATGATAATCGCCTCCTTCTTTGTGGAGGCCTACCTCTCAGTGAGATGGGGGAATGCGTTGCGTCTTGTGGCAGTTCTTAGCTGGAGTGTTGGAGTTCTCCCGGTGCTTTTTCAAGGGAAGTCGCCCGGAACGCGACCGTGGGCACTACGAATGGGATTCTTCATGATCTGCGCTGGCTTTTTCTGCAGAGTCATCTGGCCACAGCAGATATTTGCCTTTGAGCACTTGCTCTTCCTCGGAGGCTTTTCGCAGGTAATTCTCCTGGTTGCTGACCGGGTAGTCTCGGGTCATTGCCTGGAGACACCGCCCGCTCCGAAAAGTCTGAGATGGCGATGGATTGTCTGGCTCATGATCCTCACGGCTGCGACACGGGCGACGGCAGATCTGGTCCCTTCGACGAAAACCTCACATCACATTTATGCTGCCATCATGTTGATCACGATTCTGATCATCTGGTTCGCTGAAATTGGGCCGCGGTTGAAACGGGTTCCCGCAGAGGAAGAGGCTTAAGGGCACCTCCGGAATCCCTGCGACGAATGATCAGTAAAAAATGTAGTGGTGGAAAGCGGCCCCCGCCTCAAGGGCGCGCTCGTACATGGCGTCGGATTTGCGTAGGTTGGAATCATGGTTCTCGCTCGTCTTCTAGCGCCCCTTGGTGTGTATAAAGCTGATACCAGGCAGTGTAAAAAAATAAAAACTGAAACCAGGTAAATAGAGTTATCGGCAGAATGCAACGCCACTACGCTATCGATCGCAATGCTCCTCTTCGTTCCCTACGGAATCAACGCTCTCCAACAGCGCCGTCCTATCGCAAATTGGCTGATCATCGGAGGGACAGTTATCGTTTCGGTAATCGCTTTCACGTCCGGAAACGAAGAGGACTTTGGGGAGCCATTCAATCAGCTCGTTCTATTTGGATGGGAACCGATCGGAATGTTTGGTCACATGCTTCTCCATCTCGATATTATTCATCTTGCTGGAAACATGATTTTTCTGTGGGTGTTCGGAAATGCGCTCTGCGCGAATATGAACGGATTTCTTTACACCGGAATATATGTCCTCGTCGGTCTCTTTGCTGCCGCGGCGCATATGGCATTCGACGATATGCCGGCCGTCGGAGCGAGCGGAGCGATTAACGGCATTATTGGCATTGCGCTAGCAGTCTACCCGAGAGACGCGGTCGACGTCTTCTACCTATTCATTATAAAGCCAGGAACATTCCAGATGCCTGTGTGGGGACTCGCATTTATCTGGCTGGTCTTTGACATTTTCGGGGCGCTAACTTCGGTCGGGTCCGTGGCGTATTTCGCCCACATTGGCGGCTTTTTTGCCGGAATTGTGATCGGTTTGGTATTACTCCAATTCGAAAAGATCGACCTCACCATCTACGACCGCGAGACGCTGTTGGAGATGATCAAGGGCGAAAAGGTCGACTGAAGCAGCCTTAACAGGGGTGGGTCCACCACCAGTCCCTGTTGGATCGAAGTGGTCCTTCCCGCGAGTGGTTGGTGCGCCGCTTAGTGCGCCTATGGGATGGCTCACATCCCAATTGGTGATCACAATTCTGCTGATCTGGTTCACTGAAATTGGACCGCTGTTGAAACGGATTCCCAGAGAGTAAGAGGCTTAAGGGCACAGCCAGTTTCTCAAAGCCGCACCCAGTCTTTCAACTCCGGGTGCTCGAAGATCATCTTTTCCTGAATCACCAGCTCCTGACCGGCCCCCGCCTCAAGGGCGCGCTCGTACATGGCGTTGGCGATGCCGATATCGGCAAAGGCCAGTCCAACGGCGTTGAAATAGGTCCGCTCTTCGTCATTTTCGCGCCCCGGCATATCCCCGGTGATAATGTCGACGAGGTTGCCGTGAATGTGATCGTCCGTCAGTTCGCCATCCTTGTACATACGGCTCAAGGTTTGAGTGCGGTGCTTCACGGTCTCCCAGTCGTCGCAAACGATCTTGTCGCACTGAGCCGCCACAGCGTATTCGTCCTCCCAGCCGCCGACGTGGCTGTAAAAACAGCCGGGCTTCATCCATTCAGCTTTCAAAAGAGGGGCCTGGGCGCTCGTTGCGGTCACGATGACATCGGCTCCGACGCAGGCCTTCTCGAGGCTGGTCCCGCTACCTTTTACTTCCATGTCTTGGAAAATTGGAGACATCTCTGCCACAAATTGCTCCTCTTCCTCTACCGTCTTGGCGCCGACGCGGCATTCGACCAATGACGGCAAGGCAGTTTTCATCGCGATGAGATGCATTTTTGCCTGCTCACCGGCTCCGATAAAGCCGATCGACCTGGAGTCTTTCCGGGCGAGATGCCTGGCAGCAAGCCCACCCATCGCGCCAACCCGCATGTTTGAGCAAAGCGTTCCCTCCATGAACGCGATCGGAAACCCGTTCACGATCTCAGAGAGAATGATGACAGCCGAAAGGTTTTGTAGCCCATATTTCACAGGGTTCGGCGGAAAAACCGACACCCATTTCACTCCGCATACATTTTTCGAACGAAAGGTTGCCGGAAGACAGTTGATCCGTTCCTGCGTGTCATCGTTGAAGATCTGGACGATTTTTTCGGGGAACAAGACATCGCCGGAGGCGTGGAGCTTCATTGCCTCCTCTGCGGCATCCATCGCCATACCGATGTCAAGACAGCCGGCGGTGAGAAGATCTTCTTGAGAAAAGTAGCGGGCTTTGATTGCGTGATTGTTCGTCATGATACTTATCTACTAGCATGCTCCAGAGGGAGTTACTCCCTACATGTTGCTCAAAACTGGGCGGTTCTTGCGCAATTGAATCAGGCACTGAGTGACGTCGCTAATTCCTGTCTTCCAACAGGGATTCAACAGGGTTGGATGGGGGACTCGACCCTGTTTAGTGGAGACCTCGAAGTTGCGAAAATTGATCAGCGATGTCCGGATGAGATACGAGATTCGCTTTCTCGCGCTATTGAAATGCCTGAGGGGTTCACGGACGTTTATTTTCTGAAAACCTCTGCCAAAACTATTCTTGCAGTCGGCCTGCTCTGGCTCGCTCAACTTTCAAACGCCGTCGCGCTCCCGCTTGTCATTGGGCCTCACAAAGATGTGACGGTCGAGAAGGGAGCAGAAGGCGTGACGTCGATCACAGTCTCGGGTCATAGTCCGCACTTTTGGTCAGCACCCGTTCCGGCAATTTACGATCCGGATACACAGTCGGTTCTTGCGTTTGAGTATTTCGCCCCCTCTGGTTTTGATGCCTTGTCGGTGCGGATGAGGCAGGCGGACGGAAGTATGAGACTGGCTGGATCGGCAGAGGTGCCGCTCGCGGAGACGTGGCAGCCGTTTTCGATCGTTTTATCGGATCCGGGAGAGTTGGCGGAAGAGATGCGGTTCCACTTTTCTCTGGATGGAAAGATCGGGTCGGTCCTGCAACTGCGGAAGCTGGAAGTTCGGGCACCGAATGCTGAAGAACTTGCCAGCGAAACGGAGCGTGAAGCGCTGCTCTCGAAGCGCAAAGCCGATGGCGATGCGTATCTGCAATACTTGAGGGATTGGTATCCGAATGAGATCTCCTCGGTGGAGGTGGGCGCGGAGAAGGTGACAGTTAAGGGTCATGCGTCCCGAGCGTTAACACTCACTGAACTGGGCCCGGAACAGCCCTCCCATTCTGCGGTCGGGGGTGATGCTGCAGCAATCGATTTGATGGGGGACTTCGAGCTTTCCTTCACCCGTTTCGCGAGCGAGTCGGATCACGACCGTGCTCTCTCCCGATGGCGTCTCGATCTGCCGAATGGAACTCCTGCCTCGTTGGCAAGATGGCCTGACAACGTCGATAAAGAGGTGTCCCGCGATCTGCCAAACGCCACGGCCGCTACCCAAAAAGGACTGGGCGGCATGCCAAATATCGGGCGTGATGACCACGAGATATTCGAATTGGGTATCGGCCATGCGACGGTCAACTTCGTGCTCGATGCCTTGTTGTCGGACACAGAAAAGAAGGGGCTGAAGCCTTATGAGTTCGAAGGCTCGTCCTACTACTTCAACCCGCGGTTCCTCGAGGGAAAAGAGGAAACGGTGAGTCATTTGAACGAGCAGGAGATTGTTGTGACCTGTATTTTACTCGTTAGCAATCGCGCCGGGTCCGGAATGGCG
>Ga0222672_1000778_pt1 | contig 10829 bp, 4 predicted proteins | sample AntAcemetagen799_FD_179810 | JGI IMG/M metagenome (GOLD analysis project Ga0222672, IMG submission 179810) | Saline water microbial communities from Ace Lake, Antarctica - #799 | ecosystem: Environmental > Aquatic > Non-marine Saline and Alkaline > Saline | place: Antarctica: Ace Lake | collected...
CCGTGCATTCTATCCGCAATAATGCCATCGCAGTGGCGGGCAACCGGGTCTATGCGATCGATCGGGCGCTGGTCGAAGCGGATCATATTGCCAATCCGAGACGTGATGGTCGGCCAGAGAAGAAACTCGCCGCGGAAGTGATTCCCGAAGGAGTTCTAGTGGCGCTGGATGCAAAGAATGGCACCGAGATCTGGCGGAATGAGGATGACATTTTCGGCACTCAATTGGCCGTCAGCGAACAGCACTCAACGTTGCTGATGAACTACCAGGCGGTGCGCCACAGTTTCTTCGCTCTCCCCTCGGAGACAGGAGGCCGACTGGCGGGTTACGATTTAGAGACGGGAGAACGGCGCTGGGCGCAGGAGGCAGAATATCAAACGCGTCCTTTGATCAACGACTATTCCATCTATGCGCAAGGTGGAGCCTGGAACCTGATCACCGGTGAACCCATTCCGTTTGAACTGGAGCGATCTTACGGATGCGGCCAGATTTCAGGTAGTGCTCATCTCATGCTGTTTCGATCTGCGACCCTCGGTTATCAGGATCTTTCGCGTGACGCCGGAGTTGAAAATTTTGGCGGAATTCGCCCGAGTTGCTGGATTAACGCAATTCCTGCGAATGGGCTGGTCCTGGTTCCAGACGGCTCGTCGAAATGCAATTGCAGCTACCAGATGAAAGCCTGGTTCGCTTTGCAGGGAAGCGAGTAGTTGCGCGGAGATCACCTACGCCGCTGTCGTCGCAGCGAGGACACGCATCACATTGCCCCCAATGATCTTGCGAATGTCCTCGTCAGAATATCCACGCTGAACCAACCCCACCGTAAAGAGCGGCCAGTTCGTCCAGGCGATGCTGTCACTCATGGCTGGAGTTGTGACGAAGTCGTCTTTTGGCCAGAGAGATCGAAATGCTACGCGCTTCCTGCCTCTCATGCCTGCGGCTGCTGCCTTCTTCCGCTCGGCGGTGGTGTTGCTCGAGCTGTAGGCGACATCGGTTCCGATCGCGACATGGTCGGCACCGAACTTTTTCGCGACGTAGTCGATCTGATCCAGCAACGCACTGATATCACCCGCACCTCGAAGAAAACGCGGAATGCAGCAGATCCCGATGTAGCCATCCGTATCGGCGATCGCCTTGATCACTTCGTCCGGTTTGCTGCGAATGTGGGGATAGATAGCGGCGACGATCGAATGACTTGCGACATAGGGCTTCTCGGAAATTTGAGCCCCCTCTAAACTCGTCTTCCACCCGGAGTGCGCGCAGTCCGGGATGACGCCTACCCGGTTCATTTCCCGGATAGCGGATTTACCAAAGTCGCTTAGCCCGGCATCGGACTCTTCGCCGCATCCATCGCCGATCATGTTGCGGCGCTGGTAGGTGAGATGCATCATGCGAATCCCAAGGTGATGAAACACCTTGAGGTAGCGCAATTCGTCGGGGACGGAGACCCACTGTTGAGTGAGAGGGACACCGTTTCCAGTAAAGCAGAGGCTGTGACGTCCTTCCTTCTTTGCCGCTTCGATGTCCTCCGGAGTCACTGCTTTCGAAACGAAATCAGCCATCCTATCCGTCACGAAAGTGAAGTTCGAGAGCCGCTTGATCAACACCATGGGGTCCTGCCCCTCTTGGCCTGCATTTTGAAAAACGCAGGTCACTCCCGACGCTCGCCAGGCGGATTCGTATTCCTCGCGTTCCGCCGCGTCGGTGACATAGAGGGTCATCGACATTTCTTCCTGCAAGTCCGCCAATTCGATATCAGAGGCTCCGGCGAGCGCGGCTTGTTTTACCACCTCACCATCGATCGCAGCCCGGGGAGAGAATCCGTAGGAGTCGAACACGATGGAGTCTGCGTGAAGTTGGAGGCCATGCTCAAGGTCTTTGGCTGAGGGTTGAAGCACCTTTAGCGCGGCGTCCCGATCACGCTGGATAACCGAATTCAATCCTTTAGTGAGAGTAGCGGCCGGTGCGGTGGCCGGTTGATCTTGAGACTGAGCTGCTGAAATCGCGCCCCCGGCCAATGCGATCGGAATTGAGCTTTTGAGAAGGTTTCTTCGTTTCATAGATATCAATAAATTGCCCTTAGTGCTCACGAATGATCTCGACGCCATTCAACACTGCCATCTGATTTGGGGATAGGCTTCCATCGGATCCGAGTTGCTCGATCTTGAGGACATCTTCGACTTCGATTCCTTTGAATTCTTTTACCATAGGAGTGTGATCACCTGCTGGAATTCGAACTTCATCCGCAACCGGTTTTCCCTGGAGCTTGAGACTGAACACTCGATCGGCTGACTGCTCATTTGCCACATTCGGAGCCGCTATGTGCAGTCGAATCGTGTACTTGGCAGGAGCGTCTCCTTCGCCGAGCAGGGGAATGCTGGCCGAAGTCATGCCATTGCCCCACGAGCTGTAAACCCAGGACGGGACTTCATCATCCGTTCCCTCGAGATTGAGGTCTAAAGCATCTTCGTTGAGACTAACAAAACCACCACCCGGGGCAAACGAGTCCTTAAAATTAACGGCTAGATCCAGACTGGTTGCTCTCTCTGGACGAGGGCGGGGGAAAGCGAGCCATGCGGTGCCTTTCGAATCCCGGCGATCACCGGCGGCCCCGAGGTTCATCGACAGGTGCTCGATTGGAGTCTGGGCACCGGTAGAGCTGAACATTGCCCAGTCTTTTCTCTCGGCTCTTGGCTCCATTACGATGGTAGAGGCGATCGAAAAGAGGCAAACACAACCGGCGCTTGATTCGGGAATGCTGATAAGTCCGTTTGCGGGAATCGCATTGATCCAGCACCCGGTCCGGTGACCGGCGAAATGCTTCGTCCCGATGTCTTCTTTCAGATCGTAGAACCCGGTGTAGCCCGATCGAAAGGCCAGCATGTTTGGAGTGCCGACCAGCATGCCGCAGTGGTGGCCGTTCCGCATCATGCTCCAGGGTTCTTCCTGACCGGTGAGCGGATTTTCGCGCATCTTTTGATTGCCGGTGTAAAGATCGTAGGACCAGGGCTCGGCGATGATCTCATCGTCAACGATGATGGGGCGGTGTCGATAGTTGCCGTCACGCGCCCACATTTTTGATCCGTCTGATCCTGACAATGCCACCAAACGACGCGTCGCAAATTCGCCATCCATGAACTGCTTCCAGTAGTGGCCGTTGGCATTGGCGCCGCAAAGGACGAGCACGTTGTTTCGAATCAAAAGTGTGAGTTTACCGCCTCCGATTCCGATGTCACTGCAGTCGGTTACGTCCACAGCCTCGTTCCACAACTTTTCGCCGGTTTTGCTATCGATCGCGATTGCGAGGCGGAGGTCCTGTTTCTTCAGCTCCGCTTCGGCAGATTTCACCTCTTCAGCCGTCAGTTTTGCATACTGTGATTTGTCCTGCCGCAGGATGCTGAGGCGCTCTTCGCCAGTGATGGAGCTGTCGATGAAATAGATTCGCCCATCGCCCACGGCGACCGTCTGATGCTCGATGGTGCCGCCCTCGTAGTGCCAGAGATGCTTCCCGGTCTTCACGTCGATCGCGAAGATTCCATCCGTTGAATCATCCGTCGTCCGTCCCCGGCGTCTGTACTTGCTTTCAAGCTCTTTGCGAACGGTGGCGGTCCCGTAGAGGAGACCGTCCTGGTAGGAGACGTAACCCCATTCGTGATTATCGACCCGTGCTTTTTCAGGTAACAAATGGCGGGCGATTTCCTCACCGGTGCCGGCATCGAGTTCGACGCAGACCTCTTTTTCCATGAAAAACAGACTGTTGTCACTGGCGACCAAATTACCCGGATTCTGATTTTGAAAGACACCGGTCCGAACTGAGTCAGGGTTGTCCCGCTCCCAGAGAAACAGTCCGTTGTAGGCGTCATAGGCCATGATCCTGGACTCACCCTGTGCGATCAGGCGGCCGTTGATCGCAAGGGGTGCGACCGCTCCGTCGTGGCGGTTGACCATGTCACTTTCTCCCGGGTCGCCGTACCAGAGAACGCCCAGGCCACCTTTGACCAGATAGTCATAGCTGCAGGCGGTGTTGCCGGCCTCCCCGTATTGATGGGACCAGCTGCCGGCACCTGGAAGCGGCCCTCGCTCGAGTAACGCCCACTCTCCCGAAGTGCGTGTCTCCGACTGATCATCCAGATTGAGTTGGGATAGTAGGTCCGCGTTCTTTTTTCCAAGACAAACTAATCCACCCACCGGCTTCACGCAGCGAGCGACTTGATCTGCACTCACTCCTTCCGGCAATTCACCTGTTTGGACGAGCGTATCCGACACCACCAGATTGGCGAAGTAGTTCGCCCAGGGAATCTCCGAGGGGGATCCCTGATGAATGGTGACGCGGCTACCGTAGTATCCCGCCTCGCTCAATTTTTCACGAGCAGACCGAACCTTTTCGGGATCCTCTTCGATGCCATAGATTTCGAGATCCGTAAGCTTGGCCAACTCGAATGCAAGACGTCCCTCGCCGGCACCAACCACCAGGCAGAACCCCCGCTTCACGCCGCTCGCTGCGAGGATTCCTTCCGCTGCTTTGCGATACTTGTCCGTGCCCTTGTCATTGGGATAAGGATCCAATTCGACCACATGAGTCGCAGGGGGAGCGGCCGCGTCGTCACTTGAAAAGCAAATCACATCACCTGTCGTAGTACTGACAATTAGGTTCCCATTTGCAACCGCCAGGCCGCTAGCCTCGCCAGTGACAGGTGCCGACCAAACAGACTCCCCGGAATCGATGTCGAACGCTGCTACCTTCTCATCGCCTCCGACAAAAAGGTGTTGTCCCGAAACGATCATGCGTGATTCGAGGGGCGAAGCGGTTTTCCACACAAACCCCACATCGGCGAGCCCGTCGATTTTTGCCTGAGCTTCCTTGATTTTGGCTTTCAGCTCATCCGGGTTCTTTGCCGAACGAAGGTCACGATTCAGTTTGTAGATTTCCATTTCCAGTCCGTGAACCACGGCGCTGTTTGCGGCATAGGCTGGCCGGTCCAGTTTTGCAATTTCGGTCCCGTTGGCGACATAAGCGGCATCCTCTGCAATCGCCATCTGATGTCCATTGAACCATCCGAATCCCACGTTTCCAGCAGTCTGATCCATCGCCAGAATGTGATGCGCTCCCCAACAATAAATCTGTTCATCAGCGAGAAGAGCCTGGGTTCCGCCGACGACCCCACCTGCATCACTGCGCCAGGAATGACGTTTTTTGTGAAGCAGTTTTCCCGTGTTGCGATCGAAAACAGCGGGCAAACTCCGTCCGGAAGGGACCACCAGAATTTTATCCGTCGTCAGCATGTAGCCCTGCGGTGACAGGTCGTTTCGGCCGGCATCGGTTTGGCTGAGATTGTCGATTTTCCAGAGTTCTTTTCCGTCGCTCGCTCTCGCAGCGATCAAATAGATGTTCTCGTGAGGAAATACCCCGGCGCCGAAGTAAGCGACTGCACCGTGCTCGGCATCCTCTTGAATCGTGACCCCTGTTCTGACGGGCCAACGCGACACCATTTGCTGTCTTCCCAGTATTCGCTCTTCACTGGGACCGGGACGGAGTTTCCAGACAAGTTCTCCTGTGTCAGCAGCAAGGCAATAGACATACCCGTCATCAGATCCCGCATAGACCTTGTCCTCATAGACCGTGGGTGCCAACCGAACGGCACCTTCAGTGAAGAATGTCCAGACAGGAGTACCCGTCGCCACATCGACGCATCGGACCTGGTGATCGACTGATGAGCCATAGAAGACCCGCTGACCCACGACCGCCACGTGAAAGGCATCATCGAAGGTATTCCTCCGACGAATAATTTTCCGTTCGAATTCGCGTTCTTCAGGTCCCGGCCACGCCTGTTCGGGTTTCTCCGGTGCGCCGTTGGACCAGATTTTCGAAAGCGGAAAGCTGAGCGACTCACCCGATGCACCGACCCGCGCATTGTCCCTCAGGTAGGTGGGCCAGTCCTCAGCCACTGTTTGGAGAGCGGTGAGCAGAAGGCTTACCGCGATTACGATTAGTTTGAGTGAATCGGGCATAACAGGAAACGGTTTGGGCTTATCGAGTCAGAAAGAATTTCTGAGAACCACAGGCTTTTGGATTTCCTCCATCAGCTCAATCATTTTCGACTGCGTGATCGTGGTTGCGCGTTGCCTCATCATTAAGGACATCGAAGGTCGGAAGGGTAAGAAGGGCTCTGAGGGTGGGCTAATCAGGGCCAAGGGCAAAAAACGGCGGGCCAGAATCTTTTCCGGTTAGGGAGAGTAGTTATTCGCGGGGGCGGGAATTCTTTAAGATCCTAGGAATTACAATTGAACTAAGGGTCAAGCTGAGCCAATGATCCGCTTATGTGTGGCATCGCAGGACTCATCGACCTCAAGGGGAAGCGGCGACCGCCCGAAGGCGTGGCCTCCCGGATGGCGACTGCGCTCTATCACCGAGGTCCTGACGAGGAAGGGTTGTTCGAGCAGCCCGGGATCGCAATGGCGTCGCGGCGGCTGAGCATCGTTGGCCTGGAGAATGGTCAACAGCCGGTCACCAACGAATCGAAGAGTGCCTTTGTTGTCTTCAACGGGGAACTGTTCGACTACGTCGAGCAGACTGCGGCGCTCAAGGAGCGCGGGCACACACTGACGACTGGCTGCGATACGGAAATCATTCCCCATCTCTGGGAAGAACACGGCGACGCTGTTTTCGAGAAACTCCGCGGGCAGTTTGCGGTGGCGCTATGGGAGGTGAAGCACTCGCGGCTCCTTCTCGGACGCGATCGCTTCGGGATTGTTCCGCTCTATTGGACGATACAGGACGACTGGCTGCTGTTCGCTTCGGAAATTAAATCCCTGTTGGCATCTGGAATGGTTTCCGCTGAGGCCGATCTCCAGGGGATTGATCAACTGTTCTCGTTCTCGGCTCTTCCCGGGCCGACTACCTGCTTCAAGGGCATCCAGCTCCTCCCGCCCGGGAAGTTCCTGGAGATCACTCCCGACTTCGTGCGCGGGAGCAAGTCCCGGGTTGAGGAGCGCACCTACTGGTCGATGGACTTTCCTGATGCGGGCGACGAACTGAACCCCAAAGATCCTACCAAACTAATCGACGAGTTCGAAGAGATCCTGCTCGGCGCGGTGGAACGTCGCCTGCGAGCCGATGTCCCGGTCGGTTCCTACCTCTCGGGTGGTATCGACTCCAGCCTGATCGTCGCCCTCGCACGCCACATCCGCGGCAAGCCACTGTCGACTTACACCGTGCGGATGGACGACCCGGAACTCGACGAACTCGATGCGGCCAATCTCGTCGCAAGGCACGTCAAGACCGACCTGCCAATCGTGCACAATTTTGGTGCCGACGAGACTCTAGAAACCTACCCACGCCTCATTCATGCCGCCGAAGCTCCGGTGATCGATACTTCCTGTGCAGCGCTTCTCCAGCTTGCCGAAAAGGTTCACAGCGCCGGTCAGCGGGTCGTTCTCACGGGCGAGGGCGCCGACGAATGGCTAGTTGGCTATCCGTGGTACAAGGCTGCTAAAATTTTCGGGGCCATGGATAGCATTCCCGGTCTAACATTGAGCGAACCGCTGCGTCGGCTATTTCTCCGAGTCCAGAAGGTGCCGCAGTACCCGATCGGCGTCCGTCAGAGTATGGTGGCAGCGGTCGGCGGACCGAATGCATGGGTCGACGCTTACGGCTTGCTCAGCCTCTCCAAGCTGCGCTTCTACTCAGAACCCATGCGCGAAGTGATGGAGTCGACGAACCATTGGGAAAATCTTGGGATGCCGCTCGACCGGGCCGCGAAATGGCACCCGCTGAACCGCAGCATCTGGGTGGCCTCCCGCGTGACTCTCGCAGGTCACCTGCTCCAGGGGAAAGGCGACCGCGTGTCGATGCACTCGTCGGTTGAGGTCCGCTACCCATTCCTCGACGAAGAAGTGTTCGACTTCACCGCCAAGCTCCATCCGCGGTGGAAACTCCGCGGATTCCGCGACAAGCATCTGCTGCGACTCCTCGGTGAGCGCTGGCTGCCCCCGTCCGTGTTCAATCGGCAGAAAGAAATTTTCTGTGCTCCCCTCGACAGCTTCCATCAAGAGAACGAACCGGACTACGTCCGCGATCTTTGCAGCGAGGAATCACTGCGTCGCACCGGGTACTTCGATCCCAAACAGGTGCAGCACTGGCGGACCCAATTCCGCAAAATGCGCAAGGGTTCACTGCCGAGGATATCCGTCGAAATGGGACTGGTCGGGGTCGTAGCGACCCAACTCTGGCACCATCTCTACATCGACAATTCGCTCGCCGATCTCCCGGCTGCAGCGGATTTTGCCACGGGCCGTCCGCAATAGCCCTCTGCCTTCTTGCGGAATACGTTGAGATACAGGTTGTCGCATTCGAAAATCATCCAACAGAGTTGAGTCTCGCAGTTAACCCCGTTGGCCCATGAGGCAGCGGAATCTTCCGGCATGACTCAAAAAACGGACGCAAACGGGAATTGGGTCTAACCTTCGACTATCCAGTATCGTTCAAGTAGCTGTGCGAGTCGTTCCAAGTTGTTTGGGCCTCCTGATATCAGGAATATTCGCCACTCTATTTTGACTAAATCCACAATGAAACAGCAAGCTTCCCTTCTATTCTTTCGCACTCTCGTCCTTTCGGGGATTTTGGCATTTGCTTCTCACGGATCGGATGTCAGCGCTTTGGAAATTAAGGGTGCCACCGTGCCTTCTCAGATTAGTTGTGGAGAAAGTAGTCTTGTCCTGAACGGCACTGCTGTTCGATCCCATTGGGGATTCAATGTGTATGTCTGCGCTCTGTATTTGGCGGAGAAAAGCAACAGTGACGCGCAGATCATGACAGAGGACACCAATGGGAAGCGGGTTCACATTTCGATGCTCCGTGGTGTGTCCAAGGAAAAATTTGAGAGTACGATCAGGGGGAATATTGATACCAATTTTTCCGCCGAGGAGAAGAAAGTGTTCGCGATTGAGCTGGAGGCATTTTTAGACGCGTTTGGGGGTGGTAAGGACCTCGCCAAGGGAAGTGTTGTGAATATTGATTACATCCCTGAACAGGGAATGTCGATTTCGGTCGATGATACTGTCCTTGATGTAATTCCCGGAAAAGAATTCTACCATGCGATTCTCCGCCTCTGGATTGGTTCTCCGCCGCAGCAATCGATCAAAACAGGGCTTCTTGGTCAGGCGGGATAGAAGATTTCAATCGAGGCTGACCCTTTCAGGAGATCGAAGGAGGGGCATTCCCCCTGTTGACTCGATCGTTACGCGGATTAGATTAAAAATTTATATAAATTTTTAATCATGATTTCTAAAAGGCTACCGTGGGCGCTTTTCTGCCTCTTGATCTTTGTAGGTGGATGTTCCCAATATTCCAAAATCAGCGAAAAGAAGGCCTCTGCAATGACGGCAACATCGGAGCAGAAAATGTTGCTGAATTCGGCGAAGGCTCTAGGCGATCAGTCTCTCAGGCAAATCGGTCTCTATCTTGATTCAGCCAACGTGGCGCGGGCGAAGCTTGCCGAACAGCCTACTGACAGCCTGGCTCAGTCCGATTACAATTTCGCGGTCGCCCGGATTGTGGAGATTATCGGAAAGAAGGATTTGGAGCCGTGGGGCACACCATTGGCCTGCCCTTCTGGAAATGAGGCACAGTGGACGCTCAGTTTGACGCCTCCTGATCCCCGTCCGGAATATCATCCTTCGAACTTCGAGATCTTCCCTACGGACCGCTATGATTTTAAGGGAACTCTGGTTGGAGAGCGTTCGGTCAGAGCGGGTTTGGGGGCTCCTGTCGTGGTTCAGGGAAAAGATCTGGATTTCACCAAGTTTGATCAGTTTGCTCAGGGAGACCGGGTCTTCTACGGAATGACAGCGTTGATTCGATTCGACGGAACTGCATGTGAGTTGGTTCTTGCGGACCCTCTGCAAGTAGCAGATGCCACACTCGACGACAATCAGTATCGATTGGCTACCGATTTCCAGGCACCACTGGCACTGGCACTGGCTGAGTTAAACCCGAGGAAGTCGGAGTTGCAGAAAATGTTCAAGCCGGGTGAATTCGTGGACACGGCTCGACTGGCTCGTCTACAGCCTTACGATCCGGAAAAGATCCCCGTGCTTTTCATTCACGGTTTGAGTAATTCGCCCGCTACCTGGGCGCCGATGATCGATCACCTGAGAAACAATGATGAGATTCGGATGAAGTACCAGTTTTGGTCTTTCAGTTATCCAACCGGACTTCCCTATCCGATCCCCGCTGCCAGTTTGAGAACACAGCTCGACCAGATAAAGGAGCGATATCCCGATCATAAAGATATCGTGATCGTAGGGCACAGCATGGGAGGGATGATTAGTCGGCTGTTGATTACGGACAGCGGAATGCAGCTTTGGGATGCCAGCTTTGACAGGCCGCCGGATCAGATGGGTTTGAGTGAAACAACTCGTGACCTCTTCAGCGAAGCGCTTATCTTTGATTCCCGTACGGATGTTTCCCGTGTCATCTATTGTTCTGCCTCCCACCGTGGAAGTGACGATGCCATTTCTAGAATGGGGAAACTCGGCGCAAAGTTGATTGGAGATCCGCTTTCCCGGCCAGACATCACTGAAGAGGCTCTCGGGGCAGTGAATAGTGGCTCTGCGGCGAGGAAGCGTAATCGTATTCCCAACAGTATCGATCTTTTGGACCCGGACAGTCCTTTTCTAAAATTGGTGGATACTTTTCCACCGGAGCCCGGAATTCCCTATCATTCCATTATTGGCGATCGTGGGAAAGGCGGGAATCTGGATCGGACAGAGCCTGTCAGTAGCGATGGGATTGTTCCTTATTGGAGCAGTCACCTTGACGGTGCCGAGAGTGA
>Ga0222672_1000782_pt1 | contig 10758 bp, 11 predicted proteins | sample AntAcemetagen799_FD_179810 | JGI IMG/M metagenome (GOLD analysis project Ga0222672, IMG submission 179810) | Saline water microbial communities from Ace Lake, Antarctica - #799 | ecosystem: Environmental > Aquatic > Non-marine Saline and Alkaline > Saline | place: Antarctica: Ace Lake...
GGCCTGGATGCGTTGACCGACGCAGAAGTGGCCAGTGCGGTGGGGGCTTCCATGTTCAGTGATTTAACCAGCCTAGCAGGCCATATTTACAAACACGGGATTGGCAAAGAAGGGGCGAATGGTCAGCCGTCCAAAAAACAAAAAGCACCCACTGTGGTGATTCACGGGGATGAATTTTCCGATTTAATTGGGCCGCAATTTAAAACCCTGATTAATAAAAGCGGGGGCGCGGGATATGAACTGAATCTTTATACCCAAACCTGGAGTGACCCCATTGCCGAACTCGGCAGTGAAGCGAAAGCGGGGCAGATCGCGGGCAATATCGGCACCATGATTATTATGGGCGTGAAAGAAATTTCGACCTGTGAAATGTTTACCAAGCAATTACCCGAAGTCAGTGTCAGTGAAATCATGGCGGTATCGGGTGTGATTGATGGCACCGAGGCCAATGGCAGTTTTGGCTTTACCTCGAACAACGAAGACCGTATCAGTATCAGCCGAGTGCCGATGATTTCACCGGCTGATATTGTTGCGCTGCCCAAAGGCCAAGCCTTTGTATTACTCAGAGGCAGCGAGCTGTGGAAAATTCGTATCCCCATGCCCTCCAAAGTTGATGATCAGGAACTGCCCGATGACTTGGGCAGTATGCTGCATCAAATGCGGCAGAACTACAGCTCGGTGATGGATTGGCCGAGCTACCATCGTCGATAGGTCATAGTCGCAATTTCAGGGCTGGTAACTACTCATCGAAAGGGGCAGTCTAAGTAATGCCAAAACAGCAACAAACCCCCGTACCCAGAAGAAAAGAACCGGGCTTAATCGGCAAATTATTATCGGCTACAGTGCAATTAGCTGCATGGTTGATCATTAGTTTATTGCTTTCAATTATCATCGAGTGGATTGGCATCAACCGGTTTTGGGCAGAACAAGGTTCGAATCACGCTAAAACCGTACTCGCTATGGATCAGCGCTATCTGAATCAGTCATTGAAGAACGAATCACTGGTTATCAAAGGCCAAGTCATTAGCGCGACAGCGACAGCGGTAAACTGGATAGCACAACAATCATGGTTAACTACGCTAAGTACCGGAACACCCATATCCAAGGTATCGATGGGTAGCATGGACGCTATTCAGAAGTGGATTCACGGATTGTCTGACCGCTATCAGGATTATTGGCAGGCTGCCAATTACGTGGCACAAACTTTTGTGGTTCGTTTAGCGTTGATGTTTTTCTCGCTACCTATTTTTTTATTTGCAGGCGTCGTCGGTGCTGTTGATGGCTTGGTCGAGCGGGATCTTCGGCGCTGGGGAGGAGGACGGGAAAGCAGCAATGTGTTTAACCTAGCCAAAAAGTCCATTACTCCAGCTTTTGTGCTTGCCTGTGTGGTTTATATCAGTTTGCCGTACAGCGTGAATCCGGTCATTGTCATTTTACCGTTTGCCATTCTGCTGGGCTTGGCAGTTCGTATTAGTTTTGAGCGTTTAAAGAAATATTTTTAGCCGTTCACAATCTAACGTTTTACTCAAATAGTTTCTAATGATTCAGAGAATTTATCGACAATTTTATTGAGTGTCTGATGATTACTATGGGCGTTTTTTGGTGAATGTTGTCGGTGTGATTTATGCCGTCGAGTAATAAAGATCCATACCATGTGTTTCCTACCAGGAAATACGAGGTTTCAAACACTAATTGTATCGAGAAAAAGGGTTTCACCGATCTGTTGCAATGTTAGGAAGCCTTACCGTCGATTGACGGACAGGTTTTGTGTGTTTTCACACACTCTGGGCACATAGCAGCAGTCAAAGCCCCGATTTAATAGGGGCTTTTTTTTTGCTTGAGTGTCAGGTTATCGTAAAAACGGGTGGCCATTATACGGGAGGAGTATGGTGACAACTAATACGCCGTGAGTTATATCGACAAAATGATGATTGTCTTATTTATGATATGATGTATCATATCAATAATGCGATCCACCCCACCCCGCATTGATTGAGTTAAATTGAGAGAATCCAATGAGTTCCTTAGCCATTAACCATGATGAGATAAGCCAAAGCTTGATAGCAGGGCGTTTTATTGAAGGTGATAAACCAACAGATTTATCAGATATCTATGAGGAAGATTGCAATATCGTCACCTGGAGGCGTGATCTTGCTCCTGAAATACAGACCATAGTGAATGACTTTCTGGTTTCAAATAGAGGCTTTCAAGTTTCAATGACCCTTAGCCCTCAAGATGCTTTTTCTTCGATTCATCAAGCCTTAGGTGGTACTGAGTTAACGGCTCCATTGAACGAAGATATTACTGAGCTGGTGGATATGTTTTGTTGTCTGTTCGACTTGGGCCAAGTGGGCCTGCGATTGACCGTGCTGGATAAGGCGATGTGCCCAAGGTTCCATGTCGATAAAGTGCTGTGCCGTTTAGTTACTACTTACCAGGGCTCTGCCACCGAATGGTTGCCACACAATGTGGTTGCTCGTTCAAAATTAGGTCATGGCAGTGAAGGTAAACCTGATGAGCAGTCAGGCCTTTTTCCTAAACTGGGTGATATTCGGCAACTGACAGTGGGCGATGTGGCGTTGTTAAAAGGTGAGAGTTGGGAGGGCAATGAAGGGGCAGGGTTGGTGCATCGTTCCCCATCACTGTCACCCGGTGAGCGACGCCTACTACTAACCCTTGATATTACTTAGCCTAGTCAAATAAATCTCTCACCCACTTTAAGCCGTCAGTATGAACGAAGAACATTCCACATTAACAGTTCCAGCTTTTGCAGATCGCGATAGTTGCTGCAGTGATACCCGTTGTTGCCCTGCGCCAGTTCCAGTGATTCGAGCTGCGCCTAAAATGGGTCGCAACGATCCATGCCCCTGTGAAAGTGGCCGTAAATTTAAGAAGTGCTGTGGGCAGTAATACGATCTCAATGGTCGTTTACTCCATTAAATATTAATAATGTCTACTCAATAAACTTATGCTCGCAATGTCAGGTAAAACACTATTCACAGCAGCTTTCTCGGTGCAGTCAGGCCGCCTGATTACCTGCCTGATATTTCTATTATTGACCTTTCCTCTGGTTGAACAGATCCATGAAGATCATTGTGAGCACACAGTCTGCGCTGTGTGCTCAGTATCCTTAGGTTCTTTGTTACCAGCACTTGAGCACTTTACGACAATTACCATGAAGCCCGCAGCTATTGTGCGAAATGAAACCACAATATCTACACGCCAGCCATTCTCGCGCACCTATGATGGCAGAGGCCCGCCACAGATCTCCTGAAAATAAATAAACATAACTATTATTTTTTAGGAGAACATCATGAAACGCTTATTAAGTATTGCGGTCGCGGCGGCGTCCGCGAACCTACCCCTGTCTGCCTTGGCGGAAGACCGCACGATGGAGCACGTTATCGTCTCTGTCCCGATTCACAAACAAGAGGCGGATACCGCAATGCCGGTCACCATTATTACCGGTGACGAATTACGGCGTCAGGCGGCAACCACTATTGGCGAAACCCTCGGCAACCGTGCCGGTATAGCCAATTCAACTTATGGCCCTGCCGTGGGTCGTCCTGTTATTCGCGGCCAGCAAGGTCCAAGAGCAATCACCTTGCAGAATAATATTCTCTCTGCGGATGTCTCTAGCCTAAGCCCAGATCACGCCGTTGCGGTAGAAGCCCTGCTGGCAGACAGCATCGAAGTGTTACGCGGACCATCCACTCTGCTCTATGGTGGTGGCGCTATCGGCGGTGTGGTCAATGTTATTGATAATCGTATTCCCAGGGCACCCATCGACGGTGTGCAAGGTGCAGTAGAGTATCGCTACGATGATGCATCGGCTATGGATAACGGCACCGCAAAACTGGAAGGCGGCAATGGTCGCTTTGCTTTCCACCTCAGTGGCACCCTTCGCGAAACCGACGATGTGGATATCCCCGGTTTTGCTATTGATGAAAAAGCCCTTGAGCAACAGGAAGCATTACTGGGGCATCATGATGAGGAAGGCCACGAAGAGGAAGAGCTGGAAAATACAGAGGGTTTTATTGCTAACACGGATAGCGAAACCGATGTCATCACCGGGGGCTTTAGCTTCCACTTTGGCGAAGGTAACCTGACCGGTTTCTCTGCCAGCCGTATTGAGAGCGAATACGGTCTTCCCCCAGGTACCCATGAACACGATCATGAAGACGAGCATGAGGGCGAACATGAAGAGCATGCCGACGAGGAACAGGGGGAGGAATTTATCCGCATCGATATGGAGCAGACTCGTTACGATGCCATACTGCAGCTGGAACAACCCGCTGAATGGATCGATACGATCCGGGGCTTTATGAGCTATACCGATTACGAGCATAAGGAATTGGAAGGCACTGAAGTCGGTACGTTATTTGCTCGCGAGACATGGGAAACACGGGTAGAGGTCGTTTACGATGCGTTGGTGGGCACAGAAGCGGTAGTCGGCTTACAGGTCAGGGCCGATGAGTTTGAAGCTACTGGAGCGGAAGGCTATGTACCCAAAACAAACAGCAGCGAAATCGGGCTGTTCCTGATCGAGGATTTCCACAGGGATGCCTGGACCTATGAGGCCGGCCTGCGGTTTGATCTGGTGGAGCGCGACCCCGACACCCAATCCACTGACAAAGAAGACTTTAGTAGTGTCAGTGTTTCCGGTTCGGCATTATGGCAGTTTAGCGATAGTTGGCAGGCGGGTATTTCACTGTCCCGGTCAGCCCGTGCGCCTGCTACTGAGGAACTGTTCGCCAATATCGAAGCCATGGATTCGGAAGAGCTGGTGACCCATCCTGCTACCGGTGTGATCGAAGTGGGTGATGCGGATCTAGATGAGGAAGTTTCACTGAATGTCGACCTGGCTCTGCAATGGCATTCTGGACGCTCTTGGGCAGAAGTCTCTTTGTTCTATAACCGCTTTGATGACTATATCTTTCTGCTCAATAGCGGTGAAGACGTGGATGAAGTGCCTGTCTATCGTTATCAACAGGAAGATGCCGAGTTTGTAGGCCTTGAGCTGGAAAGTAACTTCCACCTAACTGATCTTGGTAACGGAGCGCTTTTCCTGGGAATTCGCGGTGATATGATCTCCGGCGAGTTCGACAGCAACGGTGATGTTCCTCGTCTGCCGCCCATGCGTATTGGCGGCAAACTAAGCTGGACCGGTGAGGCCTTTAGCACCTGGGTCAGTGTACTTAACGCTAGCGACCAGCAAGACTCGGGAAACTTTGAAACCGAAACCGATGGTTATACCCGTTGGGATATCGGCGCCGATTATCGTTTTAGCATGACGGACGATAGCGACCTGCTGGTGTTTATGAAGTGGAAAAATATTGGTGACGAAGAAATTCGTCTCAGTACATCCTTCCTGCGTAACTATGCACCGGAAGCGGGTGAGTCGATAGAGGCTGGTATTCGTTTCACCTTTTAAGAGGGGTTGATCTAAAGGCTGCCCGCTCCTGTATTGAAGTCCATTGGCTTTGTTACAGGAGCGGGCTTTACAGTTAACGACTTAACTTTGCGTTTTTATAAGCGAAGAATGAAGGCAGCGCAGCGGCAATAATCGTGGCGCCTATCACCAGCAGCATAAATAAAAGATGATTCCCTGAGAAAAGGGTAAAGCTCATCTGTAAGCCAAAGCTTGATACCAGAAAATCCCTGCTAAGTAACAAGCTCAAAGATAACCCTGATAGTGCAATGATAAGGCTGAATAAGCTGATCAATATCGCTTCCATCTCGATTAACAGAAAGAGATAAGTGGGTGGTGCGCCAATCACCCGCAACAAATGGATTTCATGCTCACGTTCCCTGATGGAGGATAACATCATCGCACTTAAACCTAACAGGGCAGCGATTAGAATAAGGCCTGAGATCAGGCGTAGGGTGTTTTCCAATATCCCCATCATTTGCCATAACTCTGACAACGCCACACCAGGAAGAATAGCGGACAGGGGTTCTTGGCGATAATTATTAATATCCCGCTGCACGCGGAAAGTGGCCATTCTGGAATTCAGGCCCAGCATAAAGGCGGTAATGGTTTTGGGTTGAAGGGTTACCGATTCCAGTTGATCTGTAGTGATATTACTACCGGGCATTCTTACACCCTGTTGCCAATCAATATGAATCGCCTCTATACCTTGTAAGCTGATATGAACTGTCTGGTCTACCGGTGTGCCGGTAGTGGCTAAAATACCGGTAATTTTAAAGGGCCTGTCATCATGTAGGCTAAAACTGGTTTTACCAAGGCCATGTGCCAGTACAATTTTGTCACCCAGTGAATAGCCTAGTTTTCTGGCAACTTCTGAACCGAGTACCACATCCAATAAATCACTGAAAGGTTTGCCTTCGGCGAAATCCAACTGACGCTTATTGCCATAGCTAAAGTATTTAAAATAATCGGTGGAAGTGCCCATCACCCGATAGCCCTTATGGGAGTCACCCAGCGAGATAGGGATTGCCCAAGCTACCTTGGAATTCGTGGTGATGACTTGATAAGTCTCCCAATCAATATTATTGGTCGGTGAGCCAATACGAAAAACCGAATAAAGCAATAAATTTAAGCTGCCGGTTCTGGCACCAACAATCAGGTCAACACCTGAAACAGTACTGTTAAAACTTTCTTTAGTTTGGGTGCGGATATGCTCAACACCCAGTAGTACAAAGATACTAACGCTCATTGCCAGAATGGTAAGCAGTACTGAGCCTTTTCTGTTTAATAAGCTTTTGAAGGCTAAGCGAAAAAACATCAGTTCACAGCTCCTGCGATATTAATATCTGCCAGAGCATCAACCCGATTAAAGTGTTTAGCTAATGACATATCATGGCTAACAAAGAGCAGGGTGGTGTTGTGCTCCGAGACCATCGCCATTAACTCCTTCATGAAATTATCGCGATTGTCCTGGTCCAGGGAAGAGGTGGGTTCGTCGGCAATCAGCAGTTCCGGTTTATTAACCATTGCCCGAGCGATAGCGATACGCTGTTGTTGGCCGATACTCAGTTTTGCCACCGGTTTTTGCCAGTCGGCAGGGTCGATATAAAAGCTGGATAATAAGGACTTAATCTCATCCTCTAACGACGACGATGTGTTTTCTTTGGCAAACTGGTGGGCCAGCTTAATATTATCAATCGCATCGAGATAGGGGATAAGGTTAAATTGCTGGAAAATATAGCCAATATGATCAGCTCGAAAGCGGTCTCGTTGCCGGCTGCTTATCTTGTCCAGGCGCTGGCCCATCACAGAGACCTCGCCGGTATCGGCCTGCAACATACCGCTTAATAGATTAAGCAGCGTCGATTTACCACCGCCGGAAGGCCCGTGGACAAACACCTGTTCACCAGCAGCCACTTTCCAGTTATTGATATTCAATATCAGCTTTCCCGGTGTGTCGGGATAGGTGTAACGGATATCCTTTAATTGAATGGTCATAAACGATTTCAGTCAGCTATTTCAGTCAGTAAAGGCTTGTCAAAACAGAATGATACACAGTATCATCCAATGACGCGAAGTTAATTGAGTGGTGTAAAGATTGAAAGCGTTATTCTTCTATAAAACTACAGTTTTGTTTGTCGTATTATTCATGCTGGCTCTGACCATGGTACACGCTTCCAGTTCCTCTGATAATAAGCCTGTCAATAAACCGGTAAAACCCACTGAGTTTAAAACTATAGAATGGCCCGATCTTATGCCTCAACAAGATTTGGATGCCCTGTTAAATCCACCGGAGTATCTGGCGGATATCGAAGACGGTTCACTCGAAGATCAAATTAGCAGCCAGATTAGTTCTGCTATTACCGCAGCAAAGGATGATCGCTACCAGCAGGCTCTGGTATCCACTACTATAAGGCCGGAAATGAATGGTCAGGCTATTCGCATTCCTGGGTTTATCGTGCCGTTGGAATTTAGTGACGATCAGGTGATCACCGAGTTTTTTATTGTGCCGTTTTTTGGTGCCTGTATTCATGTGCCGCCACCGCCACCCAACCAGATTATCCATGTGAAATACCCCAAGGGCTTTAAGCTTGAGGCTTTGTATAATCCGTTTTGGTTATTCGGTGTACTAAAAACCACCCTGATGGAAAATGATATGGCAACAGCAGCTTATGCCATGGAAGTGCATCTGGTGGAAGACTATACCGAAGAGTAATACTTAGTCAGCTGCCTTAATACAGGCTAGCAACTGCTCTTCCCATTGCTCGGAAAGCTCGCTGGCAATAATTTCAATACGGCTTTCCATGCAGTCGTCCAATTCAATTTCGGTTAGCGCATCACTCGTCAGGTTGTAGCCATAAATGCCGTCTTCAGTAATAAAAACCGCTTTCATTCTTTCCGCGACAATACCATTTAAAAAAGCAAATAATGTATTGTGGTCAAAGACCTTTTTCGGCTCAAAGCGCCAGCCAATACTATGGAAGCCTTCCCCTTGATTGACAGCCTTGAGATAACCGCTTTCAGGCATAGGCTCGTCGTTCAGATTGTTATCGATAGTATTTTCTTGATGATGATGGTGGGCGTGAACCGAGAGGCCCGTTGCCCCCTGCAATAAATCCAACGATATCTTTCCCTGTTCGGCAAAAACAATTTTTACCTCCGGTGAGGCTTTAGCTTTAACATAGTTTTCAAGCTTCGTTTTATGCCCAGTCTGGTAAAGGTCCTGTTTATTGCCAACAATAATATCCGCGATAGCAATTTGCTGGTTAAAGGTTTGATGTTCTGTATAACGTGTATCATCCAGTTTTCTGGCATCAACCAGCGTTACTATTTTTTCAATGGCAAGTACCTCCCGATAATAATAGGCAGTTAACACTTCCATAACTTCTATCGGGTGGCCCAAACCAGTAGGTTCAATTAATAAACGATGGGGCCGGGCGCGGGTCAGTAATTGATTAAGCGCAATCTGCATCGGCAGACCCGCTGCGCAACACATACAACCACCGGGGACTTCGCGAATATAGACCTGTTGCTCTTCACTATGCTGGCCTTGAAATAAACTGCCATCGACACCGATTTCCCCAAATTCATTCACCAGTACTGCCCAGCGTTCGTCACTGGGTTTGGATTTCAGTAAATGCAAAATAGCGGAGGTTTTTCCCACACCTAGAAAGCCAGTAATAATATTGGTTGGGATGGCGATTAGCTTTTCTTTAGTTTTTTTCATGGCGCTGTGCTTAGCATGGAAACAGATTGACCGGCTTGGTTTGCTTCCAGATAAAAACAATGTTGACGTCCGGTATGGCAGCAGCCCTCCGTTTGTTTAACCAGACATAAAACCGCATCGCCATCACAGTCAAAACGCATTGACTCTAGTTTCTGGTGGTTACCGCTGGTTTGCCCTTTTACCCACACTTCTTGACGGCTTCTGGACCAGTAAGTCATTAGTCCAGTAGCTAGAGTTTGTTCCAGGCAGGCTTTATTCATCCAGGCCATCATCAGTACTTCTTTGCTATCAGCATTCTGGGTGATAACCGGTATCAGCGCCTGATGGATAAATAACAATTCATCAACAATATCCTTAAGCGCCAGGGCCTGACCGGTTTTTAATTGTTCTATCGATTGAAAATAAATATTTTTCATCGCCAAGTCCTCGCGGCTATCACTCAGCATGACATTCACAGCGGCTGTGTTGGCATAGTCGATGATTTAACAAGTGGCCTGCGGCGATAATAATGGCACCTAAAACCGTCACGGCTGTTTCAACACTTTCGCCCAGTAAATCATGACCAAAAAAGGCTGCGAGGATTAACAAGCTTAAACCGGTTATACCGAGTAAAGGTACTCTATAGTCTCGGTGTTTTTTACAGCCCATGCTTAGGGCTAGCAGGCTGGTTGGGATAACCGCGATAACCATCCACAGGTGAAAGGCTTCATCTTCCAGATTGATGGCTGCCAGTGTGGGCAATAACGCAACGGCAAAAGGCACGGCGAGGCAGTGTAGTGTGCAAATAAAGGATAGGCTGATAGCAGCTTTATCAGCAATAGCTTGTAATTTGTTCATGGTAACTCAGTTTAAGGGTGGTCTTAGGCGGCTTTATCGTTGCATTGATTACAAAGGCAGTTGATTTCCAGTTGCGGGCTGGCTAAATGAAAACCAGCCTCTTCTACTTTGCGCTTTAAGGTATTGATGGTTGATTTGCCAACGGTGATCTCTTCAACGCGTTGGCAGTCACCACAGATCAAAAATTGTGGAACGCCATGGTCGTGATCACAGGTGATGTGCGTACAGGCAATATATTTATTGGCCAGATTCAGTTTATGGACTAATTGCTCATCTTGTAAAAAGCTGAGTATGCGATAGACCGACATGGGCGGAGGGGACGCCCCGTAAGCCTCTTTACAATAATCGACCAGTTCATAAGCAGACATAGCTCGATCAGACTGTAATAAACCAGATAGCACCTGCTTGCGCTTAGTGGTGAGTTTGCTCCCATGGGCTTTGCAGGTTTGTTCCGCATGGTTAATGATGGTTTGTACTTTACTCATAGGTCACCTCATACGGATAAGATTAGATTTAGCGGTTAGCTCTGTCGCGCCCTGCCGGCTATCGGTAATCCACATTACTTTGAGCGTTTCAATTTGTGGAAAAAGAGAGATTAGATTTACAGATACCGTTTCAAGCTTTTCGCCCATTGAGCAATTGTAGCTATAGTTTGCACGGATCTCGCTATGGCTATCGTGGTCTCTATGGTCATGGCTGCTTTGCTTGCTGACTGAGGACATATCGACCCTAGCTTGTTTTAAGCTGCAATCACAGCCAGAGA